>Ga0209172_10002467_pt1 | contig 32507 bp, 26 predicted proteins | sample LarsenN4metaG_FD_184113 | JGI IMG/M metagenome (GOLD analysis project Ga0209172, IMG submission 184113) | Hot spring sediment bacterial and archeal communities from British Columbia, Canada, to study Microbial Dark Matter (Phase II) - Larsen... ... | reverse complement strand
CCGGGTTGGGTGGCATGGGCGAGCGGCTCGGAGTCTGCCCTGCTTTGAGTCCTATCCCTCCACAGCTTGCTGTGGAGGGTTTCTCGTTCGCGATCCCGGCTGACCCAGCCGCTCGCCAGTGTCTCTGTTGCGTTGCGTTTCTATCCCTCCACAGCTCGCTGTGGAGGGTTCACTCTGCTCGCGATCCCGGCTGACCCAGCCGCTCGCCCGTGTTTCTCTTACGTCGCGTTGGGAGCAAACCGCGGGGCGCAGGTTGGAAGGTCACGGGCGAGCGACGCATAGCTTGTCTTCACTCGGGGGCTGGCAGTCGCTCGCCCATGCCACCCGGCTTTACCCCCCACAGCTCCATCCCTCCACAGCTTGCTGTGGAGGGTTCACTCCGTAAGCGAACCCCGCCCGGCTCCCGCGGCCCCGGCGCGAGGAGTGTCCGTGCTGGTGCCGCGGCCGGGCGTGCGGCCGGATGCGGTTCTGCGTGTACACTGCGCCGTATGGAGAACCCGTTTGCCATTGCCCAGCGGCAGTTTGACGAGGCCGCTGACCTGCTCGACCTGCACCCCGACTTGCGCGTCTTGCTGAGGGAGCCGATGGCGGAGCACGTCGTTCGGATCCCCGTGCGGATGGACGACGGCTCTGTGCGCACGTTCACAGGCTTTCGCGTGCAGTACAACAACGCGCGCGGTCCCTGCAAGGGAGGCATACGCTTTCACCCGGACGAGACGATTGACACCGTCCGCGCGCTCGCGGCGTGGATGACGTGGAAGACCGCGATCGTGGACCTCCCGCTTGGCGGAGGCAAGGGCGGCGTCATCTGCGACCCGCGTACGATGAGCGAGGGAGAGTTGGAGCGCCTGAGCCGAGGATACATCCGCAAACTCGCGCGGGTGCTCGGACCGGACTACGACGTCCCCGCCCCGGACGTTTACACGAACGCGCAGGTGATGGCTTGGATGATGGACGAGTACGAGGCGATTGCGCAGGAGTACCGCCCGGGAATCATCACGGGCAAGCCACTGTCCGTCGGCGGTTCTGCCGGTCGAGACGACGCAACGGCGCGAGGGGGCATGTATGCGATTCGCGAGGCGGCGCGCGCACTCGAGATTGACACCAAGACCGCAACTGCAGCGATTCAAGGATACGGCAACGCCGGACAGCACGCGCACCATCTCCTTCGAGAACTGCTCGACGTGACGGTGGTCGCCGTCAGCGACTCTAAGGGCGGCATCTACGCCCCGAAGGGGCTGCACCCGGCGGAGGTCGAGCAGCACAAGAAGGAGACCGGCAGCGTGGTCGGCTTTCCGGGCGCGAAGAGCGTTACCAACGAGGAGATGCTTGAGTTGGATGTGGACATCTTGGTGCCCGCCGCGCTGGAGGGCGTCCTGCACGAGGGGAACGCGGGCAACGTCAAGGCGCGTATCGTCGCTGAGTTGGCGAACGGCCCAACGGCGCCCGAGGCGGACCACATTCTTTACGAGAACGGCACGTTCGTCATCCCTGACTTCCTCTGCAACGCGGGCGGCGTAACCGTCAGCTACTTCGAGCAGGTGCAGAACGCCGCGAACGACCAGTGGCCACTCGAAGAGGTGCATCGCCGCCTCGACGAGCGGATGACGAAGGCGTTTCGCGCCGTGTACGACGTGCGCGAGGACCGGCGCATCCACACGCGCGCCGCGGCGTACACCCTCTCGATTCAGCGCGTCGCGCAAGCGGTCCACGACCGAGGCTGGATTCCGAAGGCTGCCCTTCCACGAAAGACGCAGGCATCCGCGGCGACGTAGGCGCTACTCCGCGATGGTCATCTCGTAGGAAGCCCATGCCGGCTTGGCTTCGAACCCGAACGCGAGGTTGATCGAGAACATCGGGTTGTTCTGTTCGTTGTCCGTAACGACGACCTCCGCGCCTCGCTCCATCGCGTATTCGATTGCCTTGTACTTGAGCGCTGATGCAATGCCGCGCCTGCGGTAGCCTCGCGCTGTGCCCGTCATCTCGACGCTGAGACGCTTGCCCTCCTTGTCGCGAGGAGAGTAGAGCGTGAACCCAACCAACTTGTCCCCGTCCATCGCGACGAGCCACCCGTCGCGGAGGGTAGTCGGCGACTCCCACCGCATCCGAACCCATTCTTCGAAGGACGGGGGCTGGTACTCACCCGGCTGAGGCGTGTCCGCTTCCAGCTCGCACGAGAGTTGATGCAGCCGCTTGAGGATGTCCGGGTCCTTGGCGGCAAGTTCGTCCGACGTTACGAAGCGTATGCCCTGTGCGAGGACGCGCTCGAGCGTCTCGTCGTGCCGCCTAAGGTCGTAGCCTTCGAGAGGTAACTCAGAGACGGGGTTGCGCTGAACCAGCTGGAAGCCGTGCTTGCTCAGGAATGCCTGCGACTCCTCGTGGTCTTCCACTGCGTCGGTCATCAGGCGCTCGATGCCCAAGGGTCTGACCTCGGAGATGATGTGCAGAAGGCATCGCGTGCCGTAGCCCTTGCGTCGGTGCGGCTTGGCGATCTGTATCGTGAAGTGGAATCGTTTCGGGTCATAGCACCAGTGCGATTGCATGAAGGTGGTGTATCCAATAATCTCTCCCTCCTCCCAAAGGATTAGCCTGGTGTGTGGAAAGCGGTCGCTCCTCCGCCCGTCCCAGTCGCGGTATTCGTCGGCGGTTTCGGGATAGTGCGGGTATTGTGCGTTCCAGATCGCCGCCATAGCGGCGTACTCCGCGTCCGTTCTCTGCGCCGGCTTCAGTTCCACCGGCGGAAGATACCCGCGCGCGGGACGCCTACTTGCCCGAGAACCGCCACTGGCTCATAGCGTAGAAGAAGTCCGCGTCCCTCGATGGCCCCGTGTCCTCCACGAACGAGCCCGCGAAGAAGCGACTGTATCCGATAGAGAACGTCTGGGTGTCGCTTCCGCGAAGGATCGCGCGTACGTCCAACTCCGAGCCGACGAACCGCCCCGCCCCCGGTGCGCCCGCGCGAATCACCGCTCCGCCGGAGTTGTACCATGCGTCGCTCTCCGGCTCCATCAGCCAGAACCAGTGATACTCAGCCTCGAGCGCGAGCCGGTCGCACACCTGATACCGACCCGTAACGGCGGTGTTCATCATGTTCATCCACGCGAAGAAGTCCATCTGGCCATACTTCTCGTGGTTGGTGGGATACAGGTTGTCGAACGTCTCGTGGGTCGAGTCGCCGGCGTCACCGTCCCCCGACGCGATGTTGAACTCTGCGCCCAACGACGCGCGTGCCCCAGCGCCGAACGCCACTCCGCCGTGAACTGCATACGCCCGGTGCGTCATGTCGTCGAACTCTCCGAATTGAAAGGCGCCCTCAAAGTTCCACGCGGCGGAGCCGGAGTTGCCCTGCAGCAGAACTCCGACGGTGTGCACCGTGTCGTCGAAGCGGTCAGAGTTGCGAACCAAGTAGTACGCCTCCGCCTTGCCGGACGGCAAGATGCGGTTGTTGGTGTAGTATGCCCCGTACAGTTCGCTTGCGAAGTGGCGGCTGGCCGGGCGCTGCCAATCGTTGAACTTGTCCGGCTGCACGGCGATCGGCTTCGCGGCGAAGAGGTCGAGCGCCCCTGTCGCGTGGTTCAAACGGATGCGCGCTGCGTCGAAGGTGCGAGCAGTGTTCGACCACTCGAACGCGCCGACCAGCCTTTGCGCCCCATAGTTCAGCTTCTGCCTTCCAACTCGGACGCCGTCGTGTTCGATGTACGCTTGGTGAAGGTCGAAGCGGTCCTCGAATGCGTTCGGAGTCGCGTTTGTGTTGATCGCTTCGCTGCCGAGCGCATGCGCGCTCTGGCCCTCGAGGAACGCGCGGATTCCCCCCACGGGCATGTTTAGACCGAACCGAACTTGCTGGAGGTAGAAGTTGTCGTCGTTGGCTGCCCCCGCTGCGCCGAAGAGGAAGTTCTTCTTATCCTCATAGCGCAGGCGAGCGGCGACGTGCCAGGTGAAACCCTCATCCTCCGCCGGTGGAGGCGCAACGCCCGGAGAGGTTGCCATCGCCAGCGTCAGACCCGCTTGCAGTGCCGAAGTTGCTCCCAGAATAGCCATGCGCGAAATCGTACCCATGGCCAAGCGGTCGAGATATGACGCCCGTCACACGCTGCGCGTCAAGCCATGCCGAGCAGCGGTAGCATAACCCGCAACGCGAGCAGAATCGCAGCAACACCGGCGACGTCAAGCAGGATGCCCGCCTTCGCCATGTTCTTGACGCGCACCATGCCCGTGCCATAGGCGATCGCATTCGGCGGGGTGCTGATGGGGAGCATGAAGCCGAGGCTCGAGCCGAGCGCCGCCGCGAGCGCAGGCGGCACAGGGTTCACACCGAGGCTCTCGGCAATGCCGATGGCGAGCGGCACCATCGTTGTCGCGCTTGCCGTGTTGCTGCTGTGCTCGCTGAGCAAGGACGCGAGGATGGCACAGAGCGCGACCGCCCCCCACAGCGTGCTCACGCCGACAATGTCAACGATTCGCCCGCCCATCAACTCGGCGAATCCGGTATCGAACATCGCCTTGCCCAACGCGATGCCCCCGCCGAACAGCAGGATGGTGCCCCAATCAATGCCGGCTGCGTCGCGCCAAGTCAGAGCGCGCGAGCCTTCGCCTTCGCGACAGGGAAGAAGGAACAGCGCACACGCGCCGATGAGCGCAGCCACGCTGGCGTGCACTCGCGCTTTGAGCCAAACGGCAACCGTGTTCTCGCTGCCAAGTAGCGTATCGGCGAGGTCTGGCGCGACCCACAGCGTCAGCGTCAAGAAGAACGCAATCATCACGTTGCGCTCGCCCTGCGAAAGCGGCCCGAGTGCGCGAATCTCCTTCTGCGCGAGCGTAACCGCTTCTTCGGTGTGCGGCGGTCGTCGTCCGAAGAGCAGCCGAATGACGATCCACGTGGCAAGAATCATCAGCACCGAAACCGGCATCGCGAACAGCGACCACTGAACGAAGGAGATGTCCGTGTTCAGCCTCTCACGCAGCAGGCTAACGGCGATCAGGTTGGGCGGCGTTGCAATCATCATGCTCACGGAGACACTCGCGCCCCATGCCAGCATCAGCGGTAACGCGGTCGCGAACGGGTCGCCGCGCTTCAGGCGGAAGCGACGGATTAGGCTGATCGCGATCGGCATCATCATTGCGGCGACGGCGGTGTTGCTGACGAAAACACTGAAGACGCAGCCGATGGTCCCGAGCGTAAGGAGCAGCCTGCTTGGCGTGCGAGAGAAAGCGGGCGCGCGCAGGATGAGGTACGACAGCCGGATGTCCAGCCCGGTGCGCTCCATGCCCTTCGCGAGGATGAAGCTGCCGATGAACAGAAGGATGATCTTGTCGCCGAATGCCGCGAACGCCGAATCGGGCGTCGCCCCGCCGAGCAGGATCAGCAGCACGACCGAGAGCAACGCCGTAACTGCCAGCGGCAGCGCCTCGCTGACGTAGAGCACGACGGCGAAGGGGAACACCGCGCCTACCGCGCGTTGGGCGGGGTCGTGGTCGCGCATCAGCCACCACGAAAGGGCGGCTGCCGCGACGGAGGCGACGTACCAAAGGGCGCGGCGGTCGCCGCTCCTCGTTTCCTCGCTCTCAGTTACCTGCACGTCGCCTCGGCGGTTGGTTCCACAGTCTGGGAAGCGTGGTGGAGCGAGTCTTAGGCTCTCCCCAGATGCGGCGGCACATCTCGTAGCCCTTCGGATCGTGCTGCCTCAGGTCTTCCGCATCGAATGGATAGAAGTCGTTCACCCCGAAGTACGCCTCGGTGAGTTCGGCGAAGTACTCCATCGGGTTGGTCTTGGCGTACGCTTCGCGCTCCCCGCCGTGGTGGTAGGGAACGGCGTCGTACAACCCGAACGCCACGGCGTGCCGGTGATGTGCGGCGATGAACGAGTCCGAGTAACCGAACACGATGTCGTGGTAGCCGTGGGCAAGTTCGTGCAGCACCATCATCGGCTGATCGTTCGTCGTCCAGGTAACGAAGTTGCGAACGTTCGCGATCTCGACGCTGTTCTCCTTGCGGAGGTCGTACCCGTTGTTGCGAAGCCACCCGCGATCAGGGTGATAGCAGGCGCAGGGGAAGTCGGGGTTGTTCAGTTCCACCCAAATCGGGATCCGTTTCAGCACGTCGAGCGGTTCACCCGGCACGATGGCGTTGATCTCAGCCAGTTTCTCGCGCAGCAGCTCGAGCGCCGGGTCGAGCGAGTCGCGCTCGGCACGAGCCTCAACGCTCACCCGAACGGTGAACCCCTCGATTCGACGCGTGTCGTACCGCTCTGCGGGCGGCGCTGCCTGGGAGGAGAGGGCGCAAGCAAGGCTCAGGACAGCGGTCAGCATGGCGGCGATTATGCCCCGGTCGCGCTCCGATTCGGGTTCGCTGTGCGTCCGTAGGAATAGGGCGCGCGCGTCGCGAGCTTGGGCGTGACCCGAAGGAGGCGAAAGCCATGGAGTTTCTGTCCGAACTCTGGATGCCGATCGTAGTATCGGCGGTGTTCGTGTTCATCGCGTCGTTTCTCATCCATGTCGTTCTTCCGATTCACAAGGGCGAGTGGGTGAAGTTGCCGAACGAAGAGAGCGTGCGCGACGCTCTCCGCGGCGTTCCGCCCGGTCAGTACATGATTCCGTTCGGCACGATGGAGGATATGAAGGACCCCGCGTTCCAAGAGAAGATGAACCAGGGACCGAACGGCACCATCGTGCTGTGGAGCGGCCCCGTGCAAATGGGCAAGAAGTTGGCGCAGATGTTCCTGTTCTATCTGGTCGTCGGCGTGTTTGTCGCGTACATCGGCTGGTTCTCGCTGCCCACAGCGCCTGAATACCTGAAGGTGTTCCAAATCTGTGGTACGGCGGCGTTCATGGGGTACGGCCTCGGTTGGATTCCCCACATGGTTTGGTTCGGCGGGTCGTCGCGCAGTTTCTGGACGTACCTGTTCGACTCCATCGTGTACACCGGCCTGACCGCCGGCACGTTCGGTTGGCTGTGGACCAAGGGGGCATGATGCGGTGGGTGAGCACCGGGCGGCGCGGCTGAGCGACCCACTCTTCCTCTCTCCGCGGGTACAGCCGCGCCGTCCGGGTTCGCTTAACAAGCCATAATGCACTTATGACGACCGCAATCCTGTTCGCCTGCTTTGCGCTCGGCACGAGCGTCGACCTGAACGAGGGCAACTTCCAGGAGTGGAAGCGGTACCTCGAGCCGAAGCCCGCCGAATGCGCGTTCGAGGGCATCGCCTGGCGCGCGGACTTCTACTCCGCCGTCGTCGAGGCGCAGGAGAAGGACAAGCCGATCCTGCTTTGGGCGATGAACGGGCATCCGCTCGGGTGTACGTGAAACAACGGCATCATCGCCAGACGGGCCGTCTGGTCTGACCCAACCGTCGCTGATCTCGCCTCGCAGTTTGTGCCCGCCGCCGACGAGGTGAACCGCCTGCAGCGCGGCACCGACCCCGAGTGCCGCCTGTTCCAGCAGATCGCCGAACAAGGTCACTATGCCGGCCGCACGCAACCTACCAACACGCGGCAGGGAACTTACGCCGCCGCGCCGAACGGCGTTCTGCTGGCATCCGCCAACACGAACGACCCCAAGCGGATGGCGGAGATGCTGCGCCGCGCGCTTGAGAAGTGGAACTCGATTAGCAAGGAGCAGCGCCTGCGGGACGACGACCCGCGCGCGTGGGCGGGGCAACTGCAGCGACCCGAGCGCCTCTATCCCGATGGCGGCCTCGTGCTGCGAGTCGTGGTGCGCGACCTGCCGCGCGACGGGGACGGAGAGCGACCCGGCAGGCCGAGCGACTGGCGCGCCGAAGCCTGGAACCAGGACTTCGCGTGGTTTCGCCGCGAAGAGATGCTCGCTCTGGTGCCGAACGACCCGCGCGTCGGCGCAAGGGGAGCGCTTGCGCCGTCGGCTGCGCGGCGGTTTGCCCGCGCGCACCTGATTGACACCGTTCGCGGGCAGTCGCCGCCCTATGGTGAAAAGGCGATACAGCGCGCTGACCTACAAACGGAGGCGCTCTCGGTCACGGATGAGCGCGTTCGCCTTCGCGTCACCGGCGAGGCGTTCATCGAGGAAGAGGGCACTTGGGCGATCAGCGGATTCCAAGATATGAACAACCCCGAGCGTCGGAAGCGCGGCGTGGAGCTGAAGTTCCTGGGTTTCGCGGAGTTCGACCGTGCGACCGGGCGGTTCGTCGCGTTCGATGTCGTCGCGCTTGGGACGCGGTGGGGCGGGACGCAGTACAACGCGCGCGCGGATGACCTCGCGCCGGCGCCGATCGGCTTCCTGCTCTCGCTGGCAGAGCCGACCGACCGCGTCGCGCCGGCGAACTGGTGGGTCTACGGCTGGCGGTAGGGGCTGTTCATTCTCGAGCGGAGCCGTTGCAACGCCCGCGCCATAATCCCCGCCATGCCGGAAGAACCGACCAAGCCTGAAGAGAAGCAGAAGGACGAGAAGCGGCGGCCGCTCTCGACCGAGCCGCCCGTTACCACCCAACACCAGATCACCATTCAGGGAAAGCCGCTCAAGTACGACGTAACCACCGGCTTCCTGCCGCTTACGAACGACTTCGGCGAGCACGAGGCGAACGTGTTCTTCATCGCCTACACGGTCAGGGCGTCGGGCAAGAAGCCTCGGCCGCTGATGTTCTCTTTCAACGGCGGGCCCGGCTCGTCTTCCGTTTGGCTCCACCTGGGAACCGTGGGCCCGAAGCGGGCGAAGATGCTGCCGGGCGGGGAGCTTCCGCCTCCGCCGTATCAACTGGTTGACAACGCTCACACGTGGCTGACCGAGACCGACGTCGTGTTCATTGACCCCGTGGGGACCGGCTTCAGCCGAGCGGCGACCGAAGAGCTGGACAAGAAGTTCTGGGGCTTGAAGGGCGACGTCGAATCGGTGGGCGAGTTCATCCGCCTCTACCTCTCACGCTACGACCGATGGGCGTCGCCGCTGTTCCTGGTCGGCGAGAGCTACGGCACGACGCGAGCCGCAGGGCTGGCGGGACACCTCATCGAGAAGGGAATTACCTTCAACGGCATCGTGCTCGTGAGCGCGATTCTGAACTTTCAGACGGCGCGCTTCACGCAGGGGAACGAGTTGCCTTACGTGCTGTTCCTCCCTTCCTATTGCGCCACGGCGTACTATCACAAGCGGATTGACACGAAGCGCCCCCTGCGCGAGACGCTGAAGCAATGCGAGGAGTGGGCGACGAAGGAGTACTATGCCATCCTCCAGAAGGGCGACCTCGCCACCGACGAGGAGCGCGCGCGGGCAGTGAAGCAACTTGCGCGCTTCACAGGCTTGAGGCAGGAGTTCATTGACCTCTCGAACCTGCGCATCAACATCCACCAGTTCTGCAAGGAGTTGCTGCGCGACGAGCGGCGCACCGTCGGGCGGCTCGACAGCCGCTTCAAAGGCATTGACAAGGACATCGTCGAGGCGCGGCCCGAGCACGACCCGGCGATGGCGGCGACGCGCCCACCCTACACCGCGATGGTCAACGACTACATTCGCAGGCAACTCAAATTCCGAACCGATGAGCCGTATCATGTATTCGGCGAGAAACTCTGGGAGAAGTGGGACTGGGGAAGCGCGGGCCAGGGACATCCCGACACCAGCGACGCATTGCGCGACGCGATGAGCAAGAACCCGTACATGAAGGTGCTCATCGCGAGCGGGTACTACGACCTCGCAACGCCTTACTTCGCGACGGAGTGGACACTCGCGCACATGGGGCTTGACCCTTCGCTGCGTGAGAACTTCACGACGGAAGAGTTCGAGGCAGGGCACATGATGTACATTGACGAGAAGTGCCTGCGGCAGCTGAAGTCCGCCGCCTCACGCTTCCTGCGCGATGCCTCGCGGCTTGCGTAGCGCCCAGAAGCGATACAGCACCGCGGTTTCGATGAGCGTCGCCACCGTTACTCCGACGGCGGGGGTCGTCATGTCCATCCAACCGACCGCCGCGCTGGCGAAGAGAAACACGACGAGCGAAGCGAGATACACGCCCATCGAGATGCCGAGCGCGTAGGTGCGGCGCGTCGCGGTGAGCATCCCCCGCAGCCACGCTTGCGAACACGTCAGGAACGGCAGCGGCGAGGCGACGATCGCCCACGTGCGCGCCAAGTGAGCGTTGTCCGCGGGCAACGAGAGGACGCCTTGCAGATACCACTCGCCCAGCGGCGTAACGACCAAAAGGAGAAGCGCGAGGCTAGCAAGCGCCCCCACCGAGACACAGAAGCGGAGCAAGAATCGGTGCGAGTTCTCCTCCTCCTGTAAGCGGATAACGACCTCCGGCAGCGCGAAACCGAGCGCGCGCATCGGGAACATCAGGATCCATCCCATCTCGTATGCCGAGACCAGCGCGGCGGGGCTCTTGCCGTACGAGAGCGCGGTCTGAATCACGGGCTTGCCCAGAATCGCAATCATCGAGGTGATCGACAGCGGCAAGTGGAAGTGCGCCAACTCCCGGTAACTGAGGTGCTCGTCGGTCTCGACCCGGCACAGTTCGCGAAGAATCGGTCTTGCGGCGAGGTGCGCGTAGATCGCCTCTGCAACCACCGCCGAGACCCACGCGAACCCGCCGATCCACACGCCCGGCAAGCCTGAGAACTGATACAGCCCCCCGGCAGCCAGCGCAGCGGCGACAAGCCGCACCGCGGTGCCCCACCCGACAGCGCGCGCTGCGCCGTGGCAAATCAGAATCCCCTGCGTGTACCTGCGCCATCCGATCGCAGCGCTCCACGGGATCATGATGATCATGCCGATGCGCCCACCGTCAGCGACGGCGTCCGGCTGATTCATCCACGACCGCACAATGAGGTCATACAGCGGCGTCAGCGCGACAAGCGCGGCCACGAGGCTGACGACAAGGCAGATGTGAACCGTGAAGCGACGCAACTGCAGATAGTGTTGCCGGTTCCGCGCAAGGGTCGTCGAGGTGGAGAGCAGACCGATGACGGGCGACTCGATCCAGATGGATAGCCCGATGACGACGCCGAGCGCGGCGCGGGTAACGTCGGTCGTCTCGGGCAGGCGGTTGACGAAGAAGTAGATGATCGGCCCCTCGAACGCCATGAGGAGCCAGGAGGCGGCGACCGGAACGTAGAACGAAAGCGTCTGACGGAGAGTCAGCCCTCTGCTTTCATCGGGCGCAGGCGGCGCCTCCTGCGCCTCTCGCGCCTCGGTTGCCATGGAGCCGCATTATGGCTGGGCGGTGTGGTGTCGTCTACCGCGTCTCGGGGCGCCAAGTGCCGACCAACTGATTCCACCAGCGCTCGATCTCCCAGCCAATCCACTCGGTGGCGGTGGGTGGACGGATGCACGCAACGATGACCGTCGTGTACTCGGACGAAGGCGCGAATCTCCATCTCCCCACAGGCTCCGCTGCCACAACTTGAACCTGGACAAACTCCTCTTCCCGCACGTCGCCGAGCACACTGGATGACGAGCGCGTCAAGCGCGCGCCGCTGTAGCGTACGCCTGAGGGTAGGCGGCGATCGGGAAGGAAGGCGCGGTCGCCGTCCTCGAACTGGACGTAGTAGCCGATCGGGAGGCGGGCAACATCCTTAACCCCGCGCTCGCGTGCATCGCGGGCGAATGCGTCCTCGTCGGTGTACAGGGTGCCGAGTTCGCCGCTCTCCGCTTGCTCCGACGTTGCAACTGCCCATCCAGACTCGCGGAGGCGGTGCAGCCGTTTGAGCACGGCGTCGTAGTCTTCATGGAGGCGGAACCGGAGGACCTCCCACGCTGCGTGGAGCGAGTCGTCCGGGTTGGGAATGCCAAACCAACGGTCTCGCACCAGTTCACCGTCGCCAACAAGCCACTCGACTTCATCTCCGGGACTGGCGCCTGCCCGGAGGCCGACGATGGCGGCGGTGAGCGCAACGCCGACCAGAACAAGCCACCGCGCCGCTCCACGGGTCCACAGTTTGGGTTCCACGTCTCCTACTGTACGATTGTGGCTCGCCCGGCTACGCCCTTGAGCGGCAAGAAGGGACCCCGTGGGCAGTCACGGTACGAACGCCGCCGCGGACGAGAACTCTAACCGAGGTAGGCACGAATCAACCTCGCCGCCTCGTCTACCGCGCCGACGTCAACCGAGTGCAGCCCGTCGAACTCGCGAAGCAGCGCTTGAGTTGCCACGTTTCCGGGTGCTCCGGGTGCGAAAGGGCAGCCGCCTATGCCGCCCGCAGAGGCATCGAACACGCGCACGCCCATCTCATACCCCGCGCGGGCGTTCGCAACTGCGCGACCATATGTGTCGTGGAAGTGGAGGGCGACTTGCGCCCGCCCCGCTCGCGGCAGGGCTGCCTCAAGCAGTGCGCGAACCTCGTCGCTGGTCGCCTTGCCGATGGTGTCGCCGATCGAGACCTCGACAACGCCCAACTCGAGCAGCATCGCCATGACCTCCACGACCTTCGACGGTGCAATTGCCCCTTCGTAGGGGCAGTGGAACGCCGTCGAGATGTATCCGCGAACGGGAACGGGCGACGCCGCAACCACCGGGCGAAAGCGCTCGATGGACTCGGCGATCGTCGCCGCGATGTTCTTCTGGTTGAACGTCTCGCTCGCGGCGGTGAAGACGGCGATCTTGTCAACCCGCGCCGCGAGCGCCCGCTCCAGCCCCTTCTCGTTCGGCACGAGCGCCATGTACGTCACTCCGGGGGCGCGCTCGATCGCGGCGAACACTTCCGCAGCGTCCGCCAACTGAGGCACCCACTTCGGCGAGACGAACGAACTGACCTCGACCTCGTCCAAACCGCTCCGAGACAGGGCGTTGACGAACGCGACCTTCGCCTCCGTGGGGATAGTCGGCTTGATGCTCTGGAGGCCGTCTCGCGGCCCTACCTCCACGACTCGAACCCGGTCGGCTGCGGTCACGCGGGCAGGATAGCCGATACCGCTTGCGCGGCGGGCGTCGGTTGCGACATAATAGCGCTTCTCACGCGGGCGTAGCTCAGTTGGTCAGAGCGCCGGCCTGTCACGCCGGAGGCCGCGGGTTCAAGTCCCGTCGTCCGCGCCACGTGCCGCGGTAGCTCAGCTGGTAGAGCAACGGACTGAAAATCCGTGGGTCGCCGGTTCGATTCCGGCCTGCGGCACCACCCCTCGATTCAGCCGTTCAGTTTCTCGATGAGGGCGCGCGCGCTGGTGGCGAACGGTCCAGACGGCTGAACCCGCAGGTACTGCTCTAGGCAGGCGACTGCCTGCTCCCTCTCTCCCCTCGCGGCAAGGAGGCTGCCGAGATAGTAGAACCCCGACGGCGGCATGGTCGGGTCGCTTGACGCTTCCCGGTAGGAGCGAACTGCCTCCTCCACGCGCCCGAGTGCGTACTGGCAGGCGGCGATGTTGGAGAGATACAGCCCCCGTCCGCCTGGGTTGACCTGCGCAGCCCGCTCGTAGTACGAGATGGCTTCGGCGTACCGGCCCATTCGGAAGAGAATGCTCCCGGCGTTGTTCGGATAGGCGCCTTCTCGAGGCGAAAGCGTCATCGCCATTCGCGTCGCGAAGAGCGCATCGTCTAAGCGGCCCGCCCCGACGTGCGCCAGCCCAAGCGACGCCCAAAGCGAGGACTGGGCAGTGTCCGCCCAAAGGCCACGGAGGAACTCCTGGGCAGCGTCGTCATACCTCGCCTGCGAAAGCAGTTCAGTACCGGTCTGGAAAGCGCTCGCGACGATGGCACTCCGCTCGTCTGGGGTTGGGGATGGGTTCCAGAAGAGCAGCACGTCCGCGTTGCCGTCAAGCGAGACTTCGGGCAACTCCACCACGTTGCCGCCCTTGCGAAGGCGGACGGGGTGGACGCCCTCAGGAAGGCCCGAGAGCGTGAACCGTCCCTCGGCGTCGGTGACGGCGGTTATCGGCGCGGCGCCCATCGGCGAGACTTCGACCGTTACTCCCGGCTCCGGCAGTCCGGACGGTGCGCGGACAACGCCGGTTAGCCCGGCGAGGGCGATGGCGACGGCGGCAGCGATGATTTCCATGTTTGGCCTCTCTCTTCCTCGACCGTAGTTTATCCAAGTTTCCCTCGCCTGGGCACGATGCCCCGGGCTCGCGTGTCAGAATAGGCGCGATGCGAACCCTGAAGTGGTGCCTTCTCCCGGCTTTCGGGCTGGCGATGGCGGGTTGCGAGCCGCCTCGCATATCAAGCGACGAACTGCCGGACAGGATTTACACCCGCGTGGTCTCCCTTAGCCCGAGCACGACCGAACTTCTCGGGCTAATCGATTGCGAGGCGTACTTGCTCGGGAGAACCGCGTTCTGCACGGTGCCCTCGTCTGTGCGGAATGCGACCATCGTCGCGAACCCGGAGCCGGACTTCGAGCGCATTGCCAACCTCCAGCCGGACCTCATCGTGGCGGATTCCTCGGTGATGAACCCGGCCTGGGAGCAGCAGTTGCGTCGGATCGGCGCGGACGTGAAGGTTTTCGACATCAACTCCCTCGAGGAGTGGAAGGGCGCGGTGCATGACCTCGCCTCGGGATTCCTGCGCCACCACTCCGCCTCGAAGCGCATCGGAGCCGTTGAGCAGGCGGAGGCGACATGGCTCTCAGACCCGCTCGACCCCAAGCCTGCCGCGATCGTCGTGATGAACGCGCAGCAGCCGTGGGTGGCTGGGCTCGGGACCTTCCAGGCGGACCTGCTGCGGGCTGCGGGCGCTGAGCCGCTCGGGCCCGACTCGCAGCGCTTCGAACAGGTTTCGCCGGAACAGATCCTTGCTTGGAACCCGCAAATCATCATCGTCGCGGGCGACCCAAACGAGTTCACGGGCGCCCCCTGGGATTCCACGGATGCCGGCAAGCGGAACGCGATCGTGGGTATCGACCCGGACGTGCTGCTCCGAGCGGGGGGACGGGTTGACATCGCCCTCGAAGCGCTCGGCACGGAGATTCGGAAAAGGGTTCGCGCAAGCCGATGACCACGCGGCCAAAAGCGGATTCCTTCTGCCCTTGCCGCCCGTCCCGTAAAGAAGAAGCGGGGAGGAGTTCATGAACGGTCTCATCGGATTGACGCTGTTGCTGGGGCTGCACGCCGCGCCCCTGAATATGCAGGACGAGGAGTGGATAACGCTTGGCGAGCGGACCTTCTTCGGTCAGACTGACCCGGACGCGCGCCAGGTGCCCGAGCGGGTCGTGCCGATTCGGTTCCCACAGGAAAGCCCGGTTCCCGTTTCGACTTCCCAGCCCTTCGTTGAGTGGAACGGCTGGCGTGTGCTGCTGAACGAGTGGGGCAACCCAGAGCGGCTCGTCCGCGGAGGGGGCGGATGGGATGAGTTCCGCGCTCTCTACGAGGAGGCTCAGCAGCGTATCGCCGATGGTCGCGCCCGAGTCTGGAAGGTGAAGGCGGTCCTGTTCTTGAGGCTGAACGTTACCTTTACTGACGTGGACGGCGTGGTTGACCGGCAGCGCACCGTGATGACTGCGCCCGAGACGCAGTTCGCCCTCGAAACCTTCGCGCGATTCGAGGCGGTCGTCGAGGCGTTCACGCACGGGGCGGTGGACATCCAGATTACGGCGTCCGTCGAAGAGGAGCCGGTGCGCGGAGCCTACAAGGCGGGCGAAGTGTGGGCGCTTGACCCACGCGTCGCCGGCGAGGAGTACCTCCGCGGCAGATTCAACCCCGGAGACTTCGACTCCATCCTCTACATGTACTTGCCGGGCCCGGTGGACTCCTTCAGCTTCGGCGGGACCGCCGGGCGCACCAACAACGCCACCCAGGCGTTCGTCATTGTTTCGAGCGGGCGCGAGGGCGGAGTGCGCATCGGCCACACCGAGGCGATGGTGCACGAGTGGTTCCACCAAGTCGAGGACACCTACGGCCGTTGGGGCTACGGCGGCTACACAAACGCCGCGCTCCCGCACCTTCACTCCGCTGAGCAGAACGGATACACGACCGACCAAGCGGGATACACCGGTTGGTTCGTGTGGCTCCGAGACCTGATGCTCTGGTCTGTCCGTCCCGGCATGTGGTCGAAAATGTCGAACCGCGAAGACCCGGATTTCCAAGCCGTCATCAAGCAGACGAAACCGTTCTCAGGGGAGCGGCATGCATGGTCATCGGTGAAGGATGACCCGTGGGCGAAGCTGCCGTTTCTCTCACCTGAAGACATTGCGCAACTGGTTGGCGTCGGCGTCACGGTGCAAGCCGGGCAGAGTCAGGTGCTGTTCCTTCCAGAAGGGGACGCCGGCGCATCCGTGCTGACTGCCGTTGACCCGGAAGACGCGTCTCTCAACAACCAACTGAACTTCTCCCGCGAGTGCATGGCACGGCTCCGAACACAAGACAAGGACGTTTGCTTCGTCCGCTGGGACATGGCGGACTTCGTGCTCGATTCGCTTGACGCTCAGGTGTTGGGCTACATGAACGTCGAGGACAAGTTCATGGTCGTCTTCGAGGCGCGGCTGCCTGAGACGACCGCCGAACTGAACGCCCTGCGCCTCGGCACCGGAGGCGCGGAGTTCGCTATCGCGACGCCGGGCGACGTGCTGCTCGGCGCCGGGATGAGCGCATCGCCGGTCGGCGCTCCGAGGATGGCTGTAACCGACATGTCGGGAAGACCGATCACCGACTTGGCTGCCGTGACGCGCTCCGTCGGCACCCACGTTTTGCGCGCGCAAGCCGTCGGCGACGATGGCTCGCGTAGCGAGCGGCCGCTTGTGGTGCGGGTGCGCCCGCCCGTCGAGGCGCGCGCGGAGATGGTTGGCGGGCCTCGGGTAACCGGCGGGCGGGCGGAGGTGAGGCTTACGCTCCGCTCCTGGACGGCGAGCGGCTCGGTCGGCGTGCGACCTGCTGCTCCCGCAGGCTGGTCGGTCAGCGCTCCTACGGAGGTATCGCTCCGGCCGAATGAGCGCAAGACGGTAACGGTCAACCTGACGGCTCCCGACGGCGCGCAATCCGGCGCGTATGAGGTCGCCTTCGACCTTGCAACATCAGACGGCCCAGCGGGGACGGTGCGCCTCGCCTTCCGCCTCGACTCGGCGGATGCCCTCGTGCACGAATCGTACGATTCCGGCGTCGGCTCCGCCGCGGAAGAACGCAGCGACCAGGGCGGCTGGACTGTCGAGTCTGCGCCCGGCGGAGTCTCGGGCAATGCCCTCGCCATCACCGACAGCGGCGGCTCGCACTGGGGGAGGGTAACGCTCTTCGGCAAACGGCTATCCAACGGCCAGCCGGACCCGTCGTTCGGCGGCTACGACGTGGCGGCGTATCCGTTTCTCGACTTCCACTTCAGGACTGAGGCGACGCGTAATTGCGGCATTTCGGTAACCCTGAACGACGGCACTCGGGCTGTGGTGATGCTCACCGGACCGTACCTTCAGCAGTGGGGGGAGGCAACCGAGCTTCCTCGCGCAAAGTTTGTGCCGAACGGAACGTGGCAGCGAGTGGTTATCAACCTGCACGAGGCGCTGAAGGCGGCGCTCGGTGAGGGACAGCACATCGTTCGCGACATCGCCATCGGGGACACGCGGCAGTTCAGTAGCAACCAGCACCACGACCTCGACAAGATTCAGTACTTCGTGGACGAGTTCCGCATCCTGCGAACGATGCCCTCGGGTGTGCCGACGATCGAAGACAACGACCATGAATTGAAGCCGGTCGCATCGTTCGTCTCTTCGGAGCCGCGCGAGCGAGCGCGTGCAATCGCCGGGGCAGGGGAGGAGAACGCGGCTGCCGTTGCCGCGCTTCTATCCGACCCCGCGCCGCTCGTTCGCCTAAACGCCGCGCTTTACTTTACGAGAGTGCAGTACCCTCCATCAGCCGATACGCTTCGCGGTCAACTGCTGACCGAGCCGGATCAGGATGTCGGCGTTGCGATGGTTCGCGCTCTGTACAACCAAGTTGGTGATGACGCGCGCGATACGTTCAAGGCGCTCGTGCGACAGAGCCGCTTCTACGAAGACTCCGCCGCCGAGGCGGCGCGAATGCTCGCCCGTTCCCACGTGGATGAAGTGATTGCAGACATCACCATCCTGTATGCGAAGCGAAGTTGGCTCGTTCGCAGGGAGGCGGTTCGAGCCTTGGCGGAACTTGGGACGGAGAACGCGCAGCGCGCCATGATGATCTTCCTTCAAGAGGTTGACCCCATGGTGCGATTGGAGGTAGCCCGAAACGCGGACGTGAACATTGACCCGATAGACCGGCGAATGGAGTGGGGAAGCGTCAACGACCTGTCCGCAGTCGTGCAGGCATACTGCTACGCTGCCCTCACACGCTCGGACGACCCTGTGATGCGCTCTCGCGGATACGCGGGGCTGAGGAGCGAGATGGCGGAAGTGCGGCGCATCGTCGCTGAAATGATGGGGAACGATTCGCGCGCTGAACACGTCCAGCACTTGGAAGCGCTGCTGTCGGATACGAACCCGTTCGTTCGAGCCGCTGCGCTCAAGAGTCTGTTCAAAATGCCGGGTCAACGCTCGTTCGAGCAGCTGACGGTGCTGATGTCGGAAGAGTATGAAGTTGTGCTTGAGCCGCTGCTTACGTATGCGCGGGACGGCAGAATCACGTTGCCTCGCGCCATGCTCGAGCGCCTCTCGATGCATCGCAACGAGCCGATCAGGCGTATGGCAAAGGAGTTGGTAAACCGATGACGATTGTTCTTGGATCGGATCACGCAGGGTTCGCTTTGCGAAGAATCTTCGCCGCGCACCTTGTTGACCTCGGGCACGCAGTCCGCGAGGTCGGAGCGACGGACGAGTCCGCCTACGACTATCCCGATGCCGCCGCCGAGGTCGCGACGCTCCTGCAACGCGGGGAGGCCGACATGGGCATTCTTGTGTGCGGCACAGGCATCGGCATGGCGATGACCGCGAACAAGTTCAAAGGCATTCGCGCCGCGACCTGCTGGAGCGTAGACGCCGCAAAACTCGCGCGCGAACACAACCACGCCAACATCTTGTGCATCGGAGCGCGGCTGATCGAGCCCGACTTGGCGATGAGGATTCTCGGATCCTTCCTCGAAACGCCGCCCAGCGACGAGGAGCGCCACGCGCGAAGGGTCGGCAAGATTGACGCGCTCGATGGGTGCGAACCCACGAAGGCGCACTGCTGCGGATAGCCGTGAACGAAGACCGAAAGCGTTTCTGGACGGTGTGCTGGCTCGCAGGCAGCCTGGCGATCGGCGTCATTGCGGGTGGCGGCCTGCGCGCTGGCTATGAACGGGGCGACACCTCCGCGTTTCCTGCGGAAATGCGAGGCGCGGTCGCTGAGGCGGGGGACAGGATGCTGCTCGCCGACGGACGGCCCGCACCAGAGTACTTCGAGAACGTGCAACGAATCATCCAGCGCCACTTTGTCGAGCCGGTCGCGGATGAAACCCCGCTCGCCGACGGCGCGGTGAAGGGCATGGTCGAGGACCTCAACACTACGGGAACCGACTTCTACAAGCCCGAACTGTGGAGCGCGATGCGAGACTACTACCAAGGCAGGGCGCACGGCATCGGCGCGCTCGTGCAGCTTGTACGGATGCAGCGGGGCGACGAGACGGTCTATCCTCTCGTGGTGATTGCAGTAGCCGAGGGCAGCCCCGCGGATGAAGCGGGCATCCGCCCAGGAGACTGGATCGAATTCGTCAACGGGCACTGGGTCGGAAGCCGCAGCCTCCGACCGGAATGGGAAGCGCTCCACGAACAGCGCGACAAGGGCGAGATCACTCAAGAGGAGTTCCGCGAACGCTTGGAGGCGCTCTATGAGCGCGTGGACACGATGATTTTTTGGGATAAGGCGATGCACGAACTGCTCGCCGAGGACCGCGGAACAGTTGAGGTGACAACCTTGCGGGACGGCAAGGAGCGTACGCATCGCCTCGCGCGCCGCGTCACGTCGTTCGAGCCGATTGAGCTCAGCGGGGATACCGTTCGCATCCGCACGTTCCCGAAGGGAGCAGCCGAACGACTGCGATCGCTTCTGGCAGGGAGGGAGAGCGTCACGCTTGATGTTCGCAACAACCCCGGCGGTGCGCAGGAGGACGTTCTGGAAGCCCTGAGCGTGCTCGTTCCGTCGCAAACGCTGTTCGTTCGCCAGCGACCCGGCGAGGCGCCGAAGGCGCTCAAGACGCCCGCCGGAGAGCCGCCGCATCCGAAGCTGACGGTTATCGCAGATGCCACCACGTCCCGAGAGGCGGAGATGTTCGTCGCCGCTCTGCGAGCAGCAGGCGCCGACGTGCGCGGCGAGGAGACGCTCGGGCTGGGGATTCAAGTCGCACGGTATGACCTCCCAAGCGGCGCGGGCTACACGGTCACGCGCGGCGTCTACCTGGACGCCGAGAAGAGCCCGCTGCTGAGAAACGGATATCTGCTGCGGCCGGCGACTGCCTCGCACGCCGAGGAGGAGCAGCAGTGAAGGGGCTGCTCGGTGGACTCGCTTTCCTGGTGCTCGGCTTGGTCGCGGGATTCGGTGCGCGCGACATCGCGAACGGCTCTCTCCCCGACCTGGGCGCGCTGACCTCGACTATCTTCGGCGGGACGCAACCGGCGGGCATCAGACCTACCGCCCAGTTCACGAGCGCGCTGAGCCAAATCGAGGCAGCCTACTTCGACGAGGTCTCTCGCGAGAAGTTGACCTACGCGGCCACGCAGGGGATGCTGGACGCCCTGGGTGATCCGCACACTGTGTTTCTGCCACCCGACCTCGCAACTCGCCTCGATGAGCGCACCCAGGGTCGCTTCGTAGGAAGCGGTGGCATCGGTGCCGAGTTGGGCAGCCACGAGTTGGGGGCGCTCATCGCTCGCGTCTTTCGTGGTGGGCCGGCGGAGCGCGCGGGCCTGAAGCCCGGTGACGTCATCGTCAAGGTGAACGGCGACGCGGTGGGCGACATCCTCGGGGCGGTTGATCAGATTCGCGGTGAGGAGGGCACATTTGTCACCCTCGACATCCTTCGACCCACCACCGGAGAGACGAAGCGGTATCGCCTGAAGCGCGAGAAGGTCGTCATCCAAGATGTGTACAGCGAGATGCTGGACGGCGGCTTCGGCTACCTGTTGCTGCGGTCGTTCAGCGACACCATCGTGCCGCAATTCGATGAAGAGTTGCGCACCCTCGAACGCCAGGGCCTGCGCGGGCTGATCATTGACGTCCGCGATAACCCCGGCGGCCTTCTGGAGCGGGCGGGCGAGTTGGTCGGCCGGTTCCTTTCAGGCAAGTTGGTTGTTACACTGGAGCAGCGAGGGGGAAGCCGTGTGCCGTTCTACGCTCCGAGCGGCCTCGCTGAAGGGCGCGCCTACCCCATCGTCGTGCTTGTGAACGAGGGCTCTGCGAGCGCCGCTGAGATATTCGCCGGCGTGATGCGAGACCACCACCGCGCGGTGATCGTTGGCGAGGCGACCTACGGCAAGGCGTCGGTGCAGTCCGTCTATCACCTGCCCGATGGCGCGCAACTGAAGGTGACCATCGGTCGTTACTACCTGCCGAGCGGCGAATCCGTTCAGCGCGTGGAGAACGATTGGGGAGATGTGGTTCGTGGGCGCCTCGAGCCGGACGTCGCCGTCAAGAATCCGATTGGCGCGGAGCAGGGCAACCTGGAGACGGACGTTCAGCTGCAGCGTGCGGTGGCGCTCTTGAAGGAGCGCGCCTCCCCCGCAGCGATGCGCTAAGTTGTAGAATGTCAGCCCGATGATCGCGCTGACTCTGCTCGTCGCCCTGTCTCAGCCCGCCACCGTTGAATTGTCTCGGGGCTCCCAGCTCCAGGGGCACGACACGCGTTACTGGGCCTGCGAAGACACAACCCTCGCTCGGCAAACGCCGAACGGCTCCTTTGGCCAGGGGACGCTGTTGACTGCAAGCCCGGAGCACCGCGTCCTTCTCCGCTTTGGAGACCTCGAGCGGGCTCTCGGTCCCTCGCGCCGGGTTACATCCGCAAAGTTGGTGCTGACGGTCGTAACGGTTGAACGCCCGGGACGGCTGACCCTCAAGCGCTTCGGCGCGCCGTGGTTCGAAGGCGCCGGCATGAGCGGAACCGAAGGCGACGGGATGAACACCACTTGGTCGCACCAACTGCACCACCCCGCGATGAAGTTGGGATGGCGCAACGGCGGCGCAGAATACGACTTCCAAAGAGTCAGCGCGCAGGCGGAGGTCTCTCAAGCGGCGGAGCGCATCGAGATAACCGGCTTGGAAGAGGACGTGCAGCAGATGTACGAGAGGTGGTACGACAACCACGGCTGGGTCATCGAGTTCTCAGGCTCGGCGATGTTTGAAAGCGCGCAGGCTGTCTTGGGAAAGCCGACGCTGGTCGTCACAACCGAGCCGGCAGCTCCGCCGACCGGCCCTGACCTCAGCGTCACGTACATCCAACGCACCCCCGAGTATTTGCGCTATGACCCGACCGGCGACGCCTATGTGCGGATGAACGTGGACGGGCACGAGTCCGGCGTCATGATGCGCCCGGGCAACGCCGACACACAGAAATGGCCGAAAGACGGCGACCAGGTTACGTACACAGCGGTGGTGAAGAACGTGGGTGACGCGCCTTCTGATGGCTTCAACTTCGCTTGGTCGAAGGACTGGAGGCAGGCGGAGAAGGGCAGCGTTTCTCGCTCCATCCCACCGGGCGAGACGGTCGAGGTCGTGTTCCGAACGACGTACTCCTCGGTCAAGGGAGATCACCGTTTGCGCCCGGTGCGCTTCGCGCTTGAGCCAGTGGGGGCGGACGCCGTCGCCGCAAACAACGTGCTCGAGATTCAGGCGAACGCGCTCAACTTGGGCATCTGGGTGGACAGGACGTTCTATGAGACCTTCGCCAAAGAGGTCAACGGCTCCGGAAGCAGGGCGTTCGAGGACTGGATTCAGTGGCAGTTCCGGCTGTGGAACGAGGTCTTGATGCGCCACAGTCGCTTCAGTTTCGCGCCCGACGGCTGCCGCGAGTCGGTTCGCGTGCAGCGTATCACAATCGTCCCCGACGGAACCCTGAAAGGCGGAGCGCACGTGCCCGACGACAAACAAGACATGCGCTACGATGGCGAATGGGGCTTCGATTCCTCCTTCGGAGAGGCTGAGCGATATATGGACGCGGTGCGCGCCAAACTCGACCGCGCCCTGCTGCACGAGATGAGCCACCAGATCGGGCTGATTGACATGTATCAGATGAACGTTGACGCCTCCATGCCCGACGGCAGCGGGGGCAAAGTGCGCCTGAAGGTTGACGGCACGGTGCTGACGCGCGGAATGATTGACCCGCCCGCGCCCCTGATGGGCGGGGGCGACACACGCAACGACAACGGCCTGCACCGAACTGCTCAGATCTTCCTCGAAGATGTGCCCGATGTCGCGCTCAGGCACGCCATGTTCCAGAGAACCGACCTGTATTCGGCGACCTCTGTCTTCGCCCTCAACGCCAACGTCGGCTATCGGCGCGGCTTCTTCGGCGAGTACATGTACTCGATGCCGAACGTCGTCATCGTGCGCGCGGCTGACAGGAACGGGACTGCCATCCCCTCGGGGACGTTGCGGTTCTATCAGATGAAGAACGGCGTCATACCGGACGAGCCGCCCGCGTTCGAAGTGGAGGTTCGCAACGGCACCGCGTTCCTGCCGAACCGACCGACGGGCGTTGACCAGCCGTTCACAACTGTTACCGGCCATACGCTGAAACCGAATCCGTTCGGGCGACTTGACGTGGTCGGATCCAACGGCGTGTTTCTGGTCGAGATCAACTACCAGGGACAGAGGGAGTGGGCGTGGCTCAAGGCGTGGCAACTCGTTGACGCCTTCGCGCGCGGGAATCGAGAGGTCGCCATCCTTGAAATGCGGTTCAACGTAACACACAAGCCGCTGAAAGAGGGTGACTGGGCGCTCAACAAGGTCGTGCTCGACTCCGCCGATAGCCGATTGGAGAACCTCAGCCTGCTCGTTGACGGCGACGCGAAGACGTTCTACGAGTCGCAAGCAGAGTGGATTGAGATTGACATCGGTCGAGACCGACCTCTCGGCGAGATTACGCTCGTCACGACGCGAGACGGCAGCGAGTTCTGGTCGCAGTTCGACATCTTGGTGTATAGCACCGGGCAGAGACTGAACGAAGCGCGCGTCTACGCGAGAGAACTCGACTGGCGCAGGGCGGTTGCTTTTCATCGGGACGTTGACCCGCCTGACCCCTCGGTGGTGCGCGTTCGGTATCGCGCCATGCCGCAAACGGTGCGGTTCATCCGCCTGGTGAAGAAGGAGGGCGGCAAGGCGCGCCTCGCCGGCATCGAGGTCCGCGAGTCGGAGCCGCCGGACTAACGTGCCCGCCCGGCTCGTTCTTCTCGCCCTCACGGTGGTCGCCGTCTTCTGGGGCTTCTGGGGCTACGGCCTCTTCGACCTCGACGAAGGCATCTACGCCGCGGCACTCACCGAGATGCGGCTTCGAGGCGACTGGCTTGTGCCGACCTACGGTGGCACGCCGTTCTTCGAGAAGCCGATCTTGCAGTACTGGGTGGCGCTCGGGGCTTTGAGTGTGGGAATCCCGGGTGAGGCGGCGCTACGCTTGCCGTCGGTGCTCGCGTCGCTTGGCACGCTGCTGTTGGTGTACCGCTTCGCGCGAACGCGGTGGGGCGAGACGGCTGCCCTCTCCTCGGCGGGCGCCCTCGCGCTCTCGCCGCTATTCGCCGGAGTCGGGCGGATGTTCATGCCCGATGCCGTACTTGTGTTCTTCCTGACCGCCGCGATGCTTGCGTTTTGGGCGTCGGTAGAGGGGCACGCTCGAAGCCGATGGCTCGCGCTCGCTTGCCTGGGCGCGGCGGTGCTGGCGAAGGGCCCGATGCCGGTGGCGGTGTTCCTGCTGGTGCTTGCGTTCGTGTGGCTGCGGCGGCCGAAGGCTCGCGCCCAGATGCGCGGGGGCTGGGTGGTTGGCGGCGCGCTGTTCTTGCTTGTAGTTGCTGCATGGTACGTGCCCGTCGCGATGCGTGAGGGTGCGGCGTTCTTCCAAGAGTTCGTGATTCGGCAGAACCTCGGTCGGCTGGCGGGCGAAGACACCGCACACCTCGGCCCGCTGTACTTCTATCTGCCGGTGTTGCTCGTGGGCTTCGCGCCGTTCAGCCTTGCGCTTCCGCTCGTGTGGAAGGATCGCGAGGGCGACGCTCTCGACGGCTTCCTGTGGGCGTGGGCTCTGGTCGTATTCGTCCTGTTCAGCGTCGCCGGCTCGAAGCTCCCTCACTACATCCTGCCGATGTTCTCCCCACTTGCTCTCTTGCTTGGAAGGTGGCAGGCGCGGGTCGGAGCACGGCTTCCGTATCTCGCCACGGGATGGTTCTTCCTGCTGGGCATCGTGTTGCTCGTCGCCTCGGGTGGGTTAGGCGAGTACCAGCGTCTCGGTTTCGGTCTGGGCGTTGCCTGCTTGCTCGGCGCGGCGATTGGCTTTGCTGCCTACGCGCGCGGGGCTGGATTCTCGATGCAGGCATGGCTCGCCGCTGCGCCGTTTGTGCTGTTCGCGCTGCATGAGGGGCTGCCGGCGTACTGGGAGGCGACCCACGCACCATTGCGGACCCTCGCCGAGGAAGCGCGACGGCATGGCGGGCCGGTGCAGTCGTACCGCATGGGCGGAATGGGAGAGCCGGGCGTCGTGTCTCATCCGAGCTTCCAGTGGTACTTGGGCGGCATGGTGCCTGGGGCGGATTGGCCGGACGAGGCGCTCGCTCGCGAGGGTCTGCTGCTGACCCGTCGGAGCCGCTTGCGCGTGGCGGGACTTGAGGGCGGCGCCGCCTCCGCGAGCCTGCTGTTTGCGGCCGGCGACTTAGTGCTTTTCAAAGTCGAGCACAGCCAATAGTAGACAGGTGTCTACGAAAACGGCGCTGAAATGCTAAACGTTCGTGTCCCATTGGGCGGTTTGGAGTGGCTTTTTCCCATGTTTCGCCCAAAGATACCGCAAACTATGACCGTCCAGCAGTGAGGAGTGGCGATTGTTCCCAAGGATGGGTGCACCGCCGCGGAGAGGGCAACGCTCTCACCCACATTGGTTGAAGACCGGACGGAATGGATGCCGCTTCCGGTCTTCACGTTCCGAGCACACGGCGAAATGACCGAACAGCAGTCGGGCATGGAAGAGCAGTTTATCTACGCTCCGCTCGTAGGGAAGGAGGAGGCGGTCGTTGACGACAAGGGCCGCCTGCGCCTCAGCGTGAAGAAGGTGGACCGCCTCGGCCAGCCGTTTGTCGCTCACGCCGATGCGATGGGATGCCTTGTGCTGTACCCCCTTCCGACATGGCGCGCGCGACTCAAGGCTGTTCTTTCGCGCCCCGCGGGAGATTGGCAGAGGGACTTCGCCCTGCACGACCTGTGCGCGATGGCGGAAGACGACATCAAGTGCGACCAGCAGGGGCGGTTCGTCATCCCGCAGCGTTTTCGCGAGAGCCTGAACCTGACCGGCGAGGTTATCGTGGTCGGTTGCGGCGACTGCGTCCAGGTTTGGAAGAAGTCAACCTACGAGGACTTGGCGTCCAAGCGCTTGGCTGCGCTCAAGCGGAAGGACGCGTTCGTATCCGGTGGGGAGGACGCCAGTCGTGAATGAGCCGCGAACACCAGCCCGCCATGCTCGCGGAGGTGCTCGAACTGTTGGCGCCGAGCCCGGGCGCGGTCATCGTAGATGGAACCGTCGGCCATGGGGGTCACGCGAGGGCGCTTCTGGAAGCGACAGGAGGGACGGGGGCGTTGGTAGCGTTTGACTGGGATGCGACGATGCTCCAGCGCGCCGAGGAGCGCCTCGCCGACACGCCGGGCGAGAAGCGCTTTGTGCATGCCGACTTTCGCGCCGTTCCCGAATGGGTCGAGGAACACCTGCCGGGCGGCGTAGACGCAGTGCTTCTTGATCTGGGCGTAAACCTCGAGCACTTCGAGGACGCTACGCGAGGCTTTTCTTTCTTGGAGGAAGCGCCGCTGGACATGCGGATGGACCGCACCTCGGGTGAGACCGCCGCCGCGTGGCTCAATCGCGCCGGCGCCGACGAGATTCGTCACGCGCTGCGCGAGTTCGGCGGCGAGCGACACGCAGGCTCCGTTGCAAGGCAGATCATCGAGCGGCGCGCAAAGGGGCGAATGAAGACGACCTCCGACTTGGTTGAGGCTGTGCTCGACGCCATACCACCGCGCCTGCGCGAAAAGCGAATTCACCCGGCAACGCGCACGTTCCAAGCCGTGCGAATCGTGGTCAACCGCGAGCTTGAAGGCTTGGAAGAGGCGTGCGCCGCGATTGCGATGACGGTGAAGCCCGGGGGCCGGATGGCGGTCCTCGCGTACCATTCCGGCGAAGACGGGGCGGTGAAGCGGGCGTTCCGATCGCTGGATCGAGAGCAGTTCACTGTTCTCACCCGAAAGCCGCTGCGGCCCTCGCCCGCCGAGGTAGCCGCGAATCCAAGTGCGCGGAGCGCAAGGCTACGCGCCATACAACGAAATTCTAAGGAGATATTATCATGAGCGCTCTTTCACATCCAGAACATTCACGAACGATTGCCGTGCGCCGTCGCGTGGCGACGCACAGCGGTCTCGCGACCACCGTTGCGACCTTTCTGACGACGTTTGCGGCGGCAGCGCTGCTGTTGCACGTGGCGGTGGGCGTGATGGGTCACGCCATCGTGGAGCGAACACGACAGAGCGCGCTTGCGCTGGAGGACACGACCAAGCGGGTGCGCGGCACGACGATCGCGCTGCAACGGAACAGCGAGCGAGCGACCAACCCGTCCTCAATCGCGGCGTGGGCGCGACTGCACGGTTTCCAGTCCTCGTTCCTTGCGTCGAGGCAGGATGCGACAGTCGAATAGCAGCAGCGCGAGGGTCCGGCTGTTCCCGGCGCTGCTGCTGTGCTTCGGGTTCGGCGCGGTTGGGGCGCAACATATGCGGCTCGCCACATGGCAGCGGGGTGAGCACCTCGATGTAGCAGCCGGATACGACCGCCTCACTCATCGCGTAACCATCGAGGCGCGCAGGGGAGACATCCTCGATAGGGGTGAGCGGGTGCTGGCGCGCTCCGAGTCCGGCTGGTGGATGACGCTCACGCCTTCGCTGCTGACCGAAAGCCCAGCGTTTTGGGTCGAAGTCTCCGAGGTAACGGGCATGCCGGCGGAGCAGGGGATCACCCTCGCACGAAGAAAAGGCTCCGGCGTCGAGTGGCAGGAGCCGTTGGACGACAATCAACGAGCGCGCCTCATCGAAGTCGCGCGGCGATACCGCGTAGACGGCGTCGGCTTCCGACCGGCGGGGGTTCGCACCTATCCCGCCGGCTCGGCGCTTGCGCCGCTGCTTGGGTTCCTCGACGGCGGCAAGCCCGCGAGCGGTGTCGAACTTGGGCTTGAGCAGTTTCTGCGAGGTCGCGACGGCGTCGAGGTCGGTTTTGTGGATCGGCGGGGGCGCACCCTCCCGTGGCTCGAAGACCGCGCGCAATCCTCGCCCGCGGAGGACGGCGCAAACGTCGTGCTGACGATTGACCGCGATCTTCAGACTTTCGCAAGCGAGCGCCTCGCCGAGGCTTGCGAGTTCCACGGCGCGTGGCAAGGCGTCGTCATCGTCATGGAGACTCGAACGGGCAACGTTCGGGCGATGGCGACTTGGCCGACCTTCGACCCGACGGACCCGGTGCCTGCGCGGCAGCGGGCGTTGCGCGGCGAGACCGCCTCGCCTGAAATGAATCCCGCAGTCGCCGTCGTGCTCGAGCCAGGCTCGACGTTCAAGGTGTTTACGATTGCGTTGGGCATGGAGACGGGGGCGCTGACGGAGCAGAGCGTCGTGTCGTGCCGTGGCTCGATGCCGGTCGCCAACCACACGATTCACTGCGCCCTTCACGGCTCGCCTGGTCACGGACAAGTAACCCCAGAGCGCTGCGTCGAGGTGAGTTGCAACGTCGCCGCCGCGACGTGGGGCATGAAGATTGGCCATAAGTCATGGTACGGCTTTATCGAGAGGCTTGGCATCCTCGAGCGGCCGAACGTCTCGCTCCCCGGCGAATTGAAAGGGCGGTTCAATTGGCAGGAGTACAACAAGCAACTGCAAGTGGCGACGGTCGCCTTCGGGCAGTCTCTCAACGTCACGCCGCTGATGCTGGCGAGCGCGTTCACGGTCTTTGGGAACGACGGGGTCATGGTGCGCCCCCGGTTGGTAGAGCGCATCGGCGATGCGGAGCAGCCGTTCCCTCCTGCGACTCGCGTCTTTCGCGTTGAGACGGCGCGCGCGGTTCTCGGGATGATGAAGCGCGTCGTCGAGGGTGAGCACGGCACGGGAAGGGCGCTGAAGATCGAGGGCGTTGAGATGGCAGGCAAGTCCGGCACAGCGCAAAAACGCGACCCGGAAACCGGCAAGATGAGTCGGTCGCTGTACGTCAGTTCGTTCGTCGGGTATGTTCCGGGCAACTCGCCCGATTACACGGTTCTCGTCATGATAGATTCGCCCACAAAGAACGGGTATTACGGTGCGGCGGTGGCAGGCCCCGTGTTCCGCGCGGTCGCAGAGTATCTGCTCAGAAGCACAAGCAGAGAACAAGGGGGAGAAAGGAGCGGTGCGGTTCAAGGAACTGGCAGCCGTCCTGGTGCCTGACCTCATCGCCGCCGCAGGCGACGCTGAGGTGACCGGAGTCAGCATTGACTCGCGAACGCTGAGCCCCGGCGACCTGTTCCTTTGCATGCCGGGCGCAAAGGTGGACAGCCACAACTTCGTTGACGAAGCGTTGTCGAACGGGGCAACCGCCGTCGTGGTTACCCGGCGCGAGGTGTACGACACCTTGCAAGAGCGGGACATCCCCGTCGCCGTGGTCCGCGATGCCGTCGCCGCGTGCTGGAAACTGGCAAGGCAATGCTATGGCAACCCCTCGGCAGGGATGAGCGTTGTCGGGATAACCGGGACGAACGGGAAGACAACGACGGCGTGGCTACTGCTACAGTTGCTCAACGCGGTCGGGCGCAAAGCGGGCTATGTCGGGACGCTCGGAGCGCAGACCTCCGACGAGCAGTTTGAAACGGACCTGACGACGCCATTCCCGCCCCAGGTGCAGTCGCTCCTTCGACGCTTTGCCGACGGAGGTGTTGATTCCGTCGCGATGGAGGTGTCGTCGCACGCATTGCAGCAGCACCGCGTGGATGGAGTCGAGTTCAAAGTGGCGGTGTTCACAAACCTGACCCAAGACCACCTCGACTACCATCGCTCGCTTGACGACTACTTTCAATCGAAGCGGCGACTGTTTGTTGACATGCCCCAGGCCGAGCAGCCGCTGGCTGTGCTGAACACGGACGACCCGTTCGGACGGCGTTTGATTTCGGAGGTGAAGGACGCAATCTCCTTCGGTACCGGCGAGGACGCGAGCCTTCGTCTCATTCATGGAAGTGCGACCGTAGGCCGCTGCGCGTTTGCCGTCGAGCACGAAGGAAAGCGCTACGACGCCGAGGCTCCGCTTGGTGCGTCGTTCAACATCGCAAACTGCCTCGCCGCAATCGGTGCGGCGCTGGCGTTGGGCATCCCCGTGGGGGATTCCGTCTCGGCTCTCCGCGGCGTGAAGCCTGCGCCCGGGCGCTTCGAAAGCGTGCCGACCGACGACGAATACCAAGTGCTCGTTGACTACGCCCACACGCCGGACGCCCTCGTAAAGTTGCTCACCGCCGTCAGGGAGTTGGAACCCAAGCGCATCATCACCGTTTTCGGCTGTGGAGGCGACCGCGACCGAACGAAGCGACCACTCATGGGCACCGCCGCTGCCACGCACTCGGACATCGTGTACGTAACCAGCGACAACCCGCGAACCGAGAACCCGGACGCCATCCTGAAAGACATCCTGCCGGGCATCCGCCCAGGAACCGCCGTGCGCGTCCAGGTAGACCGGCGCCAGGCGATTCACGACGCGATCGCAGAGGCTCGGGCCGAGGACGTCGTCGTCATCGCAGGCAAGGGACACGAGGATTACCAGATTCTCGGGACGACCAAGGTTCATTTCGACGACAGGGAGGTCGCCGCCGAGGCGATTCGAGCGAGGGCAAAGGTATGAGGCTGTCCCCCGAGAGGCTCGCCTCCATACTCGGTGTTCCCGCTCCGGCGACCGCCGAAGAGGTTACGGGGCTTGCGGTAGATAGCCGCGCGGTCAAGCCGGGCGACCTCTTCTGCGCAGTGCGTGGCGCAAACGTTGACGGGCACGACTATGCCGAGGCAGCCATGAAGGCGGGCGCCGCAGGTTGCCTGGTCACGCGCGACGTGGGCGTGCAGCCCGCCTATGTCGTCGCCGATGTTGCGGAAGCGATGGCGAGCATCGCGTCCGCAGTCCGACACGCGTTCGACGGCACGGTGCTCGCCGTAACCGGCAGCGCGGGGAAGACCTCGACCAAAGAGTATCTCGCCGCCGCGCTCGCCCCGTTCGGAAAGGTGCTCAAGTCGGAAGGAAACCAGAACACGGAGTACGGCCTACCGATGACGTGGATGCGACTCGACGACGATCACCGATTTGTCATTCTCGAGATGGCGATGCGCGGCCTGGGGCAGATTCGGCATCTCTGCTCCTTCTCGCGTCCGCACCACGGGATCATCACCTCACTCGGAACTGCGCACATCGGCGAGCTTGGGGGATCGCAAGAGAACATCCTGCGCGCGAAGCTGGAACTCTTCGAGAGCCTCCCCGAGGACGGCGCTCGCGTCTATCCAGCCGAGGGCGCCTTCGTCGAGCGGCTCGCGGAGGCTGCCGGAGCGAGCGGCGTCTCGTTCGGTGAAGGCGAACAAGCCGACGCCAGCGTCCTCATCGGTGCGATGCATCCGCCGGAGAACCGAACCGATGTGCTCTTCATCGTCGATGGGCAGGAGTTCGCCGCGTCCCTGCCCGGGCTTGGCCGCGGCATGATGCGGAACGCGTGCGCCGCCCTCGCTCTCGCCTCGCGTCTCGGGGTGAGCGCGGAGGAAGCAGTCCGAGGCATGGAGATGGCGACTCTGCCCCCGGACCGGCTGACCTACGTGAGTCACCAGACGTTTGGCGTTCTCGTGGATGTGTATAACTCCAGCCCGGAATCCTGCATTGAAAGCCTGCACACCCTCGCGGGGATCCCCGCTGAGCGGCGAATCGCCGTTCTGGGCGAGATGAAGGAACTCGGCGAGGAGTCGGAGGCTGCCCACCGCAGGGTCGGCGCGGTTGTTGCGGAGTTGCCGATCGCCTGGCTCGCGGTAGTTGGAAGGGAAGCGCACTGGATTCGCGAGGAGGTGCTGGCGCGCGGGTTCGAGGGACGCGTGGACACGTTCACGCATGCTGAGGACGCCGCCAGGGTGTTTCGCTCGATGGGCCCTGGAGATGTCGCGCTGATCAAAGGTTCCCGCGCCGTTCACATGGAGCGCGCGCTGGAGGAGGCGGGCGTAGCGTATGCCGTCTGATGTTGCGCTATCGTTTTGGATCTCGTTCGGGGCGGCAGCCGTCGCGTCGTATCCGATCCTTGTGTTGCTCAGACGCCTGCGGGCAGAGAGCATCATCAGTCGGTACGCTCCGGAGACGCATCAAAGCAAGCAGGGAACACCGAGCATGGGCGGCATCATCACCCTGTTCGGGTGCTTGGTTGCGTTCATCGCGATGCCGGCACGCGGCACGGCAGATGGCATTGGCACAGTCGTTTGGCTGCTGTTCGCGTTCGCGTTC
>Ga0209172_10002464_pt1 | contig 32515 bp, 31 predicted proteins | sample LarsenN4metaG_FD_184113 | JGI IMG/M metagenome (GOLD analysis project Ga0209172, IMG submission 184113) | Hot spring sediment bacterial and archeal communities from British Columbia, Canada, to study Microbial Dark Matter (Phase II) - Larsen... ... | reverse complement strand
CCGCTTTGGCAGCGGCGCGCGGGCGCGCCAGGCGGAGCCGGAGTTTTATCTGCTGGTCGAAAAACTGCGCACCATCCAACAATCCGGCGATCTGGGTCTGCGAGTACGAAAGACAGGCGACCAGACGGCGACGATGGTCGTATTCAGCAAAAAGCCCAGCCCGGCTGTCGAGGCGGCTCGCGCGGACGTGCGCGAGCTCCTAGGCCTCGATTCGAAGGCTGAGGAGTTTAGCGTTGTCTACGGTTCGGTGGCTAGCCACAACAAAGAAATCGCCGTGCTTACCCGATCCATGCTCGAAATCCTGCTGGATCTTTCGTCGTACATACAAGTTCCAACTGCGAGCGCCGCTGAACGGCGCACATTCCCGACGCCGGAGCCGGAATTTTACAACGGGGTTCAGGTGGAACCGCTGATAAAAATATTTAGTTCTTCCCAGAGTCCGGCCGATGCCTTTGCCGCCGTGCCTTACCGACAAGAATGGTATTGGATCGATGACAAAGACTTCGCGTCCAAACGCCTATTCTCTTTCATCATGTTTCTTTTCACGCTCACTGAAACCGGCGACAGGCAAGGCGTGCCGCTCATTACCGTCCCCGTCGGCTAATGAGCCGCGGCCCAGCGATACTGATTGCCGCCGCCTGCGTCTCGGGTTCTTTTGCGCCCGAGTTGCATATTTCCAGACCAGAGCAGCGAATTCAGCTGTGATATTGGACCAAAGTCCAATATCGGCCGCAGCGCCATTCTGTTATCGCTGGCAATCAGGCGAGACTTGAAGCGTTGGAGTTTATTTAGCTTTTAAATTGGGCGCGGAGGAAATATGAGGAGCAAGGAAACGTCGAAGTTTTTTGTCGTGGTCTTAGCGATGCTTTGCGGCATCAGCCAGCTTAGTTGGGCGCAAAGCAAAACGGCCGGAGGCGATAAACCCGCCAGTAATTTGGAAATCATTCACGAGAAGCTCAAAGCGGACAAGAAGTTAATCATCGCGAAGTATATGGAATTAACCGAATCGGAGGCGAAAAAATTCTGGCCCGTCTACGACGAGTACCAGAATGATCTGCAGAAGAGCAATCAGCGTCTGCTGCGTTTGCTGGAAAGCTATGCTGCGGATTACAAAAGCAATTCCTTGACCGACGATAAAGCGAAAAAACTGCTCGATGAATGGATTGCCTTTGAGCAGGAAGAAGGCAAGCGGCGCAGCGCCTTTGCGCCGAGGGTGCTGCAAGCACTACCCGCCAAGAAAGCGGCGCGTTACCTGCAGATCGAAAACGAGTATCGCATTTTATTGCGCTACGATCTCGCGGCGACTGTGCCGCTGGTTCAGTGAACCGAGTGACGAGTGACGCCGGTCGAGGGGAATCAGTGAAGAGTGATCAGTTATCAGTGAACAGTAATCAGTCATCAGTTATCAGTGTCAGTTATCAGTGAACAGTAATCAGTCATCAGTTATCAGTGAACAGTGATCAGTGAACAGTGATCAGTCATCAGTCAGCAGTTATCAGTGATCAGTCAGCAGTAAACAGTGAAATCGAGGAGCCACCTAATGAAATTTAATCTCATGAAGACCAGCGCGAGCGTTGCAATGGCGCTGATCATGCTCGGGTTCAATATTTTGATGCCGTCTCTGGCGCTGGCCGCCAGCGCCAAGGCGATCGATCGCGACGTCGCTGCGAGTTTGAATAAGCTTTTCAAAAACAACTCCGGGGCTAAGGCGCTGGCGGATAAAGCCGTTGCGGTGCTGGTTTTTCCGAGCATCGTCAAGGGCGGGTTCATTATTGCCGGCCAATACGGCGACGGCGCTTTGAGAAGGGGCGGCAAGAGCGTCGGCTACTACCGTTCGCTGGCGGCGTCCTACGGCTTTCAAGCCGGCGCGCAGGCGTTCGGGTATGTGCTGTTTTTCATGGACGAAGATTCGGTGCGCTATCTCGACAACAGCGCCGGTTTTGAGCTCGGCACCGGGCCCAGCCTGGTCATGCTCGACTCCGGCTTTGGCAAGAATCTGTCCACGACTACGCTGCAAAAGGGCATCTTCGCATTTATCTTCGATCAAAAGGGGCTGATGGGCGGGGTCGGAATCCAGGGCACGAAGATCACTAAAATCAATCCGGATCCGTAAGTAGCAATGGACGAGTGTCGCGTAAGTGTCGAGGGACGAGTGTCGAGGGGCAGTTAGCAGTGACTGTTATCAGTCATCGGGGATCGGTAGATCAGTGATCAGTGAACAGTGATCAGTGATCAGTCGAGTAATCAGTAATCAGTGAACAGTGATCAGTAGCGGTGGTCAGTCAAACGTAATCGGGAAGGGCGGAAGATGAAAACTTATTTTGTCAAAAAAATGATTGGCTTGGGAGTCGCGCTGACCGCGCTTGGTTTCGCGCCTCTTGCGTTGGCGCAGGATAAACCGGCCGACAATATGCAAATTCTGCGCGACAAGCTCAAGGCGGACAAAAAATTGGTGATTGCGGTCAACATGGAGCTAAGCGAATCGGAAGCTAAGGGCTTCTGGCCGATTTACGAGCAGTACCAAAAAGATTTGCAAAAGCTCAATCAGCGCGTGCTCAATTTACTGGACAGCTATGCGGACGACTACCGGCGCAAATCGCTCACCGATGACAAGGCGAAAAAGCTGATCGATGAGGCCACCGCGATTGATCAGGCCGAGGCCAATCTCAAAACGACCTACGCGCCCAAGCTCGGTAAAGTGCTGCCGGTGCGAAAAGTGGTGCGTTACCTGCAAATCGAAAACAAGATCCGGGCCGTGGTTAAATATGACATCGCATCGGGCGTGCCGCTGGTGCGGTAGGGAATCGAGTCGGCAGGGTCGAAGGCCCATACCGGTCGCAAGAGTTGCGTCTCCGGTATCGAGTAGTAGTACCGGTTATGGGTGAGTTGTCAGTGATCAGTTATCAGTAATCAGTTATCGGTGATCAGTTATTCGGTAATCGCGGCAGTAAACGTTGAAAACATTCAGGCTTGTGAACGCGCGATGGAAGCTTCAAAGGAGCAGCAGTGAGAAATAACAAAATAGTTTGTTACGCGCTATTGGGAACCGTCCTCTTTACCGCCCATGCCTCGAGCCAGGAATTGGATGGAACGCTTAAAAAGATCAGAACAGCGGGAGTTTTTAACCTGGGTCACCGCGAGTCGGCGCCGCCGTTTTCGTTTCCCGGGCCGGATCGGCGCCCGGTAGGCTACTCGATTGATCTTTGTACGCATGTGGCAAGCGCAATTCAGAAACAGCTCGGCGTTAATCTGAAGCTCGATTGGCAGCCCGTCACCGCAGACAATCGTCTCGATATGGTGACCCAGGGCAAAATCGATATCGAGTGCGGCACGACGACGATGACCCTCGCGCGTCAAGAGCGGGTGGATTTCAGCCTCATGACGTTCGTTGACGGCGGCGGAGTGCTGACGCGCTCCGACGGAAAATTTAACTCCGTAGCTGATTTTGCTGACAAACGGATCGCGGTGATTCCGGGCACCACCACGGAGACCGCGCTGAACAAATTTTTTAAAGAGGAGTTTGTCATCATAAAGCCGGTGCCGGTCAAGAATCCGTTGGAAGGGATCGCCGCGCTCGAAAAAGGCTCCGTGGATGCGTTCGCCTCCGATCGCGGCATCCTGGCGGGTCTCGCGGTGACATCCAAAGATCCGAAGCGCTTCGCGATGCCGAACTTGTTGTTCTCCTACGAGCCCTACGGTTTTATGATGCGGCGCAATGACGCGGCATTCCGCCTGGCGGTGAATAGAGCCCTCGCCGATCTTTATCGATCGGGCGGTTTCATACCGATTTATGAGCGTTGGTTTGGCGGCTTTGGCAAGCCCGGCCCGGCGATCCAGCTGATGTATTTGCTAAACGGACTGCCGGAATGACATCAAACGATGAAAATCTTGCAAACGTGCCGTCCTGTGCTTGTTCTATGGTGCCAACGAGAAAGTCCGGACAGTTGAAATACCAGGCCATGCGCAAACAAAATGCATCATGAGACGGTTTCTATTGGGGCTTGGATTAACCGTTGCGTCGTTTGATCTTGCCGCGGCGCACTCGGGAAGGATCGACGGCTATGGCTGTCATCCGGGCAAGGACAAGGCAAGCTATCATTGTCATCAGGGCCATTTCTCCGGCAGAACGTTCAAATCGAAAGACGATTTCTTGCGCGAGCTTCGCGGCGGCAAGTCGCAGGCGCTGGCGCCAAAGAGCAACCAGCCGCAGTTGGAGAAGAAGCTCCACGATTGAATCGCATCATTGGTTTGATGGAGAGGGCGCCGGGTTTGGCATGGCCGCCGTTCGAATCGGTTTCTAAATGCACCGATTGTTTAGCGCCGCGAATCGCTTCCCGAAACTGCCGCGTGTCCTCGTTCGCCTAAGTGTTCTTGCCGCGGCAGGGTTCACCGTCATAGCTGCCGGCGTTTGGCTCATTCCGCGGTTTCTCGATAGTCAGCTCATCCGGGATAAAGTGAGCGCCGAACTGGCGACCAGGTTCCAGGGCCGTTTGAGCTTCAGCAAACTTAGCGTCCTGTGGCTTCCTCGTCCGCGTGTGATTGTTGAAAACGCGGCGATCGTGTTTGACGATGAAAATCGCGGTTCGATTCGAAGCGTGCAAATCTATCCATCGATTCTGGAGCTGCTCCAGGGACGATGGGTCGTGCGCGAAGCGAGTTTGCAAAGCCCCGAGTTTCACACGCGTATTGCGCAGCGCTCGGCACAGTCGCTTATTTTCGATGAAAAGGAAATCCGCGCTGCGCTGGTTGCCCTGGCCAAGCACTTGCCGGCGTCGCGAATAGCGCTCTCCGAAGGTGCCGTCAACGTCAGAGTCGGCGATCATCCAGCGCTCATGCTCGAAAATGTGCAAGCGCAGATCGTCGGTTCCTCTGCCGAGTTGCGATTCGAGCTCGGCGCGAACTCGAATTTATGGGAGCGGATCCATATTGTTGGCCGGACCTTGCCTGAAAATCTTACCTTGCAGCTCGATCTTCAGGTGCGGAGATTTAAGATCAAAGAGGCGTTCCGGCTGCTCGAATCACCCATGATGGATGACGTGCAAGCGGGCGAGGCCAGCTTCGAGGTAAAAATGAACGGCGCCGGTGCGCGACAGCTGCAAGCATCGGTCGACGGCTCCCTCGGCCCGCTTGTTTTGGCCGGGCAGAAGGGTTTGCCCCCCATCGAAGCGAAGAAACTAAAAGGTACGATCACTTATCGCGACGGCCATGTTCAAGCCGAGGTAGAGCAATTAGAACTCCGCGCACCACGACTCCAAGCTTCAGGGAAGCTAGGCCTGCGGACGAGTTCTTGCGCCGTCGACATCCGTGTGCGCGACGCCGATTTGGGCAACTCCGCGAACTGGCGCAGCGTCTGGCCGATAAGAGTGAGAGCGTTCAGAGGATGCTGCGCTACGTTCATGCAGGCACGGTTAAAGAAATGGACTTTCAGAGCAGCGCCGGTTCGTGTGCAGAATTGGCGCGGAGTAGGAATCTCGCTATCACAGCGGTGATCGCCAACGCTCAAATCGTTGTTCCCCATCCCGGCCTTGAGCTCACGAATGTTTCGGCAGCGGTCCGGTTCGCTGATGAGACCCTCGAGGGGAAAAATATTGCGGCGGTCCTCGGCGGCGCGAAGGGCTGGAACGGCCGGCTCCGGCTTGGGCCAAAAGGTGAAACAGTGCCGTTTCATCTCGACATCGAAGTACAGACCGGCGCGGCGGCACTGCGATCCATTTTGCTGAAAATTGTCGACAGCGATTTCCTGCGCAAGGAAATCTTGCAACTGCAACGCGTTGAAGGCGAATTGATCGGGAGGGTGATTCTCGGCGAGACCATCGCGGCAATCGCGCCGAAGGTGGCCATCTCAAAAGCCGAAATTAGCGCTACGCATGCAGCGGTTGCGTTTCCCATTAACATCAGCGCCGCCCGGTTCAATTTGGACCCGAGCGTCATTCGCCTCGAGCGGGCCGACGGGTCGTTGGGAAAATCTAGCTTTACTGGGCTTGGTTTCACTTGGCAGCGCGGCGCAAAGCACGACCTGAGAATCGATGCTGGGCGGGTTTCTCTGGACTTGCAACAAACGGATGCCTGGCTACGCAGGTTTGAGGATGGGCGCTCTCATTTGTCAAAAATCACCTCGGTCGGAGGCCGGATCGACTTTCGGCAGTTGAGTCTGAGCGGCGCCTATGACGACCCGACAAACTGGGCTCTGGCGGGCACCGGCAGCTTCAATCAGCTCGCAATCGAGCACGTAGATCTTCCCGATCGCCTCATCCTCTCAAGCGGAAAATTCGCCGTGAATCACGGACAGATCTCATGTTCGGGAACCGTCGCATCCATGTCCGATGCGGCATTTGTCCTCGACGGTAGCATCGAATACAGACACGCCAGAGTCGTGCGGATCGACTCAAGCGGAAAAGGCACGGTCGGGGCTCGAATGACTCAATGGCTTAGCCGGCATATGGATTTGCCCGATGACGTGGCGCTCCGCGCGCCGCTGATCGTAGAAAGGGGACGGCTGGCCTGGCGCGAGGGCACCGATACCGCCTTGGTCGGGCAGATATCGATCGCGAACGGTCCGCAACTTTTCATCGATGTATCCCAGGGGCCGCAGGAGCTCGCGCTGCGCAATCTCACGATCGACGATGGCGGGCGCCGCGCTAGGCTGACGTTGCAACGAGCCAAGGAACGTCTGGAGGTATCTTTCGCCGGCGAATTAACGGCGCAGACTCTGGATAAAATATTTATGGCGCTGCCCGTGAAGGGCGCCTCGCTCTCCGGCGACATGAAGATGAGCGCGTTTGCGGCCGGCGCCGGCAGGTTTTCGATGATTGGGGAGTTGAACGGCAGCAATCTTCCGCTCACTCTGGGAAAGGAAAAAATAGCGGTTGAGAAGTTTAGCCTGGAATCCAAAGGTGATGATCTACGGGTCCGATCGGCCGAGCTGCGCTGGCGAGATACTCGTTTGGCCGTAGCCGGCAAAGTAGCGGCGGACCCCGAAGCTTGGCGGCTGGACTTGGACCTCTCGGGCGATCGCCTAAGCTTGGAAGAACTCGAGCGGCTTTTGGGCGCGGCGGATCAGCATCCTAAAGCGGCTTCCACGAGGCGCTTCGAGGGAGAGGTTCGATTGAAACTGAATAGCTTTTCAGCCGGGGACTTTACGGTCAGCCCGTTACAAATCAAAACTGAGCTATCTTCGTCATCAATCAAAGCGGAAATTGAACGGGCCACACTCTGCGGCATAAACACAACCGGCCGAATGGCTGTCGAGGGAAGCGATATCGCGCTCGATCTTCGCTTTGCCGCTAAGGATGCTGATCTGGGGCCGACAACCGTGTGCTTGACCCATCAAAACAACGAGACCAAGGGTATCTACACATTGACCGCGCGCCTGAGCGGGCGCGGCGACCGAACCCAGTTGCGCTCGGCGCTCAAAGGCGATTTTGACCTCAGCGCGCGCGACGGCGCATTTATCCGAGCGGCCGCCGTCGATAAGGCGTTTGATTATTTGAATCATAGCGGCGATTTCAATATCAGTTTTCCCGATTTAGACAAGCAAGCTTTCGCATACCAGGCGCTGTCGTCGAGGGGAACCATCGAGGGGGAAAAAGTTCTTAACGACGAAATCGTCATTCGAGCGTCGCCGCTGACGATTACGGCGCAGGGCGCAGTCGATTTACGGCGCCGTGATGTCGACTTAAAGGGGCTGGTATCGGTGGCGCTGCCGGCCCAACGAGTGCTCAAGCCGATTCCGATTGTGGGCACGCTCTGGGGAGGCTCATGGGTAGGGATCCCCTTGCGCGTGAGAGGATCGTTAGAGCAGCCCGAAGTGAGCTACTTGTCGCCGGCCGACATCGGCGGCGAGTTGTTGAATTTGCCGGTGAGAATTCTCGGCATGCCGCTCGACGCGATCAAAGTGTTCGTGCCGGATAATCAGAATTAGTTCAATCGAACCGTCAAGGAACGGAGGAATCTATGCAGCCGCTGTTGAGCCTCAAAATCGTCGCCGTCTTGGCTCTGGTGCAAGGCCTGCTGGGCTTGCTGCGCGCATTCAATTGGGTGCAGATCGGCGCCGACCTGTTTGGTCAAGGCGTCTTACTTTTGCCGGCTGTCGGTATACTCGCGATCTTTCGCGGGTTGGTTATTGCCTTCGTTGGTCTCTTCTACGTGTTGTTCTTCAGTGCGGCCCTCTTGGGAAAGAGCTGGGCGCGATGGATCGGCCTCGCAGCGGCGGCCATGAACCTACTGCTTGTTCTGAGTGCCTTGATCCAAGGAGCGTCCGTCCTTGATGCGCTTGCCTGGTCAGTGATTCCGGCACTGTTGTTATTCTACATGTTTTCAGCAACCGGACGCCAAGCGTTCTGCGGCGCTAACTTGAAAATGGCGCGCTAAGTGCAGCGGCTGACAACCTGCGCCTGGAGAGTGCCGGCGTTTGCTGCGATGATACTCCAAGAACGCAAAGATTTTCGCCGTCGTTAGAGCCGGAACATGCCGAGCTGCTTCTCCAAACCGGCTATCGCGCTTCTGGCGTGCTGGGTTTTTTTCTCAGCAGGCCGAGGCGAAACATCGCTGTGGGCGGGAGAGCCGGCCAAAAAGCCGCCCATGGCCGGCGGTGCCAAGCAGGATTCTCCGGCTGCGGCGGCGATCGCCGATTCAGAAATCATTCCGCGCGGCGAACAAACCATCAAATCGCTGCAAAAGATCAGGACCGAGGTCGCGTCCGACTCCGCGCTGAGATCGATCCAGAACGAGTTTAGCGCATTAGTGCAAAAATCGGATGAACGGCGCGCTCGCGACGCGGAAATCATGACCAAATTGCGCTCCATGCAGCGCATCAATGAAATTGTTCGAGAGTGGAACCTCGAGCAGACTCTGCTCGAGGGTTGGGACCGGGAGTTAACCAGAAAGTCCCAGATCTTGACGGCACATGAAAAAAATATCGACGGCATTACCGAAGTCTGGCGCGTTACCCAAGCGGCCGTGGCAAAGAAATTTTTCTTCAAAGCCGTCTTGGAACGAAGAGTCGAAGAGGTTTTACGGGAAGCCCAAACGACGCGGAAGATCATCCAGGAAGAAACATCCAAGTTGCTGAAGCTGCAAAGTGAGGTGGCGGATCGAATGGCGACGGTGACTGGGATTCAGAATGAGATCGACCAAGCGAGGGATGAGCTTGGTCGGAGCTTGTTCAAGCTCGATAGTCTGCCTCTCTGGCAGGCGCTGTTTCGCTCTGAAGTCATCGGCGCGAGCGAAGCAGGGCCGTGGAACAGCGCCCGAAGGCTGCTCGAGGATGCGCAGCGATTTGGCCAAAAAAACGCCGAGCGAATTCCGGTGCACCTACTTATTTTTTTGTTGATTTTAGCAGTGTTTCATTTCCTCCGCCGAAGTCTGACGCCTGATGCCGCGGCAACCGCCCCTTTGGCCGCAACTGTTATCCTCGATCGTGCGATCGCCGCTTCGTTTCTTTTGGCGCTTGTCGCGTCACCTTTGCTCTATCCCGGAACTGCACCCGTCATTCTGCGTAGCGCCACTGTGGTAAGCGCGATTCCGATCTGCAGATTGCTGCCTGCCTTGCTGCCCCAAAAGTATCAGCCGTGGGTTTATTGGGGCGCCGCTCTGTTCGTTCTGGAGTTTTTACGCTACCTGCTGCCGCAGGACGGACTTTTATCGCGGCTCTTGCTCTTGCTCATCGCGACCGGCGGCTTAGTTGGTCTCGCGTGGTTCCAGCGCTCACAAAAGAACCGGCGTGAATTGCCCGGGCCGAGGGAACGGCTACTTTCGCTGTCGATGTGGTGCGTTGGGCTGCTGTTTGCTTTGTCGGCCCTGGGAAACGTTGTCGGCAATCTGTCACTCGCCGAGGTCCTGGTTGTCACTCCGGTTCGGATAGTCTACGCAGCCGGTTTGATATTCGCCGTCGCTCAGCTGCTCGACGCACTGGTGGCGCTCATCTTGAAGTCCCCGACGGCGCATCGTTTGCGCTCCGTGCGCGAGCATAGCGTCCTATTGGCGTCTCGTTGTCGGTTCTTGGTTGCGATTGCAGCGATCGTCCTTTGGCTGCTCGTGTGCCTTAATATCGCCGGTGTTTTGGGAGATGTCGCCGCCGCCGCGGAACGGTTTCTGCAATGGCGCTGGACGGTGGGAGCGGCGGAGCTTTCGATCCAGGGACTGGCGGCGTTCGGCGCGGTGTTGTTGACCGCTGTTCTCCTTTCGCGGATGACCCGATTCGTGCTTACGGAAGAAATTCTGCCGCGTCTTTCATTGCCACGGGGCGTGCCCGGGGCCGTCGATGTGCTTTCCCGTTACGGCATCCTGCTGATCGGGTTTCTTATCGCTTTGGCTGCGGCCGGCGTCGATTTCAGCAAGGTCACTCTCTTGGTCAGCGCTGTCGGCGTGGGCATCGGGTTCGGCCTACAAAATGTTGTGAACAACTTCGTCTCCGGTCTCATATTGGTCTTCGAGCACCCCGTGCAGGTCGGCGATTTCGTTGAGGTCGGAACGACTTTCGGTGAAATCCGCAAAATCGGATTTCGCGCCAGCGTTTTGCGGACGCCCGACGGCGCCGATTTGATTATTCCAAACAGCGAGTTGATCGGATCGAGAGTGACTAATTGGTCGCTTTCCGACCGGCTCCGTAGAATCAGCGTTTCCGTCAACGTCGCTTACGGCACCGATCCCAATCGGGTGCTTAATATCCTGCTGGGAATCGCGCAAAAACAAGCCGGCATCTTAACCGTGCCGGCGCCGCAGGCGATATTCGATCGGTTCGGCGATAGCGCGCTCAGTTTCACGCTATTTTGCTGGGCCACGATCGACAATTTTTTCGTTGTCCGGAGCGAGTTGGCCGTCGCTGTCAACAACGCGCTCAATGAAAGCGGCATTCAAATTCCATTTCCCCAACAGGATGTGCATGTGCATTGGAGCGCCGCCGGCCATTCGCCAGGCCGGCCGTTTGTGCCCTCAGCCGCAGTTGCGCCGAATGAAAGCGAGGGCACTTCGTTGCCCCTTTTGGGGAAAATTCCTCCTGTCAAAAATTGAGCAAAGCTCCGCGGCAGTCAATCCTCTTCGCTTTTGCCTCGCCGCGCCAACTCCAGAACGTAATCCGGTTCGCCGACAACCTGGTGACCTCGACCCGCAAGGCATCCGAAACGGCGTTAGCCAGCGCGACGCTGGCCTGCTCCGTTTACGGAAGAATTTGAGGGGGGCTATCTTTGTACTTTCCGTCTGCTATAGTGATGCAGACCAGCAGTAACCTAAAGTCCAAATAGAACGTACTCGGTTCGATCCGTTCCGAGATTCGCAGAGGCGGTCCTTAGGGTAACCGCCTCTTTGCGTTTATAGGCGAGAGATTCATTGGCGTTCGGCCGTGCGAGAGATTTTTATGAAACAGACCTTTAACACTGCCATGATTGAGCGCATTGCGTTCATCGGCAACTATTTGCCGCGCCAGTGCGGGATTGCCACGTTTACGACTGACCTGTGCGAAGCCGTCGCCGCCGAGCACAGCGCCACGACCTGCATTGCGGTGCCGGTCAATGACATCGAAGGCGGTTACGCTTATCCGAGCCGGGTTCGTTTTGAACTCACGGAGAAAGATATCGACTGCTATCGGCGTGCCGCCGACTTCTTGAACATTAACAGCGTGGATCTCGTCTGCCTGCAGTTCGAGTATGGCATTTACGGCGGGCGTGCCGGAAGTCACATTTTGGCGCTTCTGCGCGACCTGCGCGTACCGCTGGTTACCACCCTGCACACGATTCTACGCGAACCCGACCCGCAACAAAAAAAAGTATTGATCGAGATTGCCGGCCTGTCGGATCGCGTAGTTGTGATGAGCAAGCGTGGCGAGGACTTCCTGAAAGAAATTTATCATGTATCGCCGGATAAAATTGACGTAATCCCCCATGGCATCCCCGATTTGCCTTTTGTCGATCCGAGTTTTCATAAAGACCTGTTTGGCGTCGAAGGCAAAATCGTCCTGCTCAGTTTCGGTCTGCTGTCGCCGAATAAAGGGATCGAAAACGTTATCTCCGCCCTTCCGGCGGTATTGGCAAAGCATCCCAACGTGGTCTACTTCATCGTTGGCGCAACGCATCCGCACATTCTGCGCCAGGACGGTGAAGCCTATCGCTTCTCACTGCAATGGTTGGCACAAGAGAAATGTGTCGAGAGTAACGTCATTTTCTACAACCGCTTTGTCAGTTTGGAAGAACTCGTTGAGTTTATCGGCGCGGCGGATATTTATATCACGCCCTATCTCAATCCAGCGCAGATTGTCTCGGGCACACTGGCTTATACCCTAGGCGCAGGCAAGGCGATAATCTCGACGCCCTACTGGTATGCCGAGGAGATGCTGGCGAAAGAGCGCGGCGCGCTGGTTCCGTTCCGCGATCCGGCGGCCTTAGCCGAGCAGGTGATCGATCTATTGGACAATGAGGCCAAACGCCATGGTATGCGTAAACGGGCCTATCTCTTTGGGCGCGATATGATCTGGCCGCAGGTGGCGCGCCGTTACATGGAGAGTTTTCAACGCGCCAAAGCCGAACGGCGACACTTCACTGTTCCCGGTTTGGTCGTCAAAGCGCTTGACAAACGTCCGATCGAGCTGCCCGCAGTTAAACTCGATCACTTGCGGCGCATGACGGACGATACGGGCATGTTTCAACATGCAATTTTCACGGTGCCCAACTATCGCGAGGGCTATACGATCGATGACAACGCGCGCGCTCTTACGGTCAGCGCTCTGCTGGAAGAAGTTGGCAGCGAAGAAGTCGCAGAGCTGACGACGCGCTATTTCGCCTTTGTCTGGTATGCTTTCAATACCGAGACCGGCCGTTTTCGAAATTTCATGAATTACCAACGCGGCTGGGAAGAGGAGTGCGGCTCCGACGACAGCCACGGCCGCGCATTATGGGCCCTCGGTACCGTTTTGGGCCGGTCCAATACGCCGGGCCTTCAGAGCATGGCCGGCTGGGTGTTTGAAAAGGCGCTGCCCGCTATTCTCGACACCAACAGCCCGCGAGCCTGGGCTTTCGCGCTAATCGGTATCTACGAATATCTTGGCCGCTTCGACGGCGACCGTAGAGTCGGCCAGGTGCGCGAGCAACTGGGCGGGAGGCTGCAGCGGCTTTACGAAAACAATCGTGCGGATGACTGGTGCTGGTTTGAAAATTCGCTGAGCTACTGCAACGCCGTGCTGCCGCACGCCTTGCTCCTGTGTGGCCAAGGCATTCCCAATGACCTGATGAGCGAAGCTGGACTGGAGTCGCTCCGCTGGCTGGCCGAACTGCAGCGCGCTGAAAAGTCAGGGGGCCACTTTGTGCCGATCGGCTCAAACGGTTTTTATCACCGCGGCGGTGAGCGAGCTCGGTTCGATCAGCAACCAATCGAGGCTCAGGCCATGGTCTCGGCCTGCCTCCAGGCGTATCGGAGCACGGGAGATAAAAGCTGGTACAAAGAAGCGCGCCGCGCCTTCGATTGGTTCCTCGGGCACAATGACCTCGACCTGCCGATCTATGATCCGACCACCGGCGGTTGTCGAGACGGTTTGCATGCCGACCGTCCGAACGAAAATCAGGGCGCAGAATCGTCCCTTGCCTTCCTTCAGGCGGTACTGGAGCTGCGCTTGGCTGAGACCGCATTGGCATCCGTAGAAACAGGAGCTTGATGAAAAATCAACACGCCGAACTTTTCCACCGCCACCCGCGTAATCCGATTTTAAGCGCCGCGGTCTGGCCCTACCCCGTCAATAGCATTTTCAACCCCGGCGCTACGCTGCTGCCTGACGGCACGACCCTACTGTTGTGCCGCGTCGAAGATCGCAGGGGCCATTCGCATCTTACCGTGGCGCGCTCCGATAACGGCGCCGACAACTGGCGGATTGAACCTCGGCCGACATTACCGGCCGACCCCGAGAATTTCCCGGAAGAAGTATGGGGCATCGAAGACCCACGCATCACCTATCTTGCTGAATTGAGCAAGTATGCGGTTGTGTATACTGCTTTTTCGCGCGACGGCCCGGGCGTTGCCTTGGCCCTCACGGATGACTTTCATACCTTCGAGCGCTATGGCGTGATCATGTCGCCGGAAGACAAGGATGCAGCCTTGCTTCCGTGCCGGATCGACGGCCAGTGGGCCCTGATCCATCGGCCCGTCAGTGCACCGCGGGCGCATATGTGGGTGTCATTTTCGCCGGACTTGCGCAACTGGGGCAATCACAAGTTGATGCTGGAAGCGCGCCGGGGTTCCTGGTGGGACGCAAACAGGATCGGCCTCTCGCCGCCGCCAATCGAAACCCGGCATGGCTGGCTCGTAATTTATCATGGCGTGCGGCAGACCGCGGCCGGAGCGATTTATCGACTGGGACTTGCCTTGTTTGATTTGCGATCGCCCGATCGGTGCTTGAAACGAAGTGAAGAGTGGGTCTTCGGCCCGCAAGAAACCTACGAGCAACGCGGCGATGTGGACAATGTGGTTTTTCCTTGCGGCCTCACGATTGCGCCAGATGGAGACACCCTTCGCCTCTATTACGGCGCGGCCGATACCAGCGTTGCCCTAGCGACCGGCAGTATTCATGCGATGCTCGAGCGGCTCGAACAGGAGTGATGTGCCGGGCGGTGATAGAGAAACAAAATGGAGCAGTCAGGGCCAGTGAACGTTTAAGAAACCCCCGAAAGAGCGGCGCGAAAAGCAATAAAGGAAAATTGCCCGCGGGATGAAACGAAAAGACGAGAAAACAAAGTCCAACTATAGGGTCGAGCCGAAAAATACGGCTCCAGCAGGGTTGCCGCTCGGTCCGGCGTGGCGGTTGAGTTAAGCCGATGAAATGGGTCAAACGTTCAATGGGTGCGCGCATAGTTGATAATGCGCTGATCTTCAGCATAGGCGACAAAATTATCTTTCCCAGTCATGGACCCTGCTTGATCGATGCAGTGGTTCGTAAACTCGTCGGCGATACAACGATAACTTTTTACCGCTTGGCGCGGCTTGAGGATAGCGGAGGAAAGTTGTTTATCCCGGTGGACAAAATCCGGGAATTTCAAATTCGCCGTTTGCTGCAACGGTCTGAGATCCCGCAGTTGCTGAGCCGATTGAGTCGAAAAAGCAAACCGGTCGCCCTGGCGACAACGCCGCGGAACTGGAAGCAGCGTGCCTTTGACTGCTCGAGGTTGTTAGCCTCCGGAACGGCCATGGAACTTGTCGAGGTGGTCGAGTCACTCACCGATTTGAACGAGGCGCGGGCGCTCGGGTCGCAGGACCGCCAGAATCTCGAGCGGGCAAAGAGGCTTTTGGTTTGTGAGATCGCGGAGGCGTCGGGAGATGCAAGATCGGCGGTTACGGAACGCATCGACATAGCCCTCAACGTGCGCAAGTGCAAAAAAGCTGGCGGCTGCGAAACTAGCTCGATCCACTTCATTGAACGATATCGGCACGGCCGTCGAATGGGAGACCGATCATGATTCAACAGACTCCCCAAATCGATAAATTCAAACAGCAATTGCGCGAGTCGTTGCAGCGCGAGACGATGAACACGCGCGCCATTAAGATTGCCAGGCATGCCAACGTTTACACCTGCGGCGATCAAGACCAGATGGTCTACTTCGTGGAGAGCGGCCAGATTAAACTGATGATGCTCTCCTCGGAGGGGAAAGAGTGTCTGCTCGCGATCCATAGCGATGGCGATATTTTCGGCGAGCTCTGCCTTTCCGGATTAGGCGACCGCCTGGAAACGGCGACAGCGATGAAAGCAACCACTCTGAAACAGATCCCGTGCTCTCAGTTCTTCGCCCGCCTGAGCCGCGACTCGCTATTTGAGGGCTTCGTGCGCTACCTAGCGGTGCGCATCGCCGAACAACAGCAGGTCATTGCCAATTTAGTGACGGTGGATAGTGAACAGCGGCTCGGCCAGACGTTGTTACAACTGGCGCGCACCATGGGCAAAAAAGATCCGCGCAGCATTCGCATCGAGTTAAGGATATCGCATGAAGAACTATCCGAGATGGTCGGCACGACGCGGCCGAGGATCAGCGTGTTTATGCAGCGGTTTCATCATCTCGGCCTGATTGAGACAAATAAGGATCGGTTTTTCATCATAAAAGAAAACAAGCTGACCGAATACCTAGACCGGATCGCCTAAGTTGACCGTTGGGCGGCGGTCTCGGAAGCGCTCGATGTTCGATCGGGTTGGCAGCGTGGCTGCGGAGGAACCGAGCTATCAAGACGACTAACCCTAAAATCGACACACTAGCGCGTGAGGCAAAATCTAGTGCAAGCAAAACAACCCAGATCGCTTGGTACCAAACTACCGCCGATTATGGCCGTTCGGACCTGGGCAAATCGCTCTGCCAAGTCTTTGATACGCTGGTGCCCTATTTCATGCTCTGGGCGGCGATGGTCTATCTGGTACAGCAGCAGTTTCCCTATTGGTTGATCCTTATGCTGGCCCTACTGGCGGGGGGCATCCTCGTTCGTATTTTTATTTTGTTTCACGACTGCTGTCATGGCTCCTTCTTCGCATCGCACCGAGCGAATACCGCATTTGGGTACGTCACAGGCATTCTGACTTTCACCCCGTTCGAAGATTGGCGGCGCGTGCATAACATCCATCATTTCACGGCTGCGAACCTAGATCGGCGCGGTGTGGGCGATATCTGGACGATGACGACAGCAGAGTACGTGGCGGCGCCGCTACGGCGTCGGCTCGCATACCGGTTCTATCGTAATCCTTTTATCCTGTTCGGTCCTGGATCGGTGCTGCTGTTTCTATTCATCCAACGGTTCTCCTCCAACGGGGCCGGGAGAAGAGAGCGTCGAAGCGTGTTTCGCACTAACATGGCGCTGTTGTTGTTAGTCGGCATGGCGAGCTGGACGATCGGCTTACAGACATACCTGTTGGTTCAGCTGCCCATTATTCTGATTGCCGGTAGTCTCGGGCTGTGGCTGTTCTATATCCAGCATCAATTCGAAAACGTATATTGGGTGCGTCACGGAGCTTGGGATCCGATCCGAGTGGCGCTGGAAGGCAGCTCGTATTATAAATTGCCGAAAATCCTCCAGTGGTTCACAGGCAATATTGGTCTGCATCATGTTCATCACGTTCGCCCGACAATTCCCAATTACAATCTGCAAAAATGCCACGATGAAATCCCTGCATTTCAGGTGGTCAAGCCGATCACGCTGAGAACAAGCCTCAGATCGCTGCAATTACGGGTGTGCGATGAAAGAAGCAGAAAGCTGGTTAGTTTTAGTTCGTTGGCGGCATGTAAAGACAGCTAGCAGTCTATTTATCCATGAGCTAGGAGCGGTCAATGAAAAGTAGTGTTTCATATAAAAACTGTGTCATTCGCAGTGAATCGTTTCAGCTGGAGCAAAGCAGCAGCTGGATTCCCCGATATACTCTAATGCACCGAGACGCCAACCATGAGTGGAGTGGTGATCGATCGCATCACGATCGACTGGATAAGGTGTTTTGGACGGAAAAAGAAGCCGACGAATTTGCCCTGCAAGACGCGATGGAGTGGATTGACCGGAAGTGACCGTCACTGCAAAAAGAAGATCCCGGCGCGATCGGCTTGCGACCGAGCCGGGTTCGGACGGGCGGGTCCGGCCAACCGATTTGCCGCAGTCGTCGACCGAGCCTATGACGATTTTTCTGCAAAATGCTTGGCGCAGGCTTCGGCAACTCTGCTATCGGGTTTATCCTCGCCAGGCATGATCGCCCAACTGTGGGTTTCGATATAGCGGCCGCGGGCCCAAGCTTCTTTGCCCTTCATTTCTTTAAGTTTCTGGTCCCTAGCGGAATCCCGGTTAAACTGCGCAACACAGATGGTTCCCAAGCGCTCGGCGACGGCCTCCGCCGCGCCCTCTTTTGCCATCGCTGCCGCCGTACCGCTGGTCACCCATCCGCCAAAGTTGAATCCGGCGTAAGCTACTACAAGCGCGCCCCCGAGCGCGCTCCACGAGCCCACCTTGATCTTCTCCCAATCCATGAAACACCTCCTATTCAACGAGTTTATGACAGACAGAACTCCTTATTCGCGGGCCAATACTGGTGTCAGCAGGTCGTATGAGAACCAGGTCAGCCCTTTTAAAGGTTATGCTGCTCTGAGTTCAGCGACCATTGCTGTCCAATACTGAACCATTCTGGCAAATATTATTTGCCCGTTGCTGGCGGGGGGCAGGAAATTGGCGGCCCGGTCGTGTAATGACCAGCGGCTTTGCCAAGCCGTCGGCTGAGCAGTTTATGATATTTTTTCAATCACTCTAATCTTGCCGGCGGAAACCATGCCGGATGAGGCTTCGTTTAAACCCTTGTAGAAGGAACGGCTGGTTTGTTGTATCGATGACAACTTAGCGCTGAAGGCGAGAGCGGCAAGCGAGCAAATGGCACCACCCATCATTAGAGTATCTGGAGTGCCAACACGATTTGCTATGACGCCAGCTACTAAAGAGCCGAAGGACTCAACACCGCGGCGGGCCATGACGAAGAGACTGATGATCCGGCCCCGTTTCGCTTCATCAACGATGGTTTGTATAATGGTATTGCTGGACGCCATCAGAATCATTAGCGTAAAGCCGATCATCAGGGCCAGAAATAAAGATAAAATCAAATCCGGTGAAAGCGACAGCCCGGATAGCCCGACGCCGTAAATTATACCTGCACCCACAATCACTTTTCCCAGCCCTAAAATACTCCTTCGGGAGGCCAGAAAAATAGCTCCGGCTAACGCGCCAAGGCCGGTGGCCGACATAAGATAACCGAATTCTCGAGGACCGCCGTGCAATACCTTTTCTGCGAATACCGGCATGAGCAGCGTGTAAGATACGCCCATGAAGCTCACGAGGGCGACCAGCAGCAGAATGGATCTGATGGGAACCGACCGGAATGCATAAGTAGCTCCTTCCAGGATCCCGCGTCCAACTTGAAGATTCGCGGAGGCAATTTTCCTCTCGGGCATGCGTATGAAATACAACAGACCGACAAGCGCGAGATAGCTAACGCCGTTTAGAACAAAGCACGATCCTTCGCCCCAAAGCGCGATCAGGCCGCCGGCTATCGATGGACCCACGAGCATTGTGCCATTGAGAACAAGAGAGTTCAGGGCAATGGCATTGCCTAAATCTTCTTTGGTCTCGACCACGTCGATCAAAAATGCTTGGCGGGCAGGTATGTCAAAAGCGCTAATGATTCCCGAAAGAGTACCCAACGCGACGATATGCCAAACGGCGATGAGATCGGTGATGACCAAAATCGCAAGAACCAATGCTTGCAGCACCGATAGCGTTTGTGTGATCGTTAACATCCGGCGGCGGTTAAGCTTGTCGGCCATGTCGCTGGCGAAGCCAACGATACCCAACAACAACTCGGATTTCGTCAAGCGATAGACGAGCCATCTCATGGCGATTTGTTGTATCCATGTGCCGATCAACGATATCGCCTGGCCAATGAAAAAGAGCCGGTAGTTTTTTGAGCCCAAAGCGCGAAAGAGCAACCTGAGCCCGGTTTTTTTAACTTTCAAGGGTCCAACTTTCTATGCAAACGATTGTAAAAATTCACAATAACGTGGCTGCCAAATCGGCCGGCTTTGAGTACGTGCCGAGCTAAGCGTGACAAGCCGCCGCGCCCGGCTCGGCCAAATGAAATAGCTGCACTACTTAGGGACGGCAAACCCTGGCCGCAAAGGCGCAGCGTGTAGGTAGCTAACCGCCTTAGATGGGGAGATTGCCTCCCGGCAATCGAATTACAATCAACCGCGCGGCTAGACGTCCACACTCGAGTATGAGGATGCCGGCACGGATTCAGATTCTGGAATGATGAGTCGCTGACGAGAGCAGGAGTGAATCTTCAATTTGGCTTGTCATTGTGACTTTGATCATTGTCAACCCTAACATATAGCAAAGGCCGGCGGAAGGATCGGAACCATTTTCCCGATCAAGCGCCAGGGCCGCCGAAGGACCTTGAATCCGCGAGAATTCTTCTTGTTTGTCCAATATTAAACAGTAAACCCCAACTATGCGGTGTACGTTTAAGATGCATCACTGTCACTTCGGCGGCGTTGGCCCAAACCCCTACTTGCGGGAGAACAAACTACTGACAGCACAGACTAAAAAGGCAAGATCCAAGGGCAGCGATTTGACTAGAGTCCGGCGCGGTAAGGAAATCGGTCAATGGTTTAGCGAGTCTGCGAACCGATGCGACGACAATTCACAAAAGCCGGTGAGAGCGGTACGGGGAAGCAAAAAATACAACTGGAGCTGGTCGGCACCCAACCCGAAGACCGGCTCGACAAGAAAATCTGTCCTTGGGATGCGATCAGAATATATGAATTCAACGACGCGACCGAACGGTCGAAATATTTCTACGAGCCAAACGCCGCTCGATGCAGGGGTGTGTACGTTACTAACGCCGTGGAAAAGCGACGTCTAGAAGAAAAGCAGCTCGAACTCTACGAGATCAACGAATGAAAAGAATTGATAACATGTCACTGTGGGAGAGGGCCTACTTGCCCGAGATCCTGCGCGGGCTATCAGTGACAGGCTATCACTTCTGGCGTAATCTCGCCATCCATATTCTGCACGCGTTTGGTTTCGCAAAGACTTTTCAAGGCGCGGTCACAATCCAGTACCCTGAGCAGCGAGCTGTTTATCCCGACACCTTTCGCGGCCGGCACCGTTTAACGCTCAAAGGGGACGATACCGCAAACTGCACCGCTTGTTTTCTCTGCGCGATCGCCTGCCCGGCCGAGTGTATCTACATTGAGGCCGGCGAAGACCCGAATCTCTCCATTGAGAAATACGCCGTGCGCTACGAAATAGATACGCTGCGCTGCATTTACTGCGGCCTTTGTGTCGAAGCCTGTCCGTGCGACGCAATTCGCATGGATACGGGAGCCCATCCCGGCAATTTAGGATTCACCAGAAAGGATTTCGTCGAGGACAAAAATGTTCTCATGGAGCGTAGCCGCGCGCTCGCAGCCAAAGGCAAGGAAGGACTTTACGAAGAGTATGTCAACCGTTATCGGAAAGTCTAGCGCGACGAATCATGCGCGCCGAACATCAACGGCGCAGCAAGTGGATCGCACCGATGGGGTAACCAGCGTCACCGAGATGCCAAGTGAAACCGGGCCGCAAAAGGGTGGGGTCGGTTTTATCGCCGGCGTCCGCGCGCGTTATGCCGAGAAAAAGAAAAGTGACCTGTCGAAGCTTAACAAATTCCGACCGGCGCCGATCTGGTTGTTTCTTGCCGCAATGTCAATAGTGCCACTAATATACCATCAGTTCGGTAGTGCTTCTTTCGAGATCGTCCAGTATAGCCAGTTCAAGGCTCTGCTCAAAAAGGATTTGATCCAAGATCTCGTCATTCGGGAGACCACCATCGATGGCCATCTGAAAGTCGCGGCGATCAGAGAAGTGGTCGCACCGGAAAGACTCAAAGAATTGTCTCCAGATCTCCTCGACGGAAAGAAACTTCTATCCTTTCAAACCGTAAGAGTTGAAGATTCCCGACTCACGGCTGAGCTGGAGAAAGCGCGGGTACCGTTTAAGGGAGAAGTTTCCAGCACTTGGCTGCCCAATCTCTTGTCTTTGATCGTTCCCGTCGCGCTGTTTCTTATGATGTGGGGCTATCTTGGCAAGAAATTAGGATCGGGTGCGAGCGGTTTAATGCAGATCGGCAAGAGCAAAGCGAAAGTCTACATCGAGAAAAAGACCGGCGTTACCTTCGCCGACGTTGCCGGTATCGACGAAGCCGAAGAAGAAGTCGCTGAAGTTGTCGGGTTTCTCAAAGATCCGCAAAAATATCAAAGATTGGGCGGTCATATTCCCAAGGGTGTCTTGATCGTCGGTCCGCCGGGCACGGGGAAAACCCTGCTCGCACGCGCGGTGGCCGGCGAAGCCGGCGTGCCTTTCTTCAGCCTGACCGGTTCTGACTTTGTCGAGATGTTTGTCGGTGTCGGCGCGGCGCGGGTCAGGGATCTTTTTATGCAAGCGGTAAAGAACGCGCCGAGCATCATCTTCATCGATGAGCTCGACGCCATCGGCAAAGCTCGGGGGGTGAGCGTGTTTACCGGAAACGACGAGCGCGAGCAGACCCTCAATCAGCTCTTGGCCGAGATGGACGGGTTCGATCCGAATCAAGGGGTGATCATCATGGCCGCCACCAACCGGCCGGAGATTTTGGACGCCGCGCTGCTCCGTCCCGGCCGCTTCGATCGGCAGATCCTGGTGGATCGTCCCGACATCAGAGGCCGAACCAAGATCCTCGAATTGCATGCGCAAAAGGTCAAGCTCTCGGATGATATTGATCTCGCGGTCATAGCTGCCAAGACGCCCGGCTTCGTCGGTGCCGATCTCGCCAACATCATCAACGAGGCGGCGCTCCTGGCGGCGCGCCAGGACAAGGAGTCGATTGAGATGGCGGAGTTTGACGAGGCGATCGAACGGGTGGTTGCGGGACTGCAAAAGAAGAGCCACGTCATCAATCCGAAGGAGAAAAAAATCGTCGCCTATCACGAGTCCGGCCACGCGCTGGTGGCCGAGTTAGTGCCGGGCGCCGACTCGGTCTCCAAGATTTCGGTTATTCCCAGGGGAATCGCCGCCCTCGGTTACACAACCCAACTGCCGACCGAAGAGCGCTATCTCATGACCCGTTCCGAACTGCTCGCGCGCATTAATGTTTTATTGGGCGGCAGAGCCGCGGAGGAGATCGTCTTCGGCGATGTATCGACCGGGGCGCAAAACGATCTGCAGCGCGCCACCGAGATTGCCCGAACCATGGTCACTCAATTCGGCATGAGTGAAAAACTCGGCCTGGCGTCTCTCGAAGGACCGCGCCGCGCCACGTTCCTGATGGTGCCCACTCAGAGTCCCAAAGAATATAGCGAGGAAACCGCCCGGCTGATTGACGGAGAAGTAAAACAAATTTTGTCGGAAGCGCATAGCAAAGCTCGTGACATCCTGACCGCGCACCGCTCGGCGCTGGAGGAGTTGGCGAAGCTGCTGCTGGAAAAGGAAGTTGTCGACCGGCCCGCGCTGCAAGCGATTCTTAAAGTGCGCAACATCGACAGCGTTAAAGACAAAAAGCGCGTCATCGACGCGCCCGCAAACCAAAGCAGTCTGCCCCACATCGAGAAGGAATAACCATTAGCAGGAGTAGCCAAAACGATGGATTCTAAAACTAATAGACAGCGGAGAGACGATGTTTAATTTTGGGGTTATTGCGGTGGTTCTGGTCGTCGCCGCTTTGTTGGCGGTTGGCGGGATCAAGATTTTGAAGGAGTATGAGCGCGCGGTGATCTTTAGGCTCGGCCGTTTGGTCGGGGCGCGTGGCCCCGGTATTACGTATGTCATTCCCTGGGTTGAGAAAATGATGCGGGTGGATCTGCGCACCGTGACCATGGACGTGCCGCCCCAAGATGTCATCACACGCGACAACGTTTCCATAAAGGTCAGCGCGGTGCTCTATTTCAGGGTCGTCGATCCCAACCGGGCGATCACCGAAATACAAAACTATCTCTTCGCCAGCTCGCAACTCGCTCAAGTCACGCTCAGGAGCACTTGCGGGCAGGCCCTGCTTGACGAGCTTTTGGCCGAAAGGGAAAAAATCAACGCGCGCATTCAGGAGATTCTCGATTGCCAAACCGAGCCATGGGGAATCAAGGTGGTTCTAGTAGAATTGAAGGACATCGACCTGCCGCAGGAAATGCAGCGAGCGATGGCCAAACAAGCGGAGGCTGAAAGAGAGCGGCGCGCGAAGATCATTCATGCGGAAGGAGAATTTCAGGCTTCGCAGAAGCTCGCAGACGCAGCCGAAATCATTGCCAAACAACCGTCCGCCATGCATCTTAGATTTCTCCAGAGCCTGGTCGAGGTATCGGCGGAAAATAATTCTACCATCGTTGTCCCGCTGCCCGTCGACCTCTTAAGACGGTTCCTGTGATTTTATCAGGAAAGCAGGAGCCGGACAGGGTGCGTCGGCAGCCCTAACTAACGAACCAGATCAGTCAGGAGGTTGAAATGAACGCGCGCAACGTGAAGATCAAACTCAAGGCCAATTGTGCGGCAGAATTTATCCGCCTTCTTGAAAGTGACATTTTACCACTGCTCCGTAAGCAAAAAGGTTTTCGCGACGAAATCACTTTTGTTGCCCCCAACAGAAATGAAGCGATCGCCATTAGTTTCTGGGATAGCCAGGGTGACGCGGACGCTTATAATCACATAGCGTATCTTGATGTCTTGAGAGTCTTATCCAAAGTGGTTGACGTGCTACCCATCGTGGAAACCTTCGAGGTTGCAAACTCCACCACCCACGACATCGCCGCTGGCGGGGTTAACTAACCAACCCATCCGACTCGGAAGGCGTCCGGCGTCTCTTCGACAGAGGAACAATGGAAGCCGTTTACCTAGCAAAACCCGCCTAACAGTAGCGCACCAGCCTTTCGCGTTTAACTTACTACTTGCTGAGTCGGTCGACACTTTAGTCGATGGTTCGACTTTTTCGCCGACCCGTTTCTCCGGTTCCTCCCGTCGTGTTCAATAATCTCTAGCAATAACCTGCCTTTCCCTCCGCGCAAATGTTTGGCACACTACGTGCTCTCTGCCTGTATAGAGAAGGAAAAGGCGAATGGAGGTTATTTATCATGAGCCTGCTACTGTTGGTCGTATTAGTTCTGTTGCTGATCGGGGGTCTGCCCAATTGGGGTTATCACAGATTTGGTTTGTTGCCCTCCGGTTTTGCTGGTGCGCTGCTGCTAGTGGTGGTCTTTCTGCTGTTGACCGGGCGGCTTTAGAGGAGCGCAAGACAAGACCTGGGATTACGGCAATTTGAGGCACAGGGTTTCACGGCTAAAGCTTACTGGAGATTCTCCCATAAGCCTGAATTAATCCTCTATCCAGTCTAACCATGGAGGTTGAAATGAAAAAGTTAATGTTGGCGTTAGTGCTTTTGATCGGTGTCAGTCAAAGCGGCTGTGCGTTCTTGGGCGGCGCGGCGGTAGGAGCCCTCGGCACCAGCGCGGGCTACGAAATCAACGCTAATAGCAAGATGAACCAGCTGGAAGAGGATTACAAAGCTGAGAAAATCTCCCGAAGTGAATACGAGAGCCGCAAGTCACAACTAGAAAAAGGTTCTATCCTTTACTAGGAGCTATTATGAATCAAAGCAATCGTGCGCTACTGGCGTTCGCTGCGGGTTTAGCCCTGACGGTGAGCGTTGGTTGCAGTAGCAACAATACCGCCCTGGTGGGTCGAGAGACACTTCCCGCCAGGGCCGGTCCAGTGTCTCAGAGCGAAATCGTTGGGACGGTGGTGCGGGATCGATATGGCATCCAACGCGATTCATCTTCGACCGAGTCCAGGTCATCCCGGAATAGTTACCTACAGTGCGGAGACCCGGGTGATGCATCCCAATCTCGGTTGCTTTGTTGAAGGCGGATCATATGCGTGTGAGGATTACCTTAGACCGTGCCGCTAGGCGCGACCGCGGAGAAACCGAGCTATTAAAACCATTAACCCGATTACGATCGAGAAGCTAACGCGTGAGGCGATATCGACCGAACGCAAAACGGCCAAGATCGCTTGGTACCAAAACACGGCGCAGTATGGCCGTTCGGACCTGGGCAAATCGCTCTGCCAAGTCTTTGATACGCTGGTGCCCTATTTCATGCTCTGGGCGGCGATGGTCTATCTGGTACAGCAGCAGTTTCCCTATTGGTTGATCCTTATGCTGGCCCTACTGGCGGGGGGCATCCTCGTTCGTATTTTTATTTTGTTTCACGACTGCTGTCATGGCTCCTTCTTCGCATCGCACCGAGCGAATACCGCATTTGGGTACGTCACAGGCATTCTGACTTTCACCCCGTTCGAAGATTGGCGGCGCGTGCATAACATCCATCATTTCACGGCTGCGAACCTAGATCGGCGCGGTGTGGGCGATATCTGGACGATGACGACAGCAGAGTACGTGGCGGCGCCGCTACGGCGTCGGCTCGCATACCGGTTCTATCGTAATCCTTTTATCCTGTTCGGTCCTGGATCGGTGCTGCTGTTTCTATTCATCCAACGGTTCTCCTCCAACGGGGCCGGGAGAAGAGAGCGTCGAAGCGTGTTTCGCACTAACATGGCGCTGTTGTTGTTAGTCGGCATGGCGAGCTGGACGATCGGCTTACAGACATACCTGTTGGTTCAGCTGCCCATTATTCTGATTGCCGGTAGTCTCGGGCTGTGGCTGTTCTATATCCAGCATCAATTCGAAAACGTATATTGGGTGCGTCACGGAGCTTGGGATCCGATCCGAGTGGCGCTGGAAGGCAGCTCGTATTATAAATTGCCGAAAATCCTCCAGTGGTTCACAGGCAATATTGGTCTGCATCATGTTCATCACGTTCGCCCGACAATTCCCAATTACAATCTGCAAAAATGCCACGATGAAATCCCTGCATTTCAGGTGGTCAAGCCGATCACGCTGAGAACAAGCCTCAGATCGCTGCAATTACGGGTGTGCGATGAAAGAAGCAGAAAGCTGGTTAGTTTTAGCTCATTGACCGCTCGTAAGAGTGGCTAGCGCTCATTCCAATCCATGGAACACGGCCTTCACCCTGGAGTCGTAACGTGAAAAAACATTTCAAACAAGCTGCGGTACGTTTCCGGCGCGTGCTGGCGGGCCTTGCTTAGACACATATCGGACGTAGAATCACGGACGCTCCCTCCTCCGGACCGTACTATCCGCGAGACTCTTAACCCACTCCTTTGACTGAGTCGAACATTTGGTCGACGGGTTCGACTCTTTCGCCGAACAGTTCTCCTCCCTTCACCCGGCGTGCTGAATAATCTGTTGCAAAATCCTGTGTTTGTTCGGAGTCAACGTCTGGCACACTACGTGCTCTGCATTTTGGTCATGAGAAGAAATACCGGAACGGGGGGGTTGTTGATCATGAGCGTGCTACTGGTGGGTCGTATTCGTTTTGTTGCGGGTCGGCGGTCTGCCCAGCTGGGGGGTCATCACGAGCTCGGCTTCGCACCTTCGGGTTTGTCGGTGTGGTGCTGCTAGCGGTAGTTTTTCCGCCCTTGACCGGGCGGCTCTAGGGCGAGGCGGCGCGAAAAAAGAGAAAGTTGCAAAACATCATTAGTTGGAAACGTCCCATGATTCAACAGACTCCCGAAGCAGAGCGGTTCAAACAGCAAATGCGTGAGTCGTTGCAACACGAGACGTTGAACTCCCGTGCCGTGACGATCCCGCGGCATGGAAATGTTTACACCTGCGGCGACCAGGATGAAATGGTCTATTTCATTGAGACCGGCCAGATCAAACTGCTGCTGCTCTCGGCCGAAGGAAAAGAGTGTCTCCTTGCCATCCATGGCAGCGGCGATATTTTCGGCGAACTGTGCTTGGCCGAATTAGGCGCGCGTCATGAAACCGCGACGGCGATGAAGGAGACGAAGTTAAAAACAATACCTTGTTCGCAATTCTTTGCCCGCCTGAGCCGCGACGGATTGTCTGAAGGCTTTGTCCGCTACCTCGCGGTGCGTATCGCCGACCAACAGCAGGTTATCGCCAATCTGGTGATGGTGGATAGTGAGCAGCGCCTGGGCCAAACTTTGTTACAGTTGGCCCGCACCATGGGTAAGAAGGACCCGCGCAGCATCCGCATCGAACTAAGAATTACCCATGAAGAACTATCCGAGATGGTGGGTACGACGCGGCCGCGGATTAGCTCCTTTATGCAGCGGTTTCGCAACCTGGGATTGATCGAAACCAACAGCGATCGATTTCTCATCATCAAGGAAAGCAAACTCACCGATTACCTCGCGCAGATCGCCTAAAGCAAGGGTTCTACTCGTCGACTCGGGTGAAGCAGCGCTGATTAAATCACTGAGGACGGTTCCATATAACAGTGGTGTGACAAGTCGCCAGCAATTCCGATGGCTTTGTTTCTAAAAATTGACCAGCTATCTACACGAACGGGGGTACCAGATGGAAATGTTTGAGACGCAAGCATGGATCATATCGGCGGTCGTTGTAGTCCTGACTCTGATTGCAGTCGGGGCGTGGCTCTTCCACCAGAAAAAGCGCTTCCGTAAGCTCCAGGGACGATTCGGTCCAGAATCTGATCGTACCGTCCCTGAACGGCCTCGCCGAACTACGGGCGAGTCCGAGTTCGAGGTGTAAAGGAAGTGGGGCAAAAAATTGTCGCCGAGAGAAGCGCCGCGCGAAGAGAGGAACCCAAATGGAACGAACTTATAAAAAAATTGAAATCGTCGGCAGCTCCGAGATCGGCTTTGCCGAAGCCGCTCAAAATGCCGTGGCGAAGGCGTGCCAGTCACTGCGTCATGTTGACTGGTTCGAAGTAGCGGAGATGAGAGGGCTGGTTGAAAAAGACCGAGTCAAGGAATTCCAGGTGACCGTTAAGATCGGCTTTCGGCTTGAAGAGCAATCGGCCTAAGGCGGGAATTGAACAAGCTCTTTATGCAGACAGCGGCGTTGAGAAAGTTGTGTGCTGCTGCGTGAAAAAACCTGGGAGAAAATCATGTCACTTTTCGCCGCTAAACCGACCAGAGTGATTTGGCACAGCGGGGCTACCGCCGTCGGCCTTTTGTCCTTGTGTTTCTCGATTCTGATGCCTTTGCCATTGCGCGCCGGCGGTCCTACGGAACAAGTAAGGGGTACCGTAGACCAGGTGTTGGCCATTGTCAGGAGTTCCAACCCGACATCGAAAGCCCAAATGGAAGCGCAGCGGGCTCGGTTGGTCGAAGTTATTTATCCCCGGTTCGATTTCACGGAGATGGCCAAACGCTCCCTGGGGCGTCACTGGGCCGGCCGCACGCCCGAGGAGCAGCGGGAATTCGTAAAGGTCTTCGCGGCGCTATTGGGGAGATCTTACGCCGACAATATCGAATCGTATTCTAGTCAAGATGTCCTCTACACCCGTGAAAAGGAAGACCAGAGCTACGCGGAGGTGGATACCAAAGTCATCGCGGAAAATCGCCCGCCTGTAACGATCAATTACAAACTTCACAGCATCGACCAGCAATGGAAAGTCTACGACTTGGTGATCGAAAACATCAGCGTAGTCAACAACTACCGGTCCCAGTTTAATCGAGTCATGGCGCGCTCCTCTTTCGAAGATCTCATGCGTGTAATGAAGGAAAAGCGATCGTAGTGCTCAGATCATGCACGAAAAGTGGCTGGTAAAAAATGTCACGGCACGAGCTCAGGAGGAGCTGTGATCGAGGTATTGGCACATCCTGAAAATAAAAAGACGAGAAAGGGTACGGCGCTGCTTGCGGTTATGGACGAGAATTGCAGCAGCTGCGCCGGATCGCCAGTGTGCGAACTGCATTGTCCGGTCGAGAACTGCATCAATTTACTTTATGAAGAAACCCCAGCCGGTGGACTGAAGCCCTATCGGGTCTGGGTCGATAACGACAAGTGCATCGGCTGCCAGATGTGTTACAGCGCCGACCTGACCAAAGTCCATCGCCATAAAGAAACCGGCGAAATATTTCGCGAGTATGCGGGCCGATATTACGATAGTTCACAAAAGCCTCTCCAAGCAGAACGGGTGCCGAAAAAATTTCAGCTGGAGCTAGTCGGCACTGAATCCGAAGACCGGCTCGACAAAAAAATCTGTCCTTGGGATGCCATCAAGATGTACGAATTCGACGAGGGGGTGGAACGGTCGAAATATTTCTACGAGCCAAAAGCCCTCGATGCGGTAAAGGGTGTGTACGTTACCAATGCCGTGGAAAAGCGACGTCTAGAAGGAAAGCAGCTCGAACTCTACGAAATCGACCCATGAAAAAGAGTATGTCAACCGGTATCGGAAAGTGTAGCGCGGTTCCGCTCGCACGCCTGCAAGCCAAAACCGTCTGCCCCACATCGAGAGGAATAGCGTTAGTGAGGGCAGTAGAGGTTGATCGGCGATTTCTATGAGATGGGGGAGAGTACAATATGAAGAGCGCAAGCAGTCGTGCGGAAGAAAAGTTCGACGAGCGTGCCAATGAGGATGCTTACTTCGCCGCCAAGGAACATGATCTGATCGATGAGATGAAGACTGAGTTTCGCAATATTGAAGCGGCTCGGGGCGAGGCGCGGATGATGATTTGTCCAAAGTGTTCCGGGACATTCGGCGAATACCGGTTTATGGGATTCAGTCTAGATCGCTGTGCGAGCTGTGAAGGGATCTGGCTCAAAAAAGGCGAGCTCGAGGGAATCTTGCGCCAGCAAGCGCGCGGTCCGCTGGGAGTCTTCCTCGATCGGTGTTTTGCCAAAGATAAATCCAAAACGAAACATCGATCTGGCTGGACGGTTTAACGCCGAGTGTAGATCGCGCGAGCGATAATTCTTTAAAGGCGTCCAACATTGGACAGCAACCCGGTCTCCCGTCGGCATAGGCTCAAAGGCAGAGAGAGTGCGTCATGCGAATGCTCGTAAGCGGCTGGGCTAAGCAACTGTCGATCGTCGGCTTTTGCCTGTTTGCAGTTCTCGGCGCCAAGACATTTGCATCAGCTCAGAAAACCCACCTGGTCTACGTCGCGCCGATCGACGGAATCATCGACCTCGGGCTCGCCCCTTTCGTTCAGCGGGTCATTGACCAAGCCACTGATGCAGGGGCCGCAGCTGTTATTCTCGATATCAATACCTTCGGTGGCCGCGTGGACGCCGCTGTTCTCATCCGTGATGCTTTGCTAAACGCCCGACTGCCAACCGTGGCCTTCGTTAACAAGCGAGCAATCTCGGCGGGCGCACTGATCAGTCTGGCCGCCGAGAAAATCGTCATGGCTGGCGGCGGCACGATCGGCGCCGCGACGCCGGTGCAAATGGGACAGCCGGGCGCGCCGGCGCAGCCGGTGGAAGAGAAAGTTGTTTCCTATGTACGAAAAGAGTTTCGCGCCACCGCCGAGGCGCGCAAACGCCCGCCGCTGATCGCCGAGGCGATGGTGGACGCCGACGTCGAGATTCCTGGTCTCATTCAAAAAGGTAAGCTGCTGACGCTCACCACCGAAGAAGCGCTGAAGCATAAGGTCGCCGACTTTCGCGCCGAGACTATCGACAGTGCGTTGGAGCAATTGGGTCTCGCGGGGGCGCAAGTAAAGCGAGCATCGCCCAATTGGGCCGAGGATCTGGTCCGCTTTCTGACCAATCCCGTCGTCAGCTCTTTGCTCATGACCCTCGGTATGCTCGGCATCTTTCTGGAAATCCGCGCACCCGGCTTTGGCGTGCCGAGTGCGCTCGGCATCGCAAGTCTGGCGCTTTTTTTCTGGGGCCACTGGTTGGTCCAGCTTGCGGGCTGGGAAGAACTGCTGCTGGTGGGCTCTGGTCTCACGCTCTTGGTCTTAGAGGTTTTTGTTATTCCAGGCTTTGGTCTGGCTGGAATAGTAGGGATCGGCGCTCTACTCGCAGGCTTGAGCCTCAGCTTCGTCGGCGCCGGAGACACATGGCAGTTCATCTTGGCAGCAGCGGGGAGGGTGGTTTTATCACTATTTTTGGCGTTGGCGGCCAGCCTGGCCTTGCTGCGCTATTTACCGCGCTTGCCTATCGGGCGACGGCTGATTCTCGAGACGGGCCTGGCCGCCGGGGAGGGATTTGCCTCGGCGCCGGCGAGCGATGACAGATGGCTTGGAAAAAGCGGCACGGCGTTCTCGCCGCTGCGACCGGCGGGCATCGCAGAGATTGAAGGTGAGCGGGTGGATGTGGTGTCCGACGGGGAGTTTATTGAACCCGGGGTGCCGATAACGGCTACCCGCGTGGATGGTAACCGTATCGTCGTGCGGAGAGATCGTACTTAAACGGAAAAGGAGCTAAACATGTTTGGCGTAGAAACCGGTATATTAGGCGGCTTCGGGTTAATAATAGTGCTATTGGCGGGGCTAGTTTTTGTATTGTATTTCGTTCCCCTGCCGCTCTGGATCGCCGCCTGGGCATCGGGAGCGTACGTGGGGCTCTTTACCCTGATCGGCATGCGCCTGCGCCGGGTGCCGCCCGGGACGGTGGTCACGGCAAGGATCAGCGCGGTCAAGGCCGGCCTTGACATCTCCATCAATGACCTGGAAGCCCACTACCTGGCGGGTGGAAACGTCGTCAGGTTGGTTAACGCCATGATTTCGGCGGACAAAGCCAACATCGCTTTACCCTTCAAGCGAGCCGCAGCCATTGATTTGGCCGGGCGTGATGTATTGGAAGCAGTGAAAATGTCGGTCATCCCCAAGGTGATCGAGACGCCGAAAATCGCGGCTGTAGCCAAAGACGGCATTCAGCTTATTGCCGTTTCTCGCGTGACTGTCCGCACCAACATTGACCGGTTGGTGGGAGGCGCAGGCGAGGAGACCATTATCGCACGCGTTGGGGAAGGCATGGTCAGCACCATCGGTTCGGCGGCTACGCACAAGAGTGTGCTCGAGAATCCCGATCATATTTCCAAGCATGTCCTGAGCAAGGGGTTGGACGCGGGGACGGCCTACGAGATCCTGTCCATCGATATTGCAGACGTGGACGTTGGCGAGAACATCGGCGCGAAGCTGCAGATCGACCAGGCCAATGCCGACAAGC
>Ga0209172_10002461_pt1 | contig 32554 bp, 24 predicted proteins | sample LarsenN4metaG_FD_184113 | JGI IMG/M metagenome (GOLD analysis project Ga0209172, IMG submission 184113) | Hot spring sediment bacterial and archeal communities from British Columbia, Canada, to study Microbial Dark Matter (Phase II) - Larsen... ... | reverse complement strand
TTCTTTCTTCGGGGGCGCTTGCGGGCCGGCCCAGACGAAACCTGCCAGCAGGAAGGTTGCCATCGTCAAGCGAATCCATCGATGCATTTCTCTCCTCCCGCGTAGAGTGATCTTGGACTTTAGCCTAAACCATAGAGTTAGCTCTAGGGTCAAGCGTTCTTTTCCGGGATGACGAATGACCGATGACGGATGACGAGCGCGTTTGACCGGGCGGCGGACGACACGCGAGAATGCAGGTGGAGGATCGGAGATGCGGGCGGTGGTGCAGCGGGTGTCGCGGGCAGCGGTGAAGGTGGACGGCCAGGTGAGGGGAGAAATCGGGCGCGGGTTGGTGGTGCTGGTGGGCGTGGCGCGGGACGACACAGCAGAGGCCGCCGATTCTCTGGCGGAAAAAATCGCCGGGCTGCGCGTATTCAATGATAGGGAAGGGAAAATGAACCTCTCGCTGGCCGACGTCGGCGGGGCGGCGCTGGCAGTGTCGCAGTTCACGTTGCACGGCGACTGCCGCAAGGGCCGCCGGCCGAGCTTCGACCGCGCGGCCCCGGCCGAGCAGGCGCGGGCGCTCTACGAGCGGTTTGTGGAGAAGCTGCGCGCGCTGGGGGTGCGGGTGGAGACGGGGGTGTTTCAGGCGATGATGGAGGTCGAGCTGGTGAACGACGGCCCGGTGACGCTGCTGGTCTCCAGCCCCAACGAGCAGAACTGGTACTGAGTGGGGGACGACGATGCGACCAACACTTCAGTGGGCCTTGGGGGCGGTTCTTGGAGTTGCTCTTGTCTTGGGAGTGGGTCTAGCTGTGTGGAGGCTTCTGCCCGGGCGATGGAAAGGAATCCAGCAGTCGCCACCGCCACCAACAGCGGTTGTGCCCAAATCACCGACGGCTACGCTCGAACCAGAACCGCAGCCGTTGAGCTGGGTCCAGCAGCCCCAAAACCTCAAGGCCCGACTGAGCGCACCGCAACGAGCGAGCTTCGGGCCTTATGGAGGAGAGATCCGAATTCTAACGGTGGAGGGCAAAGAGATCGGTTGCGTCGCCGACTATCAGGACTTACCAGACGATCTGGCCGCGATTCAAACGTGCACGGCAAGCGAGGAAGTAGAAGCGTTGTACGCCATTGAGGACTGGCGGGTTGTCAACTTGGCGACGGGGGAGCAACGGGTTCTAGAGCTACCCCGATTCGACGCTCCGATGTCCTCTCCAGCCTTTCGGCGCAGCTATGTAGCTTATTGGGGTTTCGATAGGGAGTCAGCGAAGGGCTACGCGATGGTTGTGAACTGGAAGACAGGCGACATCTTATATCAGGAGCCATTCGACCCGCGTGCGATTGACTTTCCTTACCCTCCCCCGCAGTGGGTACCGGAGATCGAAGGAACGCAAGTCGATTTTGCCCTCTCTGAGGCTGGATGGGGCGAGGAGAATTGGTGCAAAGAAAAGCTGCGCGTATGGCTCGACTCTGCAGGCAGGCCTGCCAAGGCGCAGTGCCTGGCGGAATAAAACAGCAGCGGTAGGCCTCAAGAGGTGGTGGGCAGGTGAGTGCGCGATGATGGACGTGCGGGACACGGCGGGGCAGGCGCTGGCGGCGCTGGCGGCGCGCAAGCTGCGCACGACGCTCACGCTGTTGGGTCTCATCATTGGCGTCAGCTCGCTCATTCTAGTGATGACAATCGTGCAGGGGGCGAACACATACGTGAAGGACAAGATCGCCAACCTCGGGACGAACGTAGTGGAGGTGGCCAAGGTGCCGCTGGTGACGGTGAATTTTGAGGAGTTCATGAAGGCGCTGCGGAACAAAGACCTTACGCGCGCAGAGTGGCGAGCGGTGCAAGAGGCCTGCACGGCGTGCCGGCAGGTGGCGGCAGTGGCGCGGACAAGCGGACGGGTGCGCTCGGGCGAAACCAGCATGACCGACGTGGAGATCCGGGGCGAAAGTCCGGAGATGGCCAGCATCAACACACTCGACTTGGTAGGGGGCCGTTACTTCACCTTCAGCGAGGATGAGCGCGCAGCCACTGTCTGTGTTTTGGGCGACACGGTCGCACAGGAGCTCTTTCCCGGGCGCGACCCGCTCGGGCAGCGGCTGCGCATCGGCGGGGAAGAGTTCCAAGTCATCGGGCTGGCCGAACCCATCGGGTCGGTGCTGGGGCAGGAGCAAGACAACTTTGTCCTCATCCCGCTCACCACCTGGCAGAAAATCTTCGGTACACACCAGAGCCTGACGCTCAAAGTGCAGACCCCCACCGAGGCTGACCTGCCGCGGGCGCAGGAGCAGGTGCGCACGATTCTGCGGCGGCTGCGGCAGCGCAGCTACGTTCAAGCGGACGATTTCTTTTTCGCCACCGCGGACACCTATCTCGAGGTGTGGCGGGATATCAGCCAGGTTTTTTTCTTGGTGTTTGTCCTGATTTCTTCCATCGCATCGCTGGTGGGCGGGATTGTGATTATGAACATCATGCTGGTGTCGGTGACCGAGCGGCGGAAGGAGATTGGCCTGCGCCGCTCGGTGGGGGCGCGCCAGGGCGACATCCTGCGGCAATTCTTGCTCGAGGCGCTGACGATTTGCCTGGTCGGGGGCGTAATCGGCGTAGGACTGGGGTTCACGGTAGCGGTGGTGTTGCGGGCGGTGACGCCCTTCCCGGCGGATGTGCGTCCCTGGGTGGCGTTGCTGGGTTTTGGGCTCTCGTCGGCGATTGCGCTGCTGTTCGGACTCTACCCGGCGGTGCGGGCGGCGGCTGTGGACCCGGTGGTGGCGCTAAGGGCGGAATGAACATTGACGAATGACGAATCAGAAAAATGACAGATGACAAATGACGGAGTGCGCTGCAGGGCCGGAGAGGACGCGGAGAGAAGATGAGGCGGGCGGAGTTTGAGGAAAACATGCGGGCGGCGGTGGGAACGATTCGCCGCAACAAGCTGCGGTCGGGGCTGACGATGCTGGGGATTGTCATCGGGGTGACGTCGGTGATTCTGGTTGCGGGGATCGTCCACGGGCTGAACAGCTACATCGGGGACAAGGTGAAAGAGATCGGGGCGAAGGTCTTCTTTGTGGCGCGCTTCCCCCTGTTCGGACCGCCGGACAACTGGACGGAGGAGATCCGCCAGCGCAAGTACTTGACGTTCGAAGACGCGGTGGCGCTGCGGGAGCAGTGCCCGACGGTGGATATCGCAACGCCGATGCTAACCCGTGCCATCTTCTTTGGCCACGCGAACGAAGTGCGCTTTCGCAACAACGTGGTGGAGAACCCCTTCATCCGCGGGGCGGAGCCGGAGCTGGGGGTCGTGATTCCCGCCTTCGGGGTGAAGGAAGGGCGGATGTTCACGCACGCGGAGGACGAGCACAGCGAGCGGGTGGCGCTGCTGGGGCTGGCGATTGCCGAGAGCCTGTTCGGACGGGAAGACCCGGTGGGGAAGACGGTGCGGGTGAACGGAATCGAATTCCGGGTCGTGGGGGTAATGGAGCGGCACCAGGGGATGTTCGGCGGGCCGGGCATTGACCAGTTCATCGTCATTCCCTACCAGACCTTTGCCAAGCTCTGGCCGGAGATTGAAGACGTCATCATTGCAGTGGCGGTGCGCGACCCGCAGGAGTTGAATCGGGCGCAGGAGCAAGTAACGAACGTGCTGCGGCGACGGCGCGGCGTGCGGGCCGAGGCCAACAATGATTTTGAGACGGCTGCGCCGGATTTTCTCTCGGAGCTCTGGGACGAGCTGACCGGTGCCATTGTCATCCTGACGTTTGTCATCGCCTCGATTGCGCTGGTGGTGGGCGGGATCGGGGTGATGAACATCATGCTGGTGAGCGTGACCGAGCGCACGCAAGAAATCGGATTGCGCAAGGCGGTGGGGGCGCGCCCGCGGGACATCCGGCGGCAGTTCTTGACCGAGGCAGTGATGATTACCAGCCTCGGCGGCGTGCTGGGGATTCTGGTGGGGATTGTCGGCAGCCGCATCATCCGCGGGTTGTTTGAGAATCTGCCGGCCAGCGTGTCGCTGGGCTGGATTGCGATCGGGTTTGCGATTTCGGTGGGAGTGGGACTGTTCTTCGGGATTTACCCGGCCAATCGGGCGGCGACGATGGATCCGATTTTGTGTCTGCGGTATGAGTAAGGCAAAGAGGCAGGGAGGCAGGGAGGGAGATGGCGAACTGCTGGCTGTTTCTGAGTGACCCGGAGACATATCACTACGACGAAGCCTTCAAGAAAGAGCGCGAGGTGTGGGACGGGGTCTGGGGTGCGGCAGCGCAGCGCTATCTCGGGCAAATCAAGCCGGGCGACCACATCATCGGCTACCACACAGCGCCGGAGAAGAGCGCCTACTGTGTGCTGGAGGCGGTGAGCGCGGTGTATCAGAATCCGGAAGAGAAGGAGAAGAATCTGGTGGTGGACGTTTGCGGGGTGAAGAAATTCAAGCGCCCGGTGCCGCTGGCCGAGATGCGGAAGAACGCCAAGCTCAAGGGGATGAAACTCTTCAAGTTCTTCCGCCCCATCGCTATCTCCCCGCTGACAGAGGCAGAATTCAAAGAACTCGCTCGCTTGGGGGGAGGAGCGTGAACCGGGAACCGGGAAGCGCGAATCGTGGAAGGGAGAACCGCAGCGGCGCCCCTCTCCTTTTCAGAGTCGACAGGCGAGACGCCCGCCTGCCGGACGGGCAGGCCTGTGCCACCCGGCAAGCGAAGATCAGGCCGTGCGACGACAGAGGATGTGGAAGAGGAAGAGCCAGCGCTTGAGGTTGCTGGTGCTGAGGAGGTTGGCGCGGACGTGCTCGTGGCCGTTTTCAGACTTGGGCAAAGTCAGCCGTGCTGAAGCGACAGTCGTTTGGGGTCTGGGGAAGCTCCTGAGGTATAATCACACCGGGCCAAAGCCCCGGCCCCGCAAGTCCCTGACCAGTTGGCGAACTCTGGAGGAGCGTTGCCTACCAATCGCACGGCGTCATTCATCCTTGCTGTCCTTGTCATCGGCGTGGGCGTTACGGCCGGGTTGCTCTGGCGTGGGGACTCCCCGCCGCTGCGCAGCCGCAGTTTTGAATTCCAGTACATAACCCACGTTCCCGCGCTGCCGGCCCAGGCGCAGAAACTTCGCATCTGGATTCCGCTTCCGGAATCGAACCAGCAGCAGGAGATTTCCGGCCTCACCCTTTCCAGCCCTGTCCCATACGAGATTCACCGGGAGCCCGAATACGGCAACCCGTACGCCTACATCGAACTGGCGCCAGCGAAAGCGGCCACGCCCTTCGAAGTGAAGATGAGCTTTCAGGTCAAGCGCGCCGAGCACCGCGTGCTGGCGGCGCGTTCGGCGTCGCTGGCGGGCCGCGCGCTGGCGAAGCCGGCCGATGTGACCCGCTTCCTCCAGCCCGACCGCCTGGTTCCCATTGACGGTATCATCGCGGCGCTGGCCGAGCAGGAGGCCCGCGGGCTGAGCGACCCACTGGAGAAGGCGCGCGCGATCTACAACTACGTCGTGAAGACCATGCGCTACGACAAGTCCGGCGACGGATGGGGCCGGGGCGACGCCATCTACGCCTGCAACGCGCGCAGGGGCAACTGCACCGATTTCCACGCCCTGTTCATCGGCATGATGCGGGCCGCCGGCATCCCGGCGCGCTTCGAAATCGGTTTCCCGCTGCCGCGCGACCGGTCGGAGGGCGAGATCCCCGGTTATCACTGCTGGGCGCAGTTCTATCTTGACGGCGTCGGCTGGATTCCCGTGGATGCTTCGGAAGCCTGGCAGAATGCGAGCCTGCGGGACTATTTCTTCGGCGCCCACGACGAGCACCGGGTGCTGTTCACCCGGGGACGTGACATCCGCTTCAATCCCCCGCAGAAAGGCGAGCCGCTCAACTACTTCATCTACCCCTACGCCGAGCTCGACGACCAGCCGTTCCCCTTGGTCGAGGCGAAGTTCTTCTTCCGCGATTCAGCACCCGCGACCCGCTAGGCGCGAGACGCGGTTTGACAGGCGCGCAAGCCGCTTGCTAGGCTCACTCACTCCCTTCCCGGAGAGGTTCGTGCAGCCGTCACAACTCCACGCCATCGACGTCCTGCTTACGGAAAACGAGCTGGCTGACGGGTTCCTGGCCGCACTCCGCCAACGCTACCTGGCGGAGAAGTTTTTCTACTGGTTTCCCTTGTCGGTGAAAGCCTGGCTCGAGTTGTGCCAGGGCGAGCAGCCCTACAAGAATTTCTCCCGCTCCTACCAGCTCGTGGCCCGCCACGCCGGCGGCCTTGCAGGTCGCTGGCAGGGAGGACGCTTGGAGGTGGTCAGCCTGGGGGCGGGGCAAGGCGATAAAGACATTCTTCTGCTCCAGGCACTCGCTGCGCGCGGGGTCTCTCTTACCTATCGACCTGTGGATTCCAGTCAGGCTTTGCTCGAGATGGCGGTTCGCCGGGCTGCCGATGCGGGCCTTGCGGTTCGCGGGCTCAAGGCCGATGTGGCCGAGCCACGCACGGCGCAAGCGCTGGCGGCATCGGCGACTGAGCCGCGCCTCTACCTGATTCTGGGTAATTCGCTGGGCGTTATTGATCCCGAGGAGTTCCTCGGCGCGCTCCGACATCTGCTTCGTCCCGAGGATCACGTTCTGGTGGATGGCGAGATTTTTGACGCTCGTGACACGCTGGTGGGCTATGACAATCCGGTGAACCGCCGCTTTGCCTTTGCCCCCCTGGCCAGCCTGGGGCTGGAGGACGGCCGCGACGGTGCGCTGGTCTTCTCCACCGAATCGGATTCCAACCGCGAGGGTCTTTACCGCGTCAACAAGCACTTCCGGGCTGCGCGGCGGCTCGAGATCCCTGTCGCCGGCTACAGCCTCACGGTGCAAGCAGAAGAAAAAATCTCGATGAATTGTTCCTACAAGTACTCTCGGTCGTCCTTCCTGAGACTCGTGCAGGAGACGGGAGGCGTTGAAGTATTCGAGCAGTATCTGAGCGACGATGAACGCTTCCTGCTGGTGCTGGCCGCACCGGCCGCCCAATGAACACTGTAGAGCTTGCCAGTGTAAAAGGTGGAGAGAGCCTGACTGAATCGGGAACGATAGGAAAAAGAAGGCGCAGCCCTCACCTCCCGCTCCATCTGGAAGGAGCGGGGCCAAGAGCTGCGCCCGGAAAGAGCTGGAGCCGGGTGGTTAGTCGCTGACCTTGACCCGCTCCCAGAACCCGCCTTTCTGCTGGTAAGCATAGCGGGCCTGGCCGTTGATCTTGTGGACGCTGGTGTCGCTGAACTTGAGCTTGCCGCTCTCGTTCTTGAGGAAGAAGTCCACGTCCACGGCGGTGCCGTCGTCGGCCTTGAAGTCCACACAGGCGAAGTAGGTGTTTTCGTCGAGCTGCGCGAGCTTATCGGTGTGGACGCGCACGAGCTCGAGCGCCCAGGTCTTCGCCAGGACATCGTCCTGAACCTGGAACTTCCCGCCCGCCTTCTCGGCCTTCTTGGCGACCTTGTCCTTGATGACCGCTTCGAGGTCAGCGGTGGTGATGGCTTTGGCAGCCGGATGCTCCTTCTTCGGGTGCTCCTGCTTGGGATGCTCCCGCGGATGCTCCTGCTGCGCCCACGCGCCGATGGCCCCTGCGACCGCCACGGCCACGAACAGCGCCAGCACAGCTTTCATTCCACGCATAGATGTTTCCCTCCTTGTTGACCCCACAGGGTAGTTATTTTGCAAGAAGCCCTTCAGCCTGTTTCGATGCACGCACCCGCCCTCGGGTTGCGGCTTTTGTCGGCCCCGAGGGGGCGGGCGTTCGGGAGCACAGACTTCGCTCCGTCGTTGCCTTTGGACTGCCCGAATACCCTCTCGCCCGTAGGGATCATACTACAGGTTTCGACTCCAGTTTCCAAGCCTGGCGAAGGCGGCACTTGGCCACGGCCACGGCCGGCTGCCGTGCGGCAGGTGACGCGCGACTTGCGCAACGTCAGGCGTGCCGGAACCACATGGTTTGGACACGCTGAGCCTCCAGTTTCCGATAAGCGCGTTTAGCAGGAGTTACGCTCTCGTCCGGCACTGACAGGCTGTCTAAGATGCAAGCGCGGCTGGCCACCTGCATGCGCTGGCAGCTAGGCTGTATGTTCTCGGTCGGTGGCGAACGAAGAGGGGAACTCTAGATGAAATGCGAGCTCTGCGGCCAGGAATATCGTCTCGTACACAATTGCGCAGGTGTAGCGGCTGCACAAATGACCCAGGAAGAGGCCGCGCCTCCCCCTGGCGGTTTCGCGCCGCTTTACTATCTCCGCTTAGCATTCAACATCGCACGATGGGACGACGTTTCGATTCGGCGCGCCTCCCGCGACTCCAATGCCGTCTTCTACGGTGCATTGTTCTGGGCTATCACTGCGCTGGTAATTTTGATATTCACAGCGGCACCTCAAGTGCTCAGGACCACCCAGGTCTCCGGGCCTGCGATGATCATTGGTCTGGTTGTGGGTCTGATTTTCGGACTTGTAGTTATGGCCGTCATCACGTTCATCCAGCTCGGATTGTGCCATCTCATTGCCAAGTGGTTTCTTGGCGGTACAGGAACCTTCATGGGCATCATGGGCCCCTTGCTGCTCGCCTGGTTTGTAAACGCACTGATTCTCATCCCGGTCGTTGGTGCCTTGCCCGCTGGGATCGCGTGGACTGCAGTTTTGATGCTGGTGTTCGAGGAGGTTGACGGCATCGGTCGTCTACAGGCTTTCTTCATCTCCGCCGGGGTCAATGTCTGCTTTATTGCGCTTGAGTTCATGGTGGGCATGCGACGCTGATGACCAGCAGCCCTGCTCTTACTCCCGATTAGTTGGCTTATCGGAGAAGTGAGCCGAAAGCATTTCTTTTTGACAGGGGCTGGGGTTAGAGGCAGAGGTGAAGTTTGTCCGGGGATGGGGCTGGCGGCAGGAGGGGGACGATTGGGGAGTGTTCTGCAAGCGTCAGTTGGGGAGGAAAGGAGTCCTGGGGCGTCCAGGCGTTGTCCCGGCCTAGACACGCCGTGTCCACGCGGCGGGGTGGTCGTGGAGAGTGTCCACTGGATGCCCCGGAGCGTCCCGGTGGGAGCCGTTTCGGTTCGCTTGGGTCCGCTTCGATCCTTCGGGTTAGCGCTCGAGCAGGAGGTTGCGGAGGACGAAGCCGAAGTTGGCGGGACGCTCGGCGAGTCGACGCATGAAGTAGGCCACCCACTCCTCGCCGAAGGGGACGTAGATGCGGAGGCGGTGGCCTTCGGTGCGGAGAGCCTGCTGGAGGTCGCGGCGGACACCGAGAATCATCTGGAACTCGAAGCGGTTTGGGTCAACGCCGTTTCGTGAGATGAGTTGTTTGGCGAAGTCGAGCATCTTGGCGTCGTGGGTGGCGATGGCGGGGAAGAAGCCGTTGGCGAAGAGGTAGCGGAGAAGCGTGCGGTAGTTTTCGTCCACCTGACTCTTGCGCGGGAAGGCGATGGAAGCCGGCTCGCGGTAGGCGCCTTTGACGAGGCGAATCTTCGGCCGCAGCGGGCGCAGCCGCTCGAGGTCGTGCGCGGTCCGATAGAGGTAGGCCTGAATGGCCAGCCCGATGTTTTCGTACTTGCGCCGCACAGCTTCGAAGAGGTCGAGGGTGGCATCAACGGTGGGGGAGTCCTCCATGTCCACTTCGACGAAGTTGTTCCACTGCGCGGCTTGGCGGACGAGCCGTTCGGTCAACTCCTGGCAGAGCGCGGGCGCGAATTTGAGGCCGAGATGCGTGGGTTTGATAGAAATGTTGGCGTCGAGCTTCTGCTCGCGCAGACTGTGGAGCATCTGCTCGTAGCTCGCGCAGGCCGCTTCCGCCTCTTCGCGGCTGAAGACGTTTTCTCCCAGATGATTCATGCTGACGGCCAGCCCCTGCGCATTCAGCTCGGCAGCCACGCGCAGGCCGTCGGGGAGCGTTTCGCCGGCAATGAAGCGGCGCGCAAACCCCAGGCGCATACCGGTGCGCCCGATGAAGTTAGTGATCTTTTTTTTCTTCGAGAGCCAGAAGACGAAGTCGCGCATCCAGAGCATGGACGATGAGGAGGCGGCTACTCCCGCTCAGGCGCTGCCGGTTGTCGGAGGGAAACTCGCAATCGCCTCGGCCTCGCCGGGAAAGGTTTCGATCACCTTGATCAGGCGCGTAATCTCGAGCACCTCATGCACGCGCGCCGGCACGGTGCAGAGCTTGAGCTTGCCGCCCTGCTCCTGGAGCCGCGTCGCGCCGCGCACCAGTGCCTTGATGCCCTGGCTGTCAATCACCGACAGGCCGGCGCAGTGCAGCAGCACGGCGCGGTTGCCGGCGGTGATGAGATCTTGCAGTTGCTTGTCGAGCGCTTCGCAGCCCGGGCCCAGCGTCAGGCGGCCCCGCAGTTCCAACACCACTACCCCACCTACGCGTCGCTCGGCGATTCCCAGCGACATTGCTGCGCCCCCGGCCGGACAAGGCGAGCGTATTATAGCGGCAAATGATGTCAAGCGCGGCGTTTTCTGGCGCGCCGCGGATAGCTTGCCTCCACCGTGGTCGCGAGGCCGCCGCGCGGCGTGAACTCGCCTTGCACCACCGCCCAGGCTGGTCGGCAGGCCGCCACCACGTCTCGCAGAATCCGGTTCACCGCATTCTCGTAAAAAATCCCCACGTTCCGATAGGCGTTGATGTAGGTCTTGAGCGACTTCAGCTCCAGGCATTCTTTGTCCGGCATGTAGTGCAGGGTGATGGTGCCGAAATCCGGCAAGCCGGTGCGGGGGCAGATGGACGTGTATTCGGGGATGCGGATGGTGATTTCATAGCCGGGAAACTGGTTCTCCCAGGTTTCAATCGGCGGCAAGGGCGCCTTCACACCCGCGCGCGCATGCGCACGCGTGTATTCCGCATTGCGTTTGCCGCGCATGTCCGCATCCTAGCACAAACCCACGCACGGCCCGGCGGCGCCGCCTCGCTTGACACCGCTTCGGGAACCCCCTAGGCTCTGATGGTTTGGGCGGGCGCGGAAACGCCAGCAGAGCATCCTTCCCCCGCTTACGTCATCTAAAAGGTGTTGGCCGGGACAGTCCACCGTCAGCAGATGAAAGCACAGCTACAGCTCTGGCGCGCACTTACACTCTTCCTTGGTGTGTGGCTCTGCAGCTCCGCTCTGGCCGCGCAAACTCCGGTCGGCACGGGAGAAGTGGTAGGTTACGCGGTCACCACCGCCGCCGACGGTCAGCCCCTGCGCGTCGTCGGTGTCCGCGTCGTCCTGACTTCCGCCACCGACCCCAAGCTCCGCTTCGAGGCGACGACCGATGAAACCGGCAGCTACTCGTTCCAGGACGTGCCGGCAGGTTCCTACACTCTGACCGCGACGCCGGAGGGCTACGAGGATTTCACCCGCACGGTTGAGATACAGGCGGGCATGCTGATGGAGGTCACAGTCACGCTCGCGCTCAAAGCCAGGCGCGAGCAGGTGGAAGTCCCCGCCCAGGCTCCCGGCATCCAGACCGAGCAGACGGCCCCGAAGGCGGAGCTGGCCCAGCAGACACTGCAGAGCGCGCCGCTGGTGAGCGAGCGCTTCCAGGATGCGCTGCCGCTGGTGCCCGGCGTAGTGCGAGGCGCCGACGGGCTGCTGAACGTCAAAGGGGCGCGGTCGGCGCAGGCGGGCTGGCTGGTCAACAGTGCCAACGTGGCCGACCCGGTCACCGGCGAGCAGGCCATCAACTTGCCGATTGACGTCATTCAGGAAGTCGAGGTCCTGCCCAGCCCCTATTCCGCCGAGTACGGAAAATTCGCCGGCGCCGTCACCACCATCGAAACCCGTCCGGCGGCGGAAAAGTTCAAGTTCAGCCTCCAAAATTTTGTTCCCCGGCCCCGCAAGCGTGACGGCGTGCTGCGCGGCGTCGAATCCGCCACCCCACGCCTCACCTTCAGCGGGCCCATCGTCAAAGAGAAGCTGGCATTCCTCCAGTCCTTCGAGTACAAGTTCGTCCGCTCCCCCATCACCAGCCTGCCCCCGTTGGCGCGCGACCAGGAACTCGAGAGTTTTGATTCCTTCACCCAATTCGATTTCACCCCCACCCCGACCCACACCCTGAGCGGTGTGTTTTCCCTCTACCCGCAAAAGAATCGCTACGCCACGCTCAACACCTTCAACCCCCAGTCCGTTACCCCCAACTACCGCCAGACCGGCTGGTTCCTCGGCCTCCGCGACCATCTCATCTTTGCCAATCAATCGCTCCTGGCCTCCACCGTCAGCATCAAGGATTTCGATGTGCGCATTTTTCCCGCGGAAGTGAGCACCGGCATCCTCATTCTTCGTCCCGAAGGCGCCCAGGGCGAGTACTTCAGCACCCAGCTCCGCAACACGCGCCTCTACGAATGGCAGGAAATCCTGAGCTTGCCGCCGCTGGGCGCGCACCATCTGAAAGTGGGCCTCAACCTCGCCCACCAGCGTTTTGACGGCGAGCATCGGAGCCATCCCGTTCGCATCGAGCGCGCGGACGGCACGCTGGCTGAGCGGATCGAATTCTTCGGGCCGATCACGCTCGCGCGCACCAAGACCGAGCTCACCCTGTTCCTGCAAGACAAGTGGACTCCGGTCCGGCGGTTCACCCTGGACTTGGGGTTGCGCTTCGACCGCGACACGCTGGCGGATGAAAACCTGCTGGCGCCGCGCTTCGGCTTTGCCTATCTCGTGACTCGCGACAACAAGACCATCTTGCGCGGCGGCGTGGGGCTCTTCTACGACAAGACTCCCTTGAATGTTGCCTACTTTGAGCAGTTGCAGCAGCGCCAGGTCACGCGCTTTGCCGCCGACGGCACCACCGTTGTGGATGGGCCTCGGCTTTTCCGGAACCAGTTGGAGGGGGGACGCTTGCGCACCCCGCGCAGCGTGGCGTTCAATGCGGAACTCGACCGCGAACTCCGGCCCGGCTGGATGCTGCGCGTCGGCTATCAGCAGCGGGAGGGTCGCCGCGAGTACGTCCTGAATCCGTTCGACGACCTCGCCGGCGTGCCCACTCTGTTACTCTCGCCCGCCGGCCGTTCCCGCTACCGCGAATTCCAGCTCACCAGCAGCTACCGCTTCGGCAAGCGCAACCATCTCCTCAACGCCTCCTATGTGCGCTCCGCCGCCGAGGGCAACCTCAACCTCTACCAGCAATTCTTCGGCAACTTCGAAGACCCCGTCATCCGGCCCGACGAGCGCGCGCGCCTGGGCTTCGATGTTCCCAACCGCTTCCTCTTCTGGGGTGAGGTCACCATCCCGTTCAAGATCATCCTTGCCCCGGTGCTGGAAATCCGCGACGGCTTCCCCTTCTCGCTGCTGGACGAAACCCGCAACTTCGTCGGCCCGCGCAACCTGGCCGGCCGCTACCCGCTCTTCACTTCCTTTGACATTCAGGTGCTGCGCGACTTCAAGTTCAAGGCCTTCGGCAGCATTCGTCGCCTCCGGGTCGGCTTCAAGGTCTTTAACCTGTTCAAGCGTTTCAACCCGCGCGATTTCCAGAACAATCTCGACGCCCTGGACACCGGCACCTTTTATAATTCCCGGGGCCGCTTGTTCCGCGGCAAACTCTTGCTCGACCTGTAGCCGTCCGATGGAATTCCAAGGCCGGGAGCGCCGGCTCCTGCTGCTCGCGGTTGTCGCTGCGCTCCCCACTGCGTTCGCTCTCGCGCAGGACTCGACCTCCGCCGCCCTGACACCGCAGGAAATCATCCAGCGCGTGCGGGCGCACAACCGCGACCGCGAGCAGCGTCTGGAAAGCTATTCCGTCCGCCGCCGCTATCACCTCTGGAATGAGGTCACCAACAAGCGCTCGGAACTGGAAGTCGAGATGACCTTCCGGCCGCCGGGTGAGATTGAATTCCGCCAGGTGCGCCAGAGCGGGTCTGCCTTCCTCGCCCGGCGGGTGTTTGGCGGGATGATGGATGCCGAAAAGAAGGCCTTTACCGAGGAGAACCGCTCCCGCGCGGCTCTGAGCGAGGAGAACTACACCTTTGCTTCCGCCGGCGAAGAAGTTCTGAACGGGCGGCGCGCCTACCTGCTCGAAGCGAAACCCAGGCGGAAAGACACCTACCTGATCGAAGGCAAGGTCTGGATTGACGCCGAGGATTTCGCGGTAGTCAAGGTCGCTGGCCGCCCCGCCAAGAAGCCTTCCATCTGGACGCGCAAGGTGGATATCGTGCGCGCCTACCGCAAGGTGGGGCCGTTCTGGTTCGCCGACCGCCTCGAAACCATCAGCGAAGTCCTGCTCTTCGGCCAGACGCGTGTGGGCATCGAGAGCGGTGACTATCAGGTGCGTCTGCGCCCGCTGGCTGCCGCCGCCAACCCGCAATAATGCAAGCCTTAGTACCAATAATCTCTTGCGCCAGTGCAGCGCCTTGCGACAGAATGTCTCCTTCATGAAGCCGCCGATCGCTATCATTCTGGCCGCGGGTCGCGGCAGCCGTCTGGGAGCCTTGACGCGCACGCGCCCCAAGTGCCTGCTCCGTGTGGGGGTGTGCACCCTGCTGGAACACCAGCTCGCCGCTCTCGCGCGCCTGGGGATCGAGCGCGTGGCTGTGGTCACCGGCTTTGCCGGCGAGCGTGTGCGTCAGGTGGGGGGCGAGCGGCTCCTCTACGTCGTCAACCCACGTTCCCACAGCACGAACAGCTTCTATTCCCTGTGGCTCACCCGCGAGTTGGCTCGCGACGGCTTCCTGCTGCTCAACGCCGACGTGCTGTTTCATCCCGACCTCTTGGCTCGGCTCCTGGATTCGCCCTATCGCGATGCCCTCACCGTGGAGCGGCGCGAGCAATTCACTGATGAGGAGATGAAAGTTGAGCTGGCCGGTGACCGTGTGCTGGCCCTCAGCAAAGAACTGGAGCCGCGGCGCGCCCAGGCGGAAAACGTCGGTGTGGTGAAATTCTCCGCACCGGGGGCGCAGGCACTCTTCTCCACCATGGAAACCCTGCTCGCCCGGGGGGCTGAGCGGGAGCTCGCCCCCTTCGCCTTCAACGCCCTTGCCCAGCGCTACCCCCTGCACGCCGTGGACATCACGGGCATCCCCTGGATTGAGATTGATTTTGCCTCTGACCTGCGCCGCGCCCGCCGCGAGGTCCTGCCGGCGATCGCTGCGGTCCGCCCACGCCGTCCTCGCCGCGAGGTCGTCACGGCGTCGCCGCCGCCTTCCGGCCTCTCGGCTTGAGTCCTCTTCCGGCTTCTGCCTATCATAACCAGCAGAGAAGCGGCGTTGGCTCTGCGCTTCCGTTTATGGCGAGCGTCAGCTTCGAGGTCATCCGCAATTATTCCGGCGCGGACGTGTACTTCACGTTGCTCCAGCAGGCTCTGACGCGCTGCGGCTTTTCAGCCGAGCTCCGCTTCTACCCCCACATCTGTGAGTTTCTGCCCTACCATGTGTTGCAACCCTTCCTGCCCCGTTCTCTCCACGCTCCCCTCGTTCACAGCAAGGCGGAATACGGCTGGCTGTTCGCCCGTGACCGGCGGCCGCTGGTGGTGGTGCTTGCACACAGTGTCTTTGACCCGCTCTATGTGCGCAGCAAGGGGCTGATCAAGCGCCTCTACCACGACACCAAGCTCGCGCCCAGTATTCGCCGCTCCTTTGACCGCGCCGACCGCATCGTTACCGTCAGCCAGTTCTCCCGCCGTTCGATTGAAGAAAAATTTGGGCGTCGCGACGTTCGCGTCATCTACAACGGTGTGGACACCGAGCTGTTCCGGCCGGCCGCGGAGCCGTCCCCGCGGACCGACAATCGTGTGCGCCTGCTCTATGTCGGCAACCTGATTCCCCGCAAGGGTGCCGACCTGCTGCCTCGCATTCTCGACCGCCTGGGACCGAACTTCGTCTTGGAATACACGAGCGGCCTGCGCACCCGCCGCCCCTCCGGCGTGCATCCGCGAATGGAGTGTCTCGGACGCTTGAGTCATCCGCAACTCGCCCAGGCCTACCAGCGCTGCGACATCTTCCTGTTCCCTTCGCGGCTGGAAGGCTTCGGCTACCCGGTAGCCGAGGCCATGGCCTGCGGCAAGCCGGTGGTGACCACCAACTATGCCTCCCTGCCGGAATTGGTGGAGGACGGTCGCGGCGGTTTCCTCTGCCCGATGGATGACGTGGACGCCTTCGCCGAGCGAATTCGGCTGCTCGCGGCTGACCGTGATCTGCGCGCCCGCATGGGTGCCTACAACCGGGCAAAAATCGAGCCGCAGTTCTCACTCCCGCAGTGGGCCGACCGCTACATCCAGCTCTACGAGGAGCTCCTGTGAGCAGCGCGCCGCCACCCTCTCCCCCGGCACCCCTGCGCTGGTCACCCCTGCGCATCATCTTCCTCCTCCTGGGCGCGCTCCTCCTCGTGTTGCTCGTCCGCCGGGTGGGCGTCGAGAACCTCTTCCAGCAAGCTGTCGGCATCGGGTGGAGCTTTGCCGCTATCGTGATTCTGTTTGGGGGAGTTCATTTTCTGCGGTCGCTGACCTGGCGGGCCTGCCTCGGGGAAGACGGCCAGCGCATTCCCTTCCTGACGCTCTTTGCGCTCTGGCTGGGTGGCGAGGCCGTCTCCGCCCTGTCATTCGCCTGGTCGGGGGAGGCCTTCCGGGCGGCGGCAACCATGAAAACTCTCTCCCTTGCCCGGGGCGTGTCGGCGCAACTGGTTACGCGCGTACTCTACACCTACGCCAGCGCGGTCTGGATCACGGCGGGCTTTCTGCTGCTCTGGTGGGTCGTGGAAGTTCGCGGTGCCGTCGAGAAGATGATGTTCACGGGAACGCTGGTGAGCGTGGGGCTGCTGTTGATCGCCACGGCGGCTCTGCTGGCTCCCCAACGCGTGCTGGCTCCGTTCGTCCGTTGGGAAGAGCGGCGCTACCAGCGCTGGCCGCGCCCCTGGCGACGCCGCTTTCTGCGTTTCCTGCACGTTCTGGAAGAAGACGTCGCGCGGACGGTCGGAACCCGCCGCCAACTTCTCATCCTGCTCGGGCAAAACGTGCTGGCGGCCCTGGCGGGCGTGCTTGAAGTGTACCTGATCCTGCGCGGCCTGGGCATGCCGGTCAGCCTGTCGGCTGCTATCGTCATTGAAGGCCTCAACAAGATGCTCGGTTTGTTCGCCTATGTCGTTCCGGGCAATCTGGGCGTGCGGGAGGGTGGCAACGTTCTTATCCTGCAACTCTTCGGGCTGACGGCGGTCACGGGTGTGAACCTGGTCTTGATTCGCCGCGTGCGCGCCATGGTGTGGGTGGGATTGGGCGTGCTGCTGTTGATCCGGCACGGGATTTCGCCGCTGGCAATGACCCGGAGCCAGGATCCGGCTGGCCCCCTGACCGAGCTGTCCAAGGAGGTGCTGCCGCCGCGCTGATCTGCGGGCAAGCCGAGGGTAGCCAGGCTCCCGCAGGAGCTGGCGTGCCCCGAGGGGGAGAAGGAGACAGCAATGGAATGGAGTCTGAAGAACCTTTCCCCGCACGCCGTCCGACTCAGCAAGAAAGTTTTCTTCTTCTACAAGTCTTCCCATGCGGTGAGCTTACCTTCGGATCCGATTCGCGAGGTCATTCCCTACCGGCATCCACTCGCCCGGGTGGCGGTCGGATGTCTCCCCTACGCGCTCAAACACCGCTTCCTGCGGTTCGTGGTCACGGAACGCATCGTGGAGTACCCGTTCGTGTGGCGGTACTTGGATCTTCCGAGCGGAGCGTCCGTGCTCGACTTGGGGGCCACCGGCAGCAAACTGGCACTCGAGTTAGCCGTCGCCGGTTATCAGGTCATCGCGGTGGACGTGCTGGCCTATCCCTTTTCGCACCCCAATCTGCGCTTCTGGCAAGGGGATTTCCTGGCTAACTCCTTCCCGGCTGATTCCCTCGATGCCGTCGTCGCCGTCTCGACCATCGAGCACATGGGGATTCCCTACTATGGAGGTCCGTCGGTTCCGGACGGAGACCGGCGCGCTCTCAGAGAAATCTGGCGACTCCTCAAGCCCGGCGGACGGCTCTTGCTCACTGTCCCCTATGGCCAAGCAGCCCAGACCGCGCACCAGCGCGTGTATGACGAATCGAGCCTGCGAGCGCTGCTCGAGCCCTTCGAGATTGATGTGCTCTGCTTCTATCGCCGCCAGGACGCGCAGCAGTGGGCACCGGCCGACGCTGCCGCCATGCGCAGCGTGAGTTCGACCCAACAGACGGAGGGCGTGGCCCTGGTCCGGGCGCACAAGCCAGCGAACGTTGGTTGAGAAATGAAACCCAAGAAGAGTTTGGCGCAACTAATCTTGTAAGTAGAGAGATAGAATGGAAGCCGACCCGCTCCGGGCCGGTGCAGCGCATGAGATACGTACCACTCATCGGGCGACTTGCCGTTGGCGTGGCGGTGTTGTGCGCCTGCGCGTTCGCGGCCGAGCCGGGGCCGCCCCGCGTGGGCAGTCTGGCGGCACCGGAATCCGCCCGCGTGGTAGTCGAAAAGCTCCCCTGCAACTGCGGCGGTGAGTCCGGCTCCGAAGCCGACCTCCTGCTGGTGACGGTGGGGACGGAATCTTGGGTGGACGGCGAGCGCCATTTTCATCCCATCGTAACCTTGGCCTTCGACCCGCTGCTGGCTGAAGCCGAGCCGGGGCAATGGGTGGCGTTGTGGAACTTTGGCCCCTCGCCGGCCGGTGCTTGGCGCACCTTCCGCTCCATCTTCCCGATTCCCGCGCGGCGGCCAAAGGCTTCTCCGGAGCAACTGCAGAAACTGGAAACCAGAATCGAGCAAGTGCGCACGGGCCAGCGACGCGCGTCAGCGCCGAAGCCCTATGCGGATTTGAGCCGCTTCCGTCCGGCCACCGCCAGGCACGGCACCACCATGGGGCTGAAGCGCGTCGTGAACTGGCTCGGCTTGATCAATCCGGGGCAACTTTTGCTCCGCACGTTTCTCCTGCATCGCGGCGACCGCGCCGAGCGCAACTTCCAGCGCGCCTATGTCGGCCTGAGCTGGCTGCTCGACGTCGAATTCGATGGCACGCCCACCGACCAGGCCTGGCTGCGCGACATGAACGAACTGCGCTTTCATCTGCTCCGGAATCTTTCCTTCTTTGGCCGCTGGGTGCCGCACAGCGAGTCGCTCGACATTGTCTACGGTCACGACAGCCGGATCCGGGAAACCCTGTCCAAGGGCTCCTCCTGGCTCCAGGCGGACGCCAATGAGTACCACCTGCGCTACGAACCGCTCCAGCGCTTCACGGCCAACGGCACCCCCGTTCCGGTCGGCGGCATTCTCTACTATGACCCGCGCATTGCGCCCGCCGCCGACCGCGTCCGCTGGCCTAAGCCGAACGTCTTTGACCTCGCCTACAACCCCTTCACCCATCCCGAAATCCAGCGGCTGGCACGCGCGCATCCCGAGCAGCCCATCCCACTGGCGCTCTACGTCTTTCAGAGTGACCTCGGCCTGCGCCCCATCATCGTGGCCGACTTCTTTGCCCGTGGGAATCCCCAGGCGCGGGAGCGGAACCACCAGGGGATGGTGTGGCTGCGGGAGTGGCTCATCGTTTCCACCAGCTGGCTGTCGCCCGAGCGGCTTGGCTACCGGGCGGCTGCCTATGCAGCCAACAAGAAAGCCTTCACTCCTCTGGTGAGCAAGAGCGCGCGCCTCGGCGTGGAAGAGCTGCGGCTGGCGCTGGAGTCAAATCTCTATCTCGATCCCACGCTGCGGGCAGAGCTACTCCAGCTGGTGGACCGGCGTGTCCTGAATCCGCTCATCAAGCCCGCCCCGGTCGAAGCCCGGCTGGCCCATCTGCAATACGAAGCCTTGATCGCCGACCAGGGACGTGCGGCCTGCCAGCAAGCGGAGGAGATCCGAGACCGCCTGCAAAAACGATACAAGATCGGGAGCAGTCTGCCCGCGGAGGAGCGTCAACGCCGGCTGCAAGCGGCGCTGGCCGAGGCCCGCGCGCGGCGGCACCTGCGCGACCTGGCCGAGATGGGCTTCCATGACCTGGCGACACAGGCGGCATTGGACTCCCCTCTCCGCTACTTCGAGGAGAATGTGGCCACGCAAGAGGCGTCGGCGGCTGTGTTGCGCGAGTTGTATGCGGACCTCTATGGGGAAACGCTGGAGTTGCGTGTGGGAGCGCGGCTCGCCGAAGTCAGCCAGACCGCCGAGCGCACAGCCGAGGCCTGGGGACGCGTGGAGACAGCGCGTGGGATGAGCGCGGCCGACTTCGACGCTGAGCGCCGCCGCCTCGAATCCCGAGTCCGCGACCTGCGAGAGCAGGAGGAGCAAGAGCGGCGGAAGCAGCAGGTCAAACTGCTCCGCGCGTTCTTGGAGGACGCGCACAAGCATCTGGAGCGGGCCGGCTGCGGCCAGGCCGACGCCTCCCCCGCCGACATCGAGATGTACCTGGTGATGCTGATGGAGTTGCCGGAAGCAGTGCAGCGCGACCCAGCCTTGCTGGCCGAGTTTCGCAAACACCAGCGCAGACTCGAGCGCGACCTGACCCGGCTGCGCGCGGTGCTCGAGCAGTGTCCGCCCGATGCCACCCCTGACCCCTGGCGGCGAGAACAGCGGCAGGCGAACCTGCTGCTGGTGCGGGCCGCGGGCGAGAAGTTATTCCTGACTACGACGGTCGTGGCGGCGAACGGAGAGAACTAGCCGATGCGACGCCGGCTCATGTTCATGTTGTGGCTGGCCGGTCTGGCCATCGCTCTCCCCGCGCAGGCACAACAACCCGTCTCCGCACTCACGCCCCGGTCGGCGCCCCTGCGCTTGGTTCAAATCAAGGTGGACGGTCTGAGTCCGACGATGGTGGACGCGCTGCTCCATCCGGACGACCCGGAAAGAATCGGCAAACTTCCTGACCCGGAGGGCTTCCAGCGGGCCGTTGCCCTCTGGCGCACCTATACCGGCCGGCACGACCTGCTGCCGAATCTGCGGCGCTACTTCTACGAGCAGGGCGTGCGCACCGAGAATATGTTTTCCGCCACCGTGACGCTGTCGGCAGCGGCTTGGTCGGTGATTGACACCGGCCAGCCCACGGTGCTCAAGCGGCACATGGTCTTCAGCCGGCAGAACGGCTACCTGCGCTCATACCTGGACGGCTTCCGCGACACGATGGAAATCATGATGCGCGACGCCCGCAAAACCAACGCCCAGTGGGTGCTCGACCAGGCGGGTGTGAGCGTGTTTCTTGATGCCTTCCATCCCCTCCGCACCTACGTGACCCCCCAGCTCTTCTATCGTCTCCGCCCGGGCCAATACCTGAAAGAGCTTGGCTACAGCTGGCTGCACGGCGGCCACGGATTCTCCCGTCCGCGCCAGATCCTCACCCACCACCTGGGGCGCCTGGCCAAGAGCACGGACTACCCCGACTATTCCGAGGACTTTGTGGCGGATCATCTCGCCGACATGATCCTCTATCGAGACTTCACCGGTGAGGAGCCGTTTGACTATCTCTCCACGGTTTTTTACGGCGTCGACCACCAGCAGCACGTGGACCCGAACCCCGAGAACCTGGTCTACCGGATGATGCGGTTTGACCTGCGCGTGGGCCGGATCTTTGAAGCCGTGGAGCGCAGCCAGCGGCGTGACCAGACGGTGATTGCCCTGGTGTCCGACCACGGCTCCGAGTGGGAACCGGGCAAAATCAATCTCTCCTTCCCGCTGACGCGCGCGCTGCGGGCGCCGCTCTTCGGCGGCCACACGGTGGCAACCGTAATGGCGGAAAACTCCGCGCGCGTCATCAGCAACATCATTCCCGGCGTCGAGTTTCCGCGCGTTTATGAAAGCCCGTTTTCGCCCTACGGCGAGCGCCGGGGGGGCGAGGAGGGCTACGTCACCGCCTTCATGGACAACTTCGGCAACGCCCGGGCGGAGATTCACCTGCGGAACAACGATTTGAACCGGCTCCATCTTCTCCTGTTGGCGCGCCGCCGAAAACTTACCTCCGAGAATCGCACGCGCTTGGAGGCGCGCCTGCGCGAGACCCTGGAAGCCATCCGCGGCTGGCTGGCTGAGGAGCGTTCCGGCTACCACGACTACGACGCTGGCGTGCGGGATTGGTTGCCGACCTTGAAGAAACGCAAAGATGCCTACTGGCGCGACGCCGCGGTGCGCTTGCAGCGGGAGCGGGAGCGAGATGCGGTGCAATTACGCGCGCTCGACCTTCTCTGGGAGCTGACCCAGGCGGAAGACCCGCTCGCTTGGTTAAAGAAGAAAAAGCCCGGCATCCCCGCCCTCATTCCCAAGAAATATTTCGGGCCGCGCAATTCTCCCTACCAGCTCAGCCACTACACCATCGGCTTGGATGACAACTGGAACTGGGTCGAGACCACCCACACCGACCAGGGTGAGCCGGTGCCGATGGATTACTTCGAGCTGCTGACTCGCTTCCGGGTGGACAACCCCTCCGATAGCGGTGAGCCGAATCCGTTCGCGCTGGTTCTGGGGCGTCTGCCGGTGGCAGCGGTGGAGCAGGTGGGACGTGCGCAGGGCTGGTGGGACGATGTTCCCGTCCAGCAGGCGCTCTGGGTGCTATCGGGCGAAGCCAACAAGTCCACCCGCGGTGGACAGGCGCTGGTGCTGGAAGCCAGCGATGGGCGGCTCCGCTACCTCCCGCTCCGGCACTTGCAGCCGAAGGCGGACGGGTCAGTGGAGCTCGAGCGCACGAACGACCTCGACCCGCTCGGGTTGCTGGCGGACCAGAACCTTCGCCTTCCGGAAGGGGAGTCGCGCACCGCGTGGCTGGAACGCTTCCATTCGCCGCAGGAGTGGCTCGTGGCCACCGCGGAGACTCACTACAGCAACGCGGTCGTGGTCTTCGCCGACATCATGCGACCCAACGCGCTGCCGTTTCTGGACAACCCCGCGTTTCAAGCGAGCCTGACGGGGTTTTCTTCGCCGGAATCCACGCAGCGCTACCTGCGCGGCTTGCGCTGGAAATATACGAGCGAAGAACCGGAACTGCGCGTCTGGAGCGCGCGGCTCTGGAACTTTTCCTCGAAGACGTATACCTCCGGTGGGGCACACGGGGGGCTGCCTCCGCATGTGAGCCGCGTGGCGTTCTATCTCTGGGGCGGTCGCGAGACCGGATTGCCCGCCGGCCAAGCCTTCTCCGAGCCCTGCACGACCCTGGATGTGGTTCCTACCCTGGCTGCTGTCCTGCACATGCTCGAACCCGCGGGGCGCATCGTTCCCCAGCCGGGCGCCGTGCGCGACCGCAGCTTTCTTCCCTTTCCGGGGCGGATCCTGCCGCTGGGGTCCACGAGCGCGGAAGTGGCGGAGGCAACCCGGCGCAAACTGCCCGCAGTTTTTGACCAGCGATTCTGAATCTGCTAACGTACACCGGCTCTTCCAGCGGGATTCATTGATTCTGTGATTCGGACTGCAGTCCTGCTCAATTGGACGCTGAGCGGCCAGCCGGGCGCGCGGTTGGCCGGATTGTCATTGGCGGCCCGCGCTGTTCTTTCCGCCCAGCAAGCTGGCATGGAGAGAATCTTCATCCTCGGCGGCGAGGATCCGGCCGGCTGGTTGCCCGCACGCGGGCAGGCGCGGGTGGAATGGCTGCCCGGCGAGGATGGAACCGAAGTGGCCGCCTTGCGGCAACTGGCGGGGCGTCTCGAGGAGCCTTTCCTTATTTTCTTCGCCGATTCCGTCGTCGAGCCGCGCGCCCTGGCCTTTCTCCGGCGGACAGAGCTGAACGGTCGGTTGTGGGTGCGCGTGCAACCCGCCTCTCGGGAGGAGGGAGCGGCAGCAAGTGTTTATGTGGCCAGCCCGGCGTTGCTCGGGCGGCTGGAGAGTTTTGCCGAGAGGCTCGCCACCGTGGAGACTCTCTGGAATCACTGGGAGACCGGAGAGAAGGACAGCGTCTGGCCGGCTGAGGGATTGACGTGGGAGCGAACCACCGACCGCGCGCGGCTCGCCCGCATCGAGCGCGAACTCGGCCTCAGTCAGCTCAAACCCACCGACGGGGTGTTTGCGCGCTTCAACAAGACGGTGGTGGGTTGGCCGCTGATTCGCTTGTTTGTGCGGACGCCGGCGACGCCGAATTTCATCAGCGGCCTGGGGCTGGTGCTGGGATTGCTGGCCGGCGGAGTCTTCGCCTACGGCGGCTACTGGTGGGCGCTAATGGGTTCACTCTTCATGTACGCCTCCGCCATCATGGACCATGTGGACGGCATGGTGGCCCGGCTCAAGTTTCAGCAGAGTGACTTCGGGACGTGGTTTGAGACGACGGTGGATTACACGAGCTACTTTGCCGTCTACCTTGGTATGGCGGTCGGGCTCTATCGGGAGAACCAGCACGCCTACTACCTATTACTGGGTGGCCTCTTCGCCTTTGGTGCGGTGTTGAGCTACATTGTGCAGAACCGCCAGCGGAAGAGCATCAGCGGAGATCGTCCGGCCGACTATGCGCGCCGCTGGCACGCCCAGACCGAGGCACACGGCGGCGAGGATTTCTTCCACTACTTTGCTCGCAAAACCTACTTTCTTATCCGGCGGGCGGTAGCGCCCTATTTCATTATCCTGTTCTGCTTGCTGGACATCCGGGGCTATCTGCTCGCCATCTCTGCCTTGACCGCCAATCTGGTCTGGAGCCTGACGCTTTACAACAACCGGCTGTTTCAGCACAGCCCGGCCCTGAAATCAAGGTCAGAATCCGTGCAGTAGCGGAGCCAACAACTCTCTTATCTTTCTATTCTGTTGATTCTAAGATGGTTATATTTTAACCGGAGTCCTACTTTCCACCTAGGACCCCCCTCCTACTGGCTGCCTGCTGGCTCGCTGTTTTTCCACCCACGGCTGATTGACGCCGCGGCCTCGTTCGGAGAGGATGAGCGGGAACGCCAGGCCGAATCTGTGGACTCCGGGTCAGGGCGCGGCCTGGGTTTGAATCCCAGCGAGGTGAAGCACAACCATGATTGCATCGACTGAGCGCCGCCGAGCCCAACGGTTTCCCCTGACTCTTCCGCTGGAGGTCAAACTGCAAGAGCAGAGCGGCGAGATTCGTCAGCCGGCCAACGTGCGCGACATCAGCGCCACGGGTGTCTACTTTCTCCTGGACCGGGAACTACAGCCGGCGAGCAAGGTGGAGTTTTTCGTTCGTTTGAACATTGAGGGTGCGCCAAGCGGTGGGGTGCTGCTGCACTGTGTGGGCAGCATTGTACGGGTCGAGCGCAAGGACGGCGATGTGGGCGTGGCCGCCCGCATCGACCGTTATCGCTTCGTCCGGCCGGGGGAGGGCCCGCTGGGCACCGAGACGGAAGAAGAGTAGGCCGGGGGCCGGGGACAAGAGTCCCCGCACCGCCAGTCAGTGAATCCGATGGGGTCGAAGACGAGTCTCTCCCTCCCACGGCTCGCGCCAGCGCCCATTCTGGGCTGTGCAATCCTCCTCCTCGTGGCAGGCTTTTCGGCCGTACTGCGGGCGGCAGACGTACCGCCAGCCGCTGCTGGCACCATCACTGCGGTTATTCCCAAGGACTACATCGAACGCGGCAAGAGTGTCGAAGAAGCGCAGAAAGGGGCGCAGGTATTCTGGAAGGACATCATTCGCACAGAAGCGCGCGGCCGCGTCCGCATCGGCCTGACCGACGGCTCGATCCTCAACATCGGCTCCCAGACGCGCATCCAGATTGTCCGGCAGGATGAGGGGTCGCAGCAATCCGAGCTGACCCTGCTCTACGGCAAGGTGCGCGCCACCGTAGTCAAGCGGACGCGGGACGGGGGAAGCTTCCAGGTTCGCTCGGCCCAGGCGGTCGCCGGCGTCATCGGCACCGAGGAATACATTGACGCCACGCCCACCGCCACCGTTGTCCTGGCCCTGCACGGCGCGGTGGCCGTCCGCTCCAGCAATGCCGCCATCGAAGGCGCAGTCATCCTTGAGCCCGGCCAGCTCACCGTCGTGCTTGATAACCAGCCGCCGCAGCCGCCGCGCCATGCCACCGTCGAGGAGTTGCAGTCCGCATTTGAGGCTACTGCCCCCGCACCGGTGGTGACGCTGGAGCCGAACCGCGGATTGGCGGGCACAGGCGTCGAGGCGATGATTCGCGGCGAGAATCTGGCCGGTGCCCGGGCGGTCGCCTTCGCGCAGCCCGGCCTTTCGGCTGAGATTCTGCCCGGTGAAACCGCCGACAGCGTCCCGGTTCGGATTCAGGTTGCCGAGAACGTAGCGCCGGGCGCCTACAGTTTCACGGTCGAGACGCCTGCCGGGAATCGCGCCGGTACCTTTGTCGTCTATAGCCGGGAGAGCAGCGTGGTGGGGACGGGGTTGCCCGGCTTTTCACTGGCCGTTGCCCCGGCCAACACGGCGGAAGGTCCGCTGTTGCTGGCGCGTGGTGGCCAGTTGGAGGTAAGCGTTACGCTACTTCCCGAAAAGGGTTTCCGGGGCACCGCGAGTTTGGCCGTGGGCCCGTTGCCTCCGGGTCTATCGGTCGAGCCTTCATCGGCGGTGCTGAGCAACTTGGGTGAGGAAGGCGCAGCACCCGCCAGCGCGACACTGCACATCAGCGCCACCGGCAATACTCCGGAGGGCTTGGTTTCGGTTCCGCTGACTGCGGTTTTCGGCAGTCTCCTGCCGCGCTCCGCGCTGATTCATCTGCAGGTGGGTGGGATCGTGCCCAAGGGCTTTGCGATTGGCGTCGCGCCGCTGACGTCGGCGAGCGATCCGGCGGAGTTGCCTCTGGGTGGGAGCGTGGAGTTTGAAGTTACGTTGATTCCCGACCCGGAATTCGATGGCGTGGTCGCGCTGAGTGTGGGTCCGCTGCCGCCGCGGATTACGGTTCAACCCACCAGCGCGCGACTCAGTCGCGACCCGGCAGAGGCCGCGCCGCCCCCTGTCACCGTGACGGTCGAGGCGACGTCGCAAGCCCGGGTAGGGATGATTGAGATTCGCCTCCTCGTGGCGGCTGAAGGATTCGAACCGCGCAGCATTCCTGTCTTCCTCAACATCGTCCCTCCGCCTCCACCTGTGCCGAGCCTGCAAACCGAGCTTTTCTACAGCCCGACGGAGCCCCCTGTTCTGCTGCAGGGCAGCACCGTACAGGCAGCCCAGGGTGCGCGCCTGCGCCTGAATGCGAGCGAATCCACGGCTGCGCCGGGGTTTGACCTAGTGGCGTACCGCTGGGAGGTGCTGGGCACGAGCGTGCGGGGCCAGGGATCGGTTTTTGAGCTGGACACGTGGACGTTGAATCCCGGCACCCACCGCCTGCTGCTGACCGTGCAAGACACCCGGGGTCAGACAGCCTCCACCGAGTTGACCTTGGAGTTGCGTGCGCTCCCCGACCCGGCGGTTGTGGTTGATGCCTGTCTGCGGGCGGGGACCGAGAGCTTGCAGCTCAGCCAGTTCATGGGCTGCTTCGATGAACAGCGCTTCAACGGATATCCGAAACTGGAGGAAGAGACACGGAACTTCTTTGAGCGGTTGAGTTCGGCGCGCGTCTACTACGTCATCGCCAATCGCCAGGACGTTCGCGGCGCCGAAGCCACGGCCATCTTTCAGATCAACCCCTTCCAGATTACGTTCACCACCAAGTCGGAACCCGGCCTGGTGCAGCAGCGAACCGATGACATCACCCTGCGCACCTACCTAGTGCGCTTGGAGAACCGAGAGGAGTGGAAGATCATTGATTTTGCCAGCAGTTCGCGCGCGGCGCTCCTGCTGAGCGATTTCAACCTGCTCACCACACTCGCCACCGGCCTGACCCTGACGGGCTCCGATCCCCTGCCGGTGCTCGCTGGCGGGCGCTCGACGCCGATCACGATCAACATCGAGTCGTTGAGTGGATTCACGGGGCAGGTGCAAGTGTCCCTGGAAGGGCTTCCGGCGGGCGTGCGGGGTTCACCGGAGCCGGCCAGCGTCACGGCCGGCAGTGCCGCGCAGTTGACCTTCAGCGCGGACGCAGGAGCCAAGCCGGCCGATTATCCCATCACTGTTGTCGGCCAAGTGGGTCAGTTGCGTCGCACCCGCTCCCTGCTCCTGCGCGTCACGGACTTCGCCTTGACCGCGGGCAGCGCGCCCGCTCTCACGGCGGGCGGCGACGCTGCCTCCGTAACGGTTGGGGTAGAGTCGAAGAACCACTTTGCCGGGACGGTGGCATTGTCGGCGGGGCCTCTGCCTGCCGGGTTCCGGGCCGATTTTGCCTCGGATGCGCTCACCGTCGAGCCGGGTGCCGCGGAAGCGGAAACGACGCTCGTGCTGAGGGTGGACTTGAACACCGCCGCCGGCAGCTTCGACCTCACGCTCAGCGGAACCGTGGAGGGCGTCCAGCGGACGCAGGTCTTGCGGGTTACCGTGCTGAACTCCGCGCCCCAGTTGGGCGACATCAGCAATCTGAGTGTCGCGGAGGGGGAGCAGGCGGAAATCGGTATCACGGCAACCGATGCCAACGGCGACCCGGTTGCCCTCAGGCTGGTGAATCCCCCGGCCTGGGCCGGGCTGAGTGGGACGCTCATCACGTTGCGTCCTGACTTCGAAGTTGTCAGCCGCCTCGAGGGGCAGAAGGACTTTCCGTTGACTGTCAGCGCGACCGACTCGCTGGGAGCAGCGACACAGAAAACTTTTACGGCTACCGTCCTGCACACGAACCGGCCGCCGTTGTTGACCCCTATTCCGGACCAGGAAATCGCCGAGAACACCGTCCGTGTCCTCAGCCTTACTGTTCAGGATCAAGACGGGGACCCGGTCACCCTGGAACTGGTGAACGCGCCGAGCTGGGCCTCATTCTTGGAGGGAGTCCAACTGGCGCCCGATTTCGATGTTGTTCCGGGCGACCAGGCCGCTGCCGTCTTCCGGATGGGTGTGCGGGCGACCGATGACCGCGGTGCGAGCGACGTGAAAGAGTTCAACGTCACGGTCCTCAACGCGAACCGCCCGCCCTTCGTCGCTGCTCTTCCTGCTGTCGTCTTGGCCGAGGGAGAAAGTGCCGAGGTGACGGTGGTGGCCAGCGACTCGGACGGCGGGCCGGTGGCGTTGCGGCTCGTTGCTCCTCCGGCGTGGGCGGGCCTGGACGGGACTGTGATTACGCTAGCACCTGACTTTGATGTCGTCAGCCGGCTCGAGGGCAGCAAGGAGTTCTTGCTGACGGTCGAAGCCAGCGACGGCAGCTTGACGGCACAGGCGACTCTCGAGATAACCGTCCTCCACACGAACCGGGCCCCGGCGTGGAGCGCGATCGGCGACCTGGTAGTGCTGGAAGGCACAACTGAGACACTGACGGTCTCGGCTTCAGACCCAGATGGCGACCTGCTGACGCTGGGCTTGGTGAGCGCGCCGAGCTTTGTGACGCTGACCGACAACAGCGATGGCAGCGGTGTGCTGACGCTCAGCCCCGGATTCGCCGCTGCTGCCAGTTACACCGTAACTGTGCAGGCAAGCGATGGCGTGCTGGCCGCGGAGACGAGTTTCGTGGTGACGGTGGAAGAAGATGAGGAGGACGATCCAGGGGAGCCACCGACAGCCAACTTCAGCCTCCGGATTCGGAACCAGACCGGCGGCGAAAACTCGCCCTCCAATCCGCTGGAGGTTACGCTCGACCGGGCGCACTTTTTCAGCGTGCGGGTACGGCGCGGGCATCACCTGCGAGTCGGCGAGGTGCAGTTGGAGCTTCAGGATTCGACGTCCTTGGGGCTGATCTTGCAGTGCGTTGCGTGGGCACCGCAGAGCCAGTGCCGCGGAAACAGTGCCACCGTGAACCTGACGCATCGGCGCACTGCCTACATCCATTTCTTCTTGCAGGCTACCGCCCAGGCGACGCCGGGTCCGGCGCAACTCTCTCTCCAGGCCAGCAGCAGCGAAGGGAGCGTGGATGCCACCGTCTACCTGATGATTGAGGGCCGCACGGAGGGGCACGATCAGGAAGGCTGGGCTAATTCGGTGACGGCTCCGGCGGCAAGCGTGCCGACTTCGACATCCGCCGCAGCAGACTTATCCGTATCAGTGCATGATGTCACTGCTTCGCTGCGCCCGGGCGAGACCCTGAACATCCGTGTCCCGGTGCACAATCGTGGTGAGGTGGAGGCGGAGGGGGCCAGCTTGGTGCTTCGCATTCCCGCCTGGAGCGTGGAAGCGAGGGAAGCGCTTTCGTTAGCGGCCCGCGAATCGGCCGTGGTCGAATTCACGCTGGACATTCCTCCCAACGCAACCCTTGCAGACGTGGGAGTCGAGCTTGAGGTACGCACGGGGAACCGTCTGGCCGATCCCCGGCCTGAGAACAACCGCGTAATCGTGCGGAATCTGTTTGCAGAGCCTACCCGTGGCGGCCAGCGTGACCGTGCCGTCCTGGAACTTGACGCCGGGGCCTGCGTGGGCCTGCGGCTGGATGACGGACGCGTCGCGGAATGCGATGGTCTCAATGATCTTGAGCTGCAGAGCGATGCAAACGGCTCGCTGCGGTTGATGGCGGAAGCGATTGGCGCGCTCGGGCCGATTGCGTTGAATCGTTCGGTGGAGAGTGCGAGCAGCTTGAGCGCACAGGCGGCGCTGGAGGCAGGCACGGCCTACGTCGTCGTGCGTGGAAGTCTGCGCGTGCGGGTCAGGGTGGTGCGCGTGCAGATGGTCGGCGCAGTGCCGCTGCGCTCGCCGCACGGGTTGCCGCGGCCGCTCGATGTTCCCACGGTGAATGATCCCCACCGCTTACCGACAGGCAGCTACAAGCGCGACCCCTCCGGCCTGAAGCCGCGCGTAGTGGTTGAGCTCGAGTGGGAGCGCCTGTCTCCGTAGACCCCGCGCGTAAAACAACTCTTTCCTGTGGCCAGGCATCCGCATAGAATGCGTTTGTCTTTCCAGGGGCTCCGCATGGTGCGATTCAAGGTCATCGCTGCAGTGCTGCTGGTGGCACATGCACTGGTGCATCCGGTGCTGCATGCGGTGCCGGTGTCACCGCCCGAGCAGGTGCAACTCCGGGCAGGGCTGCCGGCGGATCAGCAAAGTTCGGCTGAAGTCAAGCCTCCCTGCCTCGGTTGCCTGCTGCAGCGGCGCTTCGCTGTGCCGCCGCTCCGCGTCGTCCTTCCCGCTTCTCTGCCGGTCTGGGAGTACGTGGTTACCGGTTCGGAGCAAGCCCTGCCCGCGGTAGCACGTTCGGCTCGTTCCACCCGCGCTCCTCCCTCCTTCTGAAGTGGTTCTGTCTGTACAGAAACCCAACTCCTTACTCCTGAAGGAGGATTCATACCATGACAGTCGTTTGGTACAAGCGTTTGGGGATCGCGGCCATCCTTGCCTTGGTCGTGCCCACCATGGCCTGGGCGCAGGCCACGGGTAGTCTGCGCGGTCGAGTTACGCTCGAAAAGACCGGAGACCCCCTGCACAAAGCAACTGTGTTGATCGTACAGTTGGCTCGCTCGACCGAGACGAACGAAGAAGGCGAGTACGTTTTCGAGAACGTCCCGGTCGGCACCTACGAGCTGCTGGTGCACACCGCGGCGCTGACGGACGAGAGAAAAACCGTCCGGATTGCCGCCGGCCAAGTGGCGGTCGTGGATTTCGCCCTGCGGCTGGCACCGCGGCGCGAGCAAGTCACGGTCACGGCCAGCGGCCGCGAACAGACAACGTTCGAGTCCTTCCAAACTACCGAAACGCTGGGTTCGCTCGAGTTGGTGGAAAAGGCCCACACCTCGCTGGGCGAGGTCCTCAGCGATCAGCCCGGCGTGGCCAAGCGCAGCTTCGGAGCCGGCTCCGCCCGACCTGTCCTGCGTGGCTTTGACGGGGATCGTGTGCTGATCCTGGTGGACGGCCTCCAGACCGGCACCCTTTCTTCACAGTCCGGCGATCACGGTGAGACGCTGGACGTGCTCGGGCTGGAGCGCGTCGAGGTGGTCAAGGGTCCTGCCACGCTGCTGTACGGCTCGAATGCCATCGGCGGCGTCGTCAACGCGATCTCCAGCCACCACGAGGTCCACGAGCACGCACATCCGGGCTTGACCGGCTATGCCAGCGGGGTCGGCGGCTTCGGCAACGATCTGGGCGGCGGCGGGGCTGGTTTCGAGTACGGCTTCGGCAAGTGGCGCCTGTCCGTGCATGGCAGCGGGAATCGCACGGGCGACTACGAGACGCCCATTGGCACGCTGTTCAACTCTGGCACGCGCCTGGCCAATCTCGGCGGGCGGTTTGGCTGGACAAACGAGAGGGCGTTCTGGAATCTCTCCTATGGGTACGAGGATTCGCGGTATGGCATTCCCTTCGCGGCGCTGATTGAGGAGAGCATGGGCGCGCCCATCGTTGTGACCCCCGGCGACGTCATTGGCCCATCCGCCGAGCGGATTCTGTTCGACGGCCGCCGCCACAACGCACGGCTCACCGCGGGCGTACGCCAGCTTGGCGCATTCCTAGACAGCTTCCGAGCTCAGCTCGACCTGGCCAACTACCACCACGACGAGGTCGAGGTCCTCGACGACGGCACCGAAACGATCGGCACCACCTTTGACAATAAACAGTTCGTTTACCGCGGCATGTTCGAGCAGAAGCGCCGAGGAAGGCTGACCGGTCGCTTCGGCTTCTGGGGGTTGCACCGCAACTACGATACAGCCGGCGCCGAGGCGCTTACGCCGCCCGTTAACCAAAACAATTTCGCCATCCTTGCCCTGGAGGAGTTGGCCTTCGAACGCCTACGTTTGCAGTTCGGCGGCCGCCTCGAGCACGCCAGCTTCTCCGTGCAGGATCCCGTGGCTGGACTGCCCAACCGAAACTTCACCGGCTTTTCGGCGCCACGGGG
>Ga0209172_10002460_pt1 | contig 32557 bp, 18 predicted proteins | sample LarsenN4metaG_FD_184113 | JGI IMG/M metagenome (GOLD analysis project Ga0209172, IMG submission 184113) | Hot spring sediment bacterial and archeal communities from British Columbia, Canada, to study Microbial Dark Matter (Phase II) - Larsen... ... | reverse complement strand
CCACGCGACTATAGCGGCTGCCGCCGCGCGCCGGCAATAGGAACTGCGCCGCTGCTCCCTGCTGTGCCCGGAGAGGGCACGAGTGCTACGTCACGTTTGCTCCTTCGGGTGGGGTGGCACGATCAAGCGAAGCTTGGCCGTGGTCGTGCCGCGAGACACGACCTGGCTGCGCCAGACCGTGCCAACCGAGAACTTGAGCGTGACGGGGACTAACGACCGGAGTTGCCCACCGGCTCGCGGGCCGGGCGCGGGCGCTCCGCTGTCGCCACAGGCGGCTCGAACACCAGCGGCTCGCGGTAGTCCGCGTACGCCCGACACAAGGCCGCGTGCACCAGGCCGAGAAACAGCGGCTGCGGACGCAGCGGCCGGCTGGTCAGCTCCGGATGAGCCTGCGTGCCGACGTAATAGGGATGAGCCGTCTGCGGTAGCTCCAGAATGTTCATCAGCCCGCCGCGCGGCGAGCGGCCGGAGAAGGTCAGCCCCCTGGCCTCCAGCGGCTCGATGTAGCGCGGCTCGACCTCGTAGCGATGGCGGAAGCGGAGGTGAACGCCGGGGCCGAACATGCGGTACGCGAGCGTGCCCTCCTGGATCACGACGTCCTGTCCGCCAAGGCGCATGCTGCCGCCCAGCCCCTCGATCTGCCGCTGCTCGGGCAGCATGTTGATGACGGGGAAGCGGCACTCCGGGTCGATCTCGGTCGAGTTGGCGTCGTCCATGCCGCACACGCTGCGGGCGAACTCCACCACCGCCATCTGGAAGCCGAAGCAGATGCCCAGACACGGCAGGCCGTTGGTCCGCGCGTAGGACAGGCAGGCGATCTTGCCCTCCGCGCCGCGCGTCCCGAACGCACCCGGCACCACGATGCCGTGCACGTCCTTGAGTACCTCCGCCGCCCTGGCCTGGTCGATGTCCGTCGCGTCGATCCACTTGACCTGCACGCGGCAGCCCAGCCGCACGCCCGCGTGCTCGAACGCCTTGATGATGCTGGCGTACGCGTCGCGCACCGCCGTGTACTTGCCGGTGACCGCGATCGTCACCTGCCGCGACGCCTTGCGAAGCCCGTCCAGGTACTGCATCCAGGACTCGCGGGCGCGGCGTTCAGCGGCGTCATCGCTGCGCTCCTCGAGCTGCAGCCACTCGATGACCGCTTTGTCGCAGCCGGCCCCGCGCAGCATGTCGGGGATCTGGTACACGCTCTCGCAGTCGTGCATGCTGATGACGCGCTCCGGCGCGACGTTGCTGAACAACGCGATCTTCTCGCGCACCTTGTGCGAGACCGCGTTCTGCGCCCGGCAGGCGATGATGTGCGGCTGGATGCCGCTCTCCATCAGCCGGCGGATGCCGAGTTGGGCCGGCTTGCTCTTCTGCTCGCCGAGGATGGGCGGCTCGATCACGTACGTGAGCGCGACGAAGCAGACGTTCCGCTGGCCCTCCTCGAAGGCGAGCTGCCGCATGGCCTCGATGTAGTGCGCGTTCTCCACGTCGCCCACCGTGCCGCCGATCTCGACGAACACCACGTCGGCCTGCGTGGCCACCGCCAGCTCGCGCAGCCGGTTCTTCACCTCCCCGGTCACGTGCGGGATCATCTGCACGTCGCGGCCCAGGTAGCCGCCGGTGCGCTCGCGCTCCAGCACGCGGCGGTAGATCTGGCCGGAGGTGCAGAAGTTCAGCGCGGTCAGGTCCTGGTCGAGGGCGCGCTCGTAGGTGCCCAGGTCCATGTCGCACTCGGTGCCGTCGTCGAGCACGAACACCTCGCCGTGACGGTAGGGGTTGAGCGTGCCGGAGTCGATGTTCAGGTAACCTTCGAGCTTGATGGGCGAGACCGTCAGGCCCTTGTCTTTCAGGCAGCGGGCCAGCGAGGAGCTGAAGATGCCCTTGCCCAGGCCGCTCATCACCGTGCCGAAGACCACGACGTACTTCGTGTGCCCCGGCTTGTAGCCCGCCGGCAGCGGCAGATAGAACTCGGTGTCGACCGATTGCTCGCGGATCGATTTCAGCAGTGCGTCGGCGTCAGGCATCGAGGAGTTCAAAGTTCAAAGTGACAAGTGATAACTTCCAAAGTTGCCGGAAGACGCGCGATCGGTCGCCGTCGGGCGTACGGCGCAGCGGTTCCTGTTCTTGAACTTTTCATTTTTCACTTCCAACTGCAACCCGCCGCCAGCGGGCCACAAACTGATCGTAGTCCGCCGCAGTATCGATGCCGGCCACCGCCCGCTCCACCAGCTCCACCGCCATCCCGCAGCCATGCTCCAACACCCGCAACTGCTCCAGCCGCTCCACCTGCTCCAGCGGGCTGGGCGGCCAGCCGGCGAGTTCCAGCAAAAACGCGCGGCGATACGCGTACGCGCCCAGGTGCAGGAGCCAGCCGGCCCGCTCCCCGGCGGCTTCTTTCTCCCGCGGGTATGGTATCAGCGCGCGTGAGAAATACAGCGCCCGTCCGGCGCGGTTTAACACGACCTTTACGCAGTTCGGATCAGCCGGGTCGTGCGGCACAGCCGCCCCCGGCTGTGCTTGTGCGTCCGCTGGCGGAAACGGGCACGCCAGCGTCGCCGCCGGGCAGTCCGCCTCGCGCTCCAGTCGCTTGACCAGCCGGTCCAGGTAGGCCGGTTCGATTTCCGGCTCATCGCCCTGGACGTTCAACACGATGTCCTCGTCGCGTCCGCCGATCGCCCGCGCCACCTCGGCCACGCGATCGGTGCCGCTGGGGTGCTCCGGCCGCGTCATCCAGGCCTCGCCGCCGAACGAGCGCACCGCCGCCGCGATCCGTTCGTCGTCGGTGGCGATCATCACGCGGCCGACGCATCTGGCGGCTCGGACCTGCTCCCACACGTGCTGGATGAGGTGTTTTCCGGTCGCGTTGAGGAGGGGTTTTCCGGGCAGACGCGTCGAGGCGTAGCGGGCCGGGATGATGGCAACCACGTTCATGTACAGCTACCGACCGGGGCCATGTTAGCCGACGCAACCGCAGCCGTCCGTCCTGCCACGCCTTGAACAGCCGCGCCAGTCGGGCGGCGATGGCGGCCCGGCCTTCGCCTTCTGGCCTTCTCCCCTTGCCCTCGTCGCCCGCCCGCGGTTGCAGGATGGCCGGACATCTGGAAGGCCGCCCGGACCGTCAGGCCGACACCATCCCCACGCTCTTCAGCCCGCTGAGGAGCTGCCGCCAACGCTGTTCCAAGCCGCCTGTGTATCCCACGGAGATGCGCACCAGCCCCGGCGAGATGCCGGCCTTGGCCTGGTCCTCGCCCGGCATCTCGCTGGAGGTCGTCGCCGCCGACGGCGACATCAGCGTGTCGAAGTAGCCCAGGCTCACCGCCATGAACCCGAAGCGCTCCCGGTTCTGTAGCGTATCCAGCAGTTCGTCCGCCCGCTCCAGCGTCCCGCAGTCGATGCACAGCACGCCGCCGAAGCCGTAACCCTCATTCGCGATCCGCCGCAGCAGCGCGTGGTCCGGGTGGTCCTTCAGGCCTGGATAGATCACGCGCACGCCCAGCGCGCGCAGCCGCGTGGCGAAGGTCAGGGCGCGCCGCCCGTGCTCGATCATGCGCAGGCCGAGATGCGGGAGGCGCAGGCTGATGCCGAACGCGACCCGCGGGTCCATCGTCGGCCCCAGCAGCATCAACGCTCCATTCTGCACGTTCATGAGCTGCAGGATGAACTCGGTCGTGCCCGCGATTGCCCCGGCAATGAAGTCCGAAGCTCCGTTCATGAATTTGGTCAGGCTGTGCACGACCACGTCCGCCCCCAGCCGGAATGGCGTCACCACCAGCGGCGAGAACGTGTTGTCCACCACCAGCTTCGCGCCGCGACCGTGCGCGATCTCTGCCAGCCGCGGGATGTCCGCGACGCGCAGCGTCGGATTGGCGATCGTCTCGGTGTACAGCACGCGCGTGCGGTCCGTGAACGCCCGCTCGACCGCGGCCGCATCGGTGATGTCCACAAACGTCACGCCCAACCCGGCCTTGGCCGGCAGGAACTGCCGCAACAGCGTGTACGTGCCGCCGTAGACCGTGTGGCTGGCCACCACATGGTCGCCGTGGTCGCAGAGCTGCAGCAGCGTGGCGGCGATCGCGCCCATGCCGCTGGCCGTGCAGTAGGCGTTCTGTGTGCCTTCCAGGGCCGCAATCTGCCGCCCGAGCACGTACACAGTCGGGTTGAAGTGCCGGCCGTAGAGGTAGCAGCCGCCGCCCTCCTCCTCCGGTCCGCGCCGGCCTTGGAATACCTCCGGCAGTGTGGCCGCGTGCATGACCGTGAACGTCGTGCTGGCCTCGATGGACAGGTTCACGCCGCCGTGCTCGCCGAACTCATGCCGCGCCGCAGCGAAGGATTCGATCGGATCGAAATCGGTCATAAGATGCCCCCCAATGCGATGGCCGTCCGCGGGTCGCCCCCGCGCGCGTGCATTCTCGGGGCGAACCCCGTGCAGCGAAAGGGAGCCGCCGTGCTCATCGGTTGGATGATCGACATCGCCCGCGAGCAGTCGCCCGCGCCGACCTGGCTGGAAGGCCTGCTGGCACGCTCGTGCGACGCCGGCTACACCGCGGTCGGCCTGTACCTCGAGCACCGCTTTGCGTACGCCTCGGCCCCGTGGGCGGCGTCCCCGGGCTGCCTGACGCAAGAGGCTGTACGCGCGTTGCAGCGGCGGTTTGCGGAGGGCGGGCTGCGGATCATTCCGTTCCTCAACACGCTGGGCCACATGGAGGGCTTCATCCGCGCACAGGGCGGGCAATGGCTGGCCGAGGGCCCGCGGCGCGGCGCTTTGCAGATCTGCCCCACGCGGCCCGAGTGCCGCGAATTCGCCCGCGGGCTCGTCGAGGACGCCCTGGCCGCCTTCGACGACGAGTGGGTGCATCTGGGCGGCGACGAGACCGAGCAGCTCGGCCAGTGCCCGTACTGCGCCGAGCGTGTCCGCGCGCTCGGCAAGGGCGGGCTGTACGGCGAGTACTTCGGCGAGCTGTGCCGCTGGGTGCTGGAGCATGGGCGGCGGCCGTGCCTGTGGGCCGACATGCTGCTGCACCACCCCGAGGCGCTGGACGCGGTCCCGCGCCAGACCGTGCTCTTCGATTGGCAATACGACCGCCGCCCGCGCGAGAGCACGCACATGCTGCGCGCCCGCGGCTTCGACGTCGTCTGCTGCCCCAGCGTGCACACGTACAACTCCGCCTGGTGTTTCCTCGACGTCACGCAGCGCAACATCGACGAGCACCTCGCCGACGCGCGCGACGTCGGCGCGCTGGGCGTGCTCGTCACCACCTGGGAGTTCTGCTTCTTCTCGCACTACGCCGGCGTGCTGCCGATCGTCTTTGCCGCCGGCCGGCGCATCGCCCGCGGCGACGACTGGACCGCCGCGCTGGCGGCCGAGGGTGGCGCGACATATGCGCGGGCCGCCGAGATCCTGGGCAATCGAATCCCGCGTGCGTCGCGGCTGCTACGGCCAGGCGGCTGGCGTGTGCTGCGCGACGCGTTTGTGATCCGCCAGAATCCCTTCGTGCTCTGGCAGCGCTGGCGCGACGAAGCCTGCGGGCCGGTCGGCGATGAGCTGCTGCACCTGTGCGACGAGGCTGCGGCGTTGCTTCCGGCCGATAGCGAGCTGCAATTCCCATTGGAGCTGCACCGCGTCGCGGTCGAATGGGTGCGGCTGGTCGAGCGCGCGTATGGGCGCTACGCCCAGCGCGACCTGGCGGGCTGCATCGCCGCGCTGGAACCGGGCGTCGCACTGCTGGAGCGACTGCGGCCGCACCTGGTGCGGATCGCATCCGCGGGCGGGTCGGCTGCGGATGTGGCCCGGCTCGAGCGACTGCAGGAGAAGCTCCACGGCGTGTTGGCGCGGATGCGTACCCTGCCGCGCGGCGCCGCGTACTGCCCGGCATTCGAAGTGCTCGTCGCGGACGCCTACGTCCCCGGCGACCAGGCCGCTTGGCGCGCGGAAGAGTGATACGTGACAAGAGACAGCAAGGCTGCGCCCGGCAGACCGCCGCAGCACTGCGGCGGCTCGGATCGGAGCCGGGCCAGTCATGGCCCGGTCGCGGCGCGGGTGCACCAACCCGCCCTTAGCGCACGAGCGCTCCGAATGGCATCCAGCAGCCGACGTGCTCCTGGTTGAGGATGACCAGGTTGTAAAGGCCGCCGGCCATCTGTCGCAGTTGCTGCGGCGCGAGCTGCTCCAGCAGCGGCGCAAGCAGGCGCAGCAGCGGGTCGCGCGACGCCATCCGCGGCAGCGAGACCTCGTACTCGTCCTCGGTCTCTTCGCCGAACAGCGCTTTGAACACGTCCTCGATGCCCTTCTCCTTGGGCAGCACGTAGACCTTGTAATCCTTGAGGCCGGCCTTCTCGGCGGCGAGCTTGAGCGCGTCCGACAGCCCCCCGATGCGGTCCACCAGCCCGCGCTCCAGCGCCTGACGCCCGGTGTAGACGCGGCCGCCGGCCAGGTCCTCCAGGTTGCCCTTGATGCGGTCGCCGCGCGATTCCATCACGCGGCCCTTGAACTGCTCGTAGACCGCGTTCATCCACTTGAAGACGTGCGCGCGCTCCGCCTCGGTCCACTTGCGGTTCATGCTGAACAGGTCGGCGAACTTGCCGCGCTGGAACTCGGTGGTGGTGATGCCCAGCTTGTCCTCCATCAGGCCCTTCCACACCAGCTTGCCGCCCACCACGCCGATCGAGCCGGTGATGGTGGATTCCTCGGCGAAAACCACGTCCCCGGGGATCGACACGTAGTAGCCACCGCTGCCTGCCACCCCGCCCATGCTCACGATCAGCGGCTTCTCCAGCGCCACGCTGCGGGCGGCCTTCCACATGATGTCGCTGGCCAGGGCCGACCCGCCCGGCGAGCTCACCCGCACCACGACCGCCTTGATGTTCCCGTCCTCCGCCGCCTTCTGGAAGGCGGCCCGCACGGTGGTGCTGCCGGCGGTCGTGCCGGAGAACATGCCGGCCTCGCTCTTGCCGACCAGGATCGGCCCCTCGACGTAGATCAGGCCGATGCCGGGCCGGTCGGCCTCCTCCCCGCCGCCGAACAGCTTCTCCATCAGCTTGGTGATCTGGCCAAAGGCGGCAAAGGGGTTGGAAGGGTCGAACTCGAAGTCCAGCCCCTCCTCGCGCGGGTACTTCTTGACGATCTTCACGTCCTTGCCGAACTCCTTGTGGACCAGCTTGCGGAAGTCCTCGAACGAGCCGACCGCGTCCACCAGCTTGGCCTCCAGCGCCTCCTTGGCCGTCAGCCCGCCGCGGTCCACCAGCGCCTTCATCTCATTGGGCGACGTGCCGCGCCCGTCCGCCATCAGTTGGATCCAGCGGTCATAGATTCCGTCCAGCAGCCAGTTGATGTTCTCGGTGAGCTCCTTGCTGGGCTCGGTGCGCGTGAACGGCTCCAGCGCGGACTTGTACGCGCCGCAGTGCATCATGTCCGCCTCGACGCCGATCTTGTCCAGCAGACCCTTGTAGAACGTCAGCTCGGCGTGCAGCCCGAGGATCCCCACCTCGCTGTTCTCCGCCAACGTGATGTGGTCGGACGCAGCGGCCAGCGGGTAGATCAGGTTGCCGGCGTAGTCGATGTAGCACAGCACCTTCTTCCCCTTGGCGCGGAAGGACTTCAGCGCCCGGGTCAGCTCCTCTACCTGGGCCAGATTCATCTGCGGGTCGTCGATGATCAGCGCGGCCCCGGAAATCTCGCGGTCCTCCGCCGCCTTCTCCAGCTTGTTCACCAGCTCCCGCAGCGTCTGCGGCTGCTCCTCCCCCAGCAGCACCAGGAACGGAGCGTCGGGCAGCGGCGCCTCGAGCACCGGCCCCGCCAGCCGCACCCGCAGTACCGCCCTCTCCGCCAGCGCGGACGGCGGCAGCGCCGCCGCCAGCAGCGTCACCATGCAGAACATCGCTTGCCTGGAAACCCATCTCATCGTCGTTGCCTCCATATCAGCCTGTCAGAACCGGGTTCACCGTGCATCCTTGTGCGGAAGACTAACGGCCGCTTGCGTCACCGGCCATTATAGAGCGAACCGATAATTCGAGCCCCGACTCCGCCGTGCAACAGCTCCTTATTCGTTCAGAGCGGCCGCGTATTCCCTGAGCACCGAACCGCGCTTCGGCAGTCACGTCGACTCCGCCCGCACGGCCAACCGCAAACGTCCGGTCGCGACGCTCGCACCACGCCGCTTCGCCGGCCGACCCGCCGTCGGCATCCGCACGATCCCAAGCCGCACGCCGTGGACTTCTATTCCGTTCGCCGCAGCCGGGGGCTATACTTGCCCCACGGCGAGCGATTCCTGCCAGACGCACCGTGGCAGATTGCCGGTGGCGCGGCGGCGCTGCGGCTCAGTGCTGGCGAGAGGACGGAGCATGCTGCAGCGCAGCCTTCGACACGCGTTCGCGGGCGTTCTCGGTGTGGCGGTGGCCGCCCCCGCCTGGGCCACCTGGTCCATCATCGTCGTCAACCGTCAGACCAGAGAGATCGGCTTCGGCGCGGCGACCTGTCTGGAGGAGTTCAACCTGCAGAACTTCCTCCCGGTCGTGCGGCCGGAGATCGGCGCCGGCGCCGCCCAGGCCTCGGTGGACGTCAGCGGCCGCAACCGGCGGATCATCTGGCGCGAGTTGGCCCTGCGCACCGATCCCAACGAGATCCTGGACCTCTTGGCCGACCGGGACGGGAACAGCCACCGCATGCGCCAGTACGGCATCGGCGACACGCTCGGCCGCGCCACCAGCTTCAGCGGCTCCAGCAACGGCGCGTACGCCAACGACATCCACGGCGTCTTCGGGCTCTACACGTACTCCATTCAGGGCAACGTGATCACGAACCAGAGCGTGCTGGACGAAGCCCTGCGGGCACTGATGGACACCGCGGGCGGCATCCCCGAGAAGCTCATGCTGGCGATGGAGGCGGCGGCTGCGATGGGCGGCGACGGCCGCTGCTCATGCCCGGACAACGATCCGCCCTGCAACGATCCGATCCCCGGCCAGAAGACGGCCCACTGCGCCTTCATGATCGTCACGCGGCGCGGCAACGTCGAGCTGGGCAACTGCATGAACGGCGTGGGCTGCGCCACCGGCGACTACTACATGCAGTTCAACATCGCCAACCAGACGTGGGCCAACCCCGATCCCGTGCTCCAGCTTCGCCAGCAATTCGATGCCTGGCGCCTATCGCTGGTCGGCATCCCCGACGCGACCGAGTCGCGCGTCAGCGTCACGCCCAACATCCTCTTCAACGACGGCGTCTCGACCGCGACGCTGCGGATCGAGCTGCGCGACTGGCAAGGCCTGCCGACCACGAACACAACCGGCGTAACCCTGACGCACGACCCGCTGGGCAGCGCGAACTCCGCGACCATCGGGACGCTCAGCGATCTGGGCGGCGGCGTGTATGAAGCGACGCTCACGGTCGGCACGGCCGCGGGGTTGGACCGTCTGCTCGTGCAAGTGAACTACCCCGATGACAGCGACGCGGACAACGATGACGAGATCATCTACCTGATCCCGGACGGGCAGCTCCTGGTGCAGGATCAGCGGGCCGACCGCAACGGCGACGGCATCGTGGACCTGGCTGACCTGGCGCTGCTGTTGGACGCGTTCGGCGTGGACGCTGGCGGCGACGTGGACGGCGACGTCGACACGGACCTCGCCGACCTGGCGATTCTGATCGGCAGCCTGCCACCGGACCTGGGAGGCTGAAAGACGCACAGCCCGTTGGCCAGCCTAAGCCTCGCTCTTCCTGCCAAGACTGATGAAAAGGGATGCCGCCGTTCCTCCGCGGTCAGTGGCTGGCATTGACGAACGAACGTAACTACCTAGAATTCAACGAGTAACGACGAGAGGTCAGACCCAGCCGTGCAGCCGAATCCCGAAGACAGCCAGCTCTGCCGCCTCGCGCTCGAGAAAACTCTCGTCACCCAGGACGAGGCCCGCGAGGCCATCGCCCGCCAGAGGCAGCTCGCTTCCAACGGTACGCGCTACCCGCTCGGCGACATCATGGTCGAGCTCGGCTACCTCACCCGGGCCCAGCTCAGCCGGCTGCGCGGCGACAGCGAAGATTCCGGCAGCCGGCCGGCCCAGCAGATCCCCGGCTACCAGCTCCAGAAGAAGATCGGTTCCGGCGCGATGGCCGTCGTCTACCGGGCCAAGCAGCTCAGCCTGGACCGCATCGTCGCCGTCAAGGTGCTGCCCAAGCGCCTCAGCAAGAACGCCGAGTTCGTCGAGCGCTTCTACAGCGAAGGGCGTGCGGCGGCGGCGCTCAGCCACAACAACATCGTACAGGCCATCGACGTGGGCGAGTCGGCCGGCTTCCACTACTTCGTCATGGAGTACGTCGAGGGGCGCACCGTCTACGACGACCTGGCCGAGGGCAAGGTCTTCGACGAGCAGGAGGCCATCCAGATCGTCCGCCAGATGGCCGACGCCCTGCGGCACGCGCACGAGCGCGGCATCATCCACCGCGATGTGAAGCCCAAGAACATCATCATCGCGCCCAACGGCGTGGCCAAGCTGGCCGACATGGGCCTGGCCCGGGCCGCCTCCGACGTCGAGGCCGCCATGGCCGAAGCCGGCCGCGCCTACGGCACGCCGTACTACATCAGCCCGGAGCAAATCCGCGGCGAGGTCAACATCGACCACCGCGCGGACATCTACTCGCTGGGCGGCACGTTCTATCACATGGTCACCGGCCGCGTGCCCTTCGAAGGCCCCACGCCTTCCAGCGTGATGCACAAGCACCTCAAGGAGCCGCTCACCCCGCCCGACCACATCAACACCAAGCTCACGGGCGGCTGCGCGGCGGTGATCGAGATGATGATGGCCAAGCACCGCGGCGAGCGCTACCCGAGCTGTCGCGAGCTGCTCGAGGACCTGGACCGCCTGGCCCGCGGCGAGGCGCCCAGGTACGCGCAGCACGCGCTGGACCACAGCGTGTTCGATTCGCTCTCGCAGGGCGAGGCCCAGCCGGTCGAGCGCGAGGAGATCCGCCCGCGGCGCGAAGGCGCCCCGATGTGGATCGCCGTCTCCCTCGGCGTCGTCGCCGCCCTGAGCATCCTGCTGAACATCATCCTGGCCGCGGCATAAGAGCACCGAAAGCGAAGAGCCGCGGGCTTCTGCCCGCGCAGTCCCGCCCGCGCCGACTGGCCGTGTGGCACAGCCGCCCGCGGCTGTGATGGGGTGTCGATGTGTCCCAGCCCCGCGTTTCCGGCGTGTGGCACAGCCGCCCGCGGCTGTGATTCAGAGCGCCCCTTGGCTAAGTGCCGCCACTCCGCAACGCTCTGCCCGCTTGGCCGTCTCCAGGCGCAGCGCGGCCTGGAAGAGTTCGACCGCCCGTTGCTCGCGCTGCTGGTCCATCGCTGCGCCCGCGGGGATGTGCCGCTCCGACCGGCGCCGGAGGAGCATTGCCCCGCCGCTCCGTAGCAGGGGATTGTCGCTCCTCGGCCGGGACCCAGGCAACACCACGCCCTTCACCTTTGACGTTTTGGGGCTGCGAACGTAGGGTCACGCCCAACGTCGCCGTCCGCCAACAGTCGAACCGCGCTGGCCCGCGCGGACCCGCGCAACGAGGCTCGCCATGCCGCAATCGTCCTTCATTCGAGCGACGCTGACACTGGCCATCTCTGTAGCGGGTAATGCTGCCGCGCTGTCCCAGCAGGCGTTCGCGTCGCCGTCCGCCGGCTCGGCCTCCACGCCCGCCTCGCAGCCCGCGGCTCCGGACGAGATCACGCTCGAGCGCCTCATGGCCGACCCGGAGTGGATGGGCGCCCGCCCGCAGGACCCCTACTGGGCCGACGACGGCCGCTCGTTCTACTGGCATCGCAAGATTCGCGGCGTCGAGCGGCGCGAACTGATCGAATCCGACCTCGACGGCCACGTGCTTCGCGTGCTGGACGAGGATGCCGGCGACGCGGACGACCCCGGCGGCGACTACAGCCGCGACTACGCCTGGAAGGTGTACGCGCGCAACGGCGACGTGTTTCTCAAGCAGATCGCGACCGGCCGCGTGCAGCAGCTCACGCGCACGGTCGCGGCCGAGTCCGCCCCGCGCTTCCTGGTCGGCGACGAGCGCATCCAGTTCCGCCGCGGGTCAGACCTCTTCATTCGCGATCTGAAGACGGGCCTGGAGTATCAGCCGGCGGAGCTGCGCTTCGAGAAAGACCCCGCCGAGAAGAAGGATGAGGCTGACTTTCTGCGCGAGCAGCAGGAGCGGCTTTTCGACGTGCTCCGCGAGCGCAAGCAGCGCCGCGAGGAGCAGCGAAAACGCGAGCAGGAGCTGCGGCGAACCGACGCGACGCGCGTTCCGCCGCCGTGGCACCTGGGCGATGAGCGTGAGCTGCGCGAGGCCAGTCTCAGCCCGGCGGGGCGCTGGCTGCTGCTGCGGCTGGCCAAGAAGGGCCGCGACGGCAAACGCGACACGATGGCGAGCTACGTGAGCGAGAGCGGGTACGTGGAGACGCAGCAGGTCCGCGGCAAGGTGGGCACAAGCAAGCCGATCGGCGACGAGCTGCTGCTGCTGGATGTCGAAACGCACGAGCAGCACGCGCTCGACCTGTCCGTCCTGCCGGCGATCAGCGACGACCCGCTGCGCGAGCTGCGCGCCAGGGCCCGCGAGCGCCGCCGCGCGCAGACCCAACCGGCCACGCAGCCGGCCGAGAGCCGGCCGGCGACGCGAGCGGCCAATCACCTTCGCGAGGAGGACGAATCCGAAGACGACGTTGGCCCGGCGCAGCAGCGGGCCAAGCGCAGGCAGCGTGCCGAGCGGACTGCGACCGCCCAGCAACTACCGCCCGAGACGCCCGAAAGCGAGTCGCCGCCGGCGTCTGCCCCGGCCGAGGAAGAGGAGTCCGACAAGCCGCGGCCGGTGCAGGTGCGCGACGTGGTCTGGAGCCGCGACGGCCAGCGCGTCGTGCTGCAAGTCCTCTCGCTGGACAACAAGGACCGCTGGCTCGCGACGGTGGACCTGGCTGAGCACAAGCTCGTGCCGCTGGAGCATTGGCGCGACGAAGCTTGGATCAACGAGCGCTTCGCCGAGCTGGGCTGGCTGCTCGACAACGAGACGATCTACTTCCTGTCCGAGGAGGACGGCTGGTCCCACCTGTACCTGCGTTCGGTCAGCAGCGACAAGCGCCGCCGGCTCACCTCCGGCCGCTACGAAGTCTCCGACGTGTCGCTCAGCCGCGACGGTCAGCGCCTGTACTACACCGCCAACGCGACGCATCCCGGCGTCTACGAGGCATACCGCATCGAGATCGCATCCGGCCGCAGCGAGCAGATCTCGCGGCTCGGCGGCCGCAACCGCATACTCTTGTCGCCGGACGAGCAGACGCTTCTGGTCCAGCATTCCAGTTCCACGCGACCGCCGGAGCTGTATCTCCACCCGCTCCGGCCCGGCGCCGAGGCGCGCCGCGTCACGAGCACCACGAGCGATGAATTCCTGCGCCTGCCGTGGGTCGAGCCGCAGATCGTCGAGGTTCCGTCGCCCGGCGGGGGCACGATCTACGCGCGCCTGTACGCTCCGCCGGAGCAGCCGCGAACTTCCGTCCGCGCGGCTGCCGGATCCCCGCGCACAGCCGTCGGTGCTTCCGATGCGCTCGGCGCCACGCGGCCCGCCGTCATGTTCGTCCACGGCGCCGGGTACCTCCAGAACGCGCACCAGGGCTGGTCCACCTATGAGCGCGAGTTCATGTTCCACAGCCTGCTGGCCTACCGCGGCTACGTCGTGCTCGACATGGACTACCGCGGCTCAGCCGGCTACGGCCGCGACTGGCGCACGGCCATCTACCGCGACATGGGCGGCCCGGAGCTGGAGGACCTGGAGGCCGGCGTCCGCTGGCTGGCGGACAACGCCCGCGTCGATCCGGTCCGCGTCGGCGTCTACGGCGGCTCGTACGGCGGCTTCCTGACGCTCATGGCGTTGTTCCGCAAGCCGGAGCTGTTCGCCTGCGGGGCCGCCCTGCGCCCGGTGACGGATTGGGCGCACTACAACCACGGCTATACGTCCAACATCCTCAACGTGCCGCAGATCGACCCGGAGACCTACGCGCGCAGCAGCCCGATCGAGTTCGCCGCTGGCCTGAAGCGGCCGTTGCTCCTCTGTCACGGCATGCAGGACGACAACGTGTTCTTTCAGGACACGGTGCGGCTGGCGCAGCGGCTGATCGAGCTGGGCAAGCAGGACTGGGAGGTGGCGCTCTACCCGGTCGAGTCGCATGGCTTCCGCGAGCCGTCAAGCTGGCTCGACGAGTACCGTCGCATCCTGAAACTCTTCGAGACGCATCTAGCGGCACGCGCGGCGGAATGAGAGCCAGCCCGCATTACGGCCCCCGCTCGCCGGCCAGCCTCTTTGCAGCCGGAATGGCTGTGGGCGCGCGGCTCCCTGGGCCGACGGAGTACTGAGGAGAGCGGAGAATGCTGAACGGCGGCTTCCGCCAGCGGGTGCCACGGGCGGCTTGTCCGCCCGTGCGCCGACTGGCGTTCGCACTGGCAGCAAGCTGCCAGCGGCACCGCTTGCTGTCCAACTTTCCGCTCCGGGTATTAGGCCGGCATCTTGGCCGGCGTGTGCCGGCCCCGCGCGGGCGTTGGGACACTCTCCGCCCGCGACGCGAACCGTCACGGACATGGCGTTCCGTAGGCGGCCAGCAGGAGCGCCAGGTCCGTCAGGTCGGTATCGCCGTCGCCGTCCAGGTCGCCGCCTGCATCCGTGCCGTACGACGCCAGCAGGAGCGCCAGGTCCGCCAGGCCGACCACCCGGTCGCCGTCCAGATCGCCGGGGCACGGCGTACCGACCAGCGGCTGTGTCGCGCCGTAGCTGTGCACGAGCGTGAGCGTCTGCTGCTCGCCGGGTTGCAAAGTCAGCTCGAACTGAAGGCCCACGTGCGCGTCGGGCTGCTGGGCGCTGCCCGGTGGCCGCGAGCCGCTCGTGCCCGGCGTGTTGTAGCCAACGCCGGCGACGTAGTTTCGCCAGGCGGCCGGCACGCCGTAGGCGTCCCAGATCCTGGCACTCGTGCCGGGTCCGAAGGCCGGGCTGCCGCCGGGGCCGTCGGGGTCGACGCCGGCCTTGCCGCCGAAATACGCGTCCGCTGGCGTGAGGCTGCTGAGCGTGAGGGCGAGGCGTGCGTCGTCGGGCTCCTGCTGGAACACGTACCAGATTCCAGCCGCCTGGTCTGCGCCGACCCAGTCGTCGGCGTAGGCGGGGCTGCCGGTCCACGGCAGGTCGCCGTCGTAGACGCGCACCAGCTTGAGCGTGACCGGAACAGCGCCGGTGTTCGAGATCGCGTAGTCCTGTTGCAGGAAGGCCGCCCCGCTCGCTTCAGGCTCGCTGACGAATTGCGTCAGGTCGCAGGTCAGCGAAATGGCCTGGCCGTCGGTGGTCAGGCCGAGCAGCGTAAACGAGCTGGCCAGGGTGTCGTTGACGCCGTCGCCAGGGGTGGCGTCGCTGGCGGTCATTTGCGACGTGAGGGCGCGCGCCAGGGTGGTGTCATCCGAGAACGAGCTACCACTAGGCCACACGTGGTCCTGCCAGTCCAGTGAGGCAGACAACAGCTCGCGGTGCGTTGTGCCGACAAACAGAAACGTGCCGGCCGTGAACGTCGGCGTCTGCTCCGTCGCCGTCCCGGCCGGGTCGAAGCGATCCACGTTCGGACTGCCGCCGAGAATCTGCATCGAACCGTACTCGTCGAGCGTTGCCTCCAGGTGGCCGTCGCTGACCGCGGCGTTCTCGATCGTCGCGACCTGCCCTTCCGGCAACGCGATCACCTGCACCGTGGTCTCCGTGACGTTCCCGGCGCGGTCCGCGACGCGGATCGTCTGGTCGTGGCCAAAGCCCGGCAGCGTCGAGCGCACGCCGGCATCCGGGTCCACCAGCCCACTGGCGTAGCCGTTGACTTGCGGGTCAGCGGCGTCGTAGGTGATGTCGTCGCCGGCATAGACCTGTACGCCCGCGGTCTGCGGATCGACGTCGGGCGCGGTGATGGTCAGCGTGGGCGGCGTGTTGTCGACGTAGATGGTGATCGTGTCGGTGTTCATGTGTTCGCGCGGGTCGGCGACCGGCGGGCACAGGCCCGAATCGCGCGCGGTGACGGTGATGGTGTGCGGTCCGTCCGGAAGTGTGGTGGTGTCGAGCTGCACGGGCACGGCCTGCGGGGGCGGGCCGGGCGGCGCGGGGCAGTACGGGCCGGGCGGATATGGCACGCTGTTCAGCGGCGGCTGCTGGCCGTCGAGCGTGACGCTTGTCATGATCGTCGGGCCGCACCCGCAATAGCCCGAGGCGTCCTTCTTGTGTACCACGCGGGCGTCGATGTTGATCGTGCCGCGCACGGGGCGATCGCGCAGCGGGTCAGCGACGGCCACCAGGACGTACCCGCCCGGAGCGACACCCTGGGAGTGCCGCGAGTAGAAGTCACCGCCGATGTCGTACAGCGGGTTCAGCGTGTCGGAGACGCCGGCTGCCAGAACGGTCGGGTCAGCGTTGAGGATCATGCTGATGATTGTGTCAATCTCCGCCTGATCCGCACCGAGCTGTTGCAGCACCTCGATCTCGCGCTGCGGCAGGCCGTCGGCGGCGACCATCTGCTGGAACGCGATCACCTCCTCAACGGCAGGCACACCGACCGCGGCCTGTGCGACCAGGAGGTTGTCCAGTTGGGTGGACCGCTCGCGGTCCAGCGCGCCGCCCAGGCGGATCAGCTCCGTCCCCTGAAGGATCATGCCGTTGCGGGCATTGGGGTCCCCCTGCTGCCCCGCCTGGTAAGCGCCGAAGAGCTTGTTGTAGGTGAGGCCATAAGCGGTATCGAGCGCACTGAGCAGACCGCCCTGCTCCGCGGCAGCCAGCGCGAGTCGCGTCATGTCGTCGCCAGCCAGCGCGGACGTCGTGTCGATCTCGGGGAGGCTCACCGGAACGACGGTCATGTAGTCCGGGTCGTACGTCGGCGGGTCGTCGTGCGCGTCGTTGCACGCCAACGCCGCTTCGTGCAGGTGATAGGCCTGGGCCGCGAACAGGATGGCGGCGCTGATCCTGGTCGCGGCGATGCACCCCCCAAAACAAGCCGGATATAGAGGCCCGCTGGCCAAACAACCCACCGCGCACACCCCTGGAGCGCCAAGCAGCATGAACGTCGCCTTGATGGAGTCGGCTTCGGCCAGCACGAAATAGCGGTTGGCGTCGCCGTACCAGACGATCTTGTAGCTCGGCACCGTCACCTCGTGCTGCACGTCGTCGTCGGCAGAGAGGAGGGCCTGCCCGAGGTCATCGACAACGCCCGGCATGAAGCCGTTCTCGTCGCTCACGTTGTAGAGCACCGCGCTCAGGGCCTCGGTGCGGCTGATCGGCCCGGTCGGCAAGGGCGACAGGCAACCCCAGGTCTGATCCCAGACGAGCTGATTGTGCAGGTTCAGCAGGTAATCGCGCAGATCACCCGCTCCCATCATCCCCGGGGCTGAAAGAGTCTCTTCGTCCAGCACGGTGGTCAGGTCCGGCCGCGTGAGTTGGAGGTTGAGGCCGTCGATGTCGATCGGTACGCCGGCCGCCTGGATGCGCACCACGACCGGCAGGTCGTAGGTCATGGCCTGACCCCACTCGATTGCCGCTCCCTGGGGCATGACGGTGATCCTCGGCCAGCGGCTGACGCGGAAGGCACTGGCCGGGCCGGTGGTGGCGAGGTCCGGGTCCGGACGGGTGTTGGTGGCGCGCAGCGTCACCTCGAAGTACGTGTCCTCCCAGGAGAACCCGACGTCCGGCAGCTCGTCGATGGTCAGCGTCGGCGAGACCTCCGCCGACGTCCAGGTTGCCCCCGTGTCGATGTTCCGCATGGTCCAGAGGTATTCGAGCGTGGCGTTGGGGTCGGAGTCGGTGACTGTCGCCGACAAGGAAACGACCGTCTCATAGTCCTGGGCGTGCACCGCGGCGGGCGTGATCTGCGGCGCGCCGACGCGCGGCGGAGGCGTCTGCGTGACCGTGATGGTGTGCGTCGCGGGCGTGCTGGCCTCATATCGGTCGTTCACGATGAGCTGGACCACATAGTCGCCGGCGATGTCGGGCGTGAAGCTGGTCGTGGGCTGGTCGGTGGAGCTAAGCACGGCGGCGCTGCCCTGAGGGCGCGTGATCAGCGACCAGGCGTAGCTCTGGATATAGTCGGGGGCGCAGTTTGGCCCCGTGCCGCCGGTCGAGCCGGAACCATCGTTTCTTTCCTGCCCGTCGAGCGTGATGGCGAGGCCCGTCCCGCCGGCGTCCGGGCCGTTGATCCTGGCGAAGGGCGGCTCGTTGGCGGCCGGGTCCTGCACGACGACGATCATCGGGTCCGCCCCTTGCCGGTGCCAATAACCGTCGTCAAACGCCACCAGCGCACCGTGGGGGGAGTCGGCGTCAACGGCCAGCGTGAACGTGTCGTTGGCGTTGTTGGGTGACCAGAGGACACAGAACCAGTAATCACCGCCCTGCTCGATGGCCTGCGGCAGCACAATCCGCGCGTGTCGCCAGCACACGTCCTGCCCGATCGACTCGCCCAGCATCCGGATCGAACCCTCAACCAAGGGCAGGTCCACCCATACGTCCAAGCCAAACTCGTTCGGGGCGGTGTTCTGGCGCATATGCACTTGCAGGTCTTCGTAGGCAGGCGGGGGCACGCCGAAAAAGCCGCCTTCCTTGTAGAGCACGTACACGTCGAAGACCTGGGGCGTATTGGAGCCGCGCACGTAGAACAAGGCGCCCCACTCCACCGGGCCGGGGTTGCCCAGGTAGCTGTTGTGGACGTACGCGATGGACCAGCCAATCGGCGGGGCGTTATCGTGCAGGAAGTTCTCCCAGTTGAAGCAGCCGCCGGGATCTGCCGTAATGAAACCCGGGTCATTGAGCCTCCAAACCTCGCGCCACGACCAGCTGCTCGTGTACGGCCATTGCAGGCCGCACTGCGCCCGTGCGTGCGGCGAACTGGCCGCGACGCCCAACCCCGCCAGCACCGCCGCCAGATCCAGATATCGCTTGCCTTTCGTACGCATGACCACCTCCGGTGACCCCGAGGGCCCCTGTTCTCGCGGGTGGGACCGATCGTGCCGGTCGCCCCATTCTGCAATACCGCTCGAGGAACCGGGCGCGCAACGCGGGAATCGCGAAAAAAAAAGCGGTAATCTGCCGCAGGCAGGCACCCAGCCCTACGGCGCCAGGGACCGGACGCGGGCCTCCGCCGCCTTCAGGTCGATCAACTGCGCGGCACGGTCCGTAGCGACAACCAGCACCTGTGCCTGGCGGTCTATGTCGAGCACCCGCACCGGTCCCCAGCGACTTGAGAGCGTGGCCAGCTCCTGGCCGGTCCGGGCGTCCCAGAAGCGGATCGCCGCGTCATTGCCGCCCGAGACCAGCACGCGCCCGGCGTCGACGAACGCCAGCGCGGTAACCCAGTGGCCGTGCGCGGGAGCGACCTCCAGCGCCGGCCCGGCGTCCATTCGCCCGACGCGGATCGCCAGATCCGCACCCGCGGACGCGATCCGGGCGCCGTCGGGCGAGAAGGCGACGGCGTTGACCCATTCGCCATGTCGGCGAGTTGCGGGCGGCCCGCGGCGACCGACCTCCCACAGCTTCGCCTGCCAATCTGCGCCGCCGCTGACCAGCTTGGCACCGTTCGGCGAGAACGAAAGCGCCAGCACAGGACCATCGTGGGCGTGCCAACCGGCGACCGGCGGACTCGCAGACGCGTTCCAAAGGTGGATATCGCCGCAGACGTCGCCCGCCGCGAGCTGTCGTGCATCCGACCAAAGCGCAAGGGCGCGAACGGACGCGCCCACCTCGAAGCCGCCCAGCCTCTCCCCGCTGACAGCGTCCCAGAGCGCGACGCGGCCGTCGTCGTCGGCCGCCGCCAGTCGTCCGCCGGAGGGATCGAAGGCCAGCGCTGTCACGGGCGCGTGGAGCGCGAGAGTCATGTCGGTCGACGAAAGACTCATGGCGTGGAGACGCACGTTGCCGGCCAGGTTCCCACTGGCCACGAGTCGGCCGGCCGCGGAGACTGCGACGCATGTTGCGCCGGACGGGAGCAGCCAGCTCCGCGCGGCGGGGTGCTGGCGCAGGTCCCAGATGCGCACGTCGCCCACCTGGCCGGTCATCAGCCGCCCGCTTCCCGACTGCAGCGCGAGGGCGTAGACGGCGGTGCCGTGTGAGCGCAGCTCGGCGAACGACTCCCCGCGGTCGGTTCTCCAGGCGCGGACGATCGCGTCCCAGCCCGAGGCTAACAGGAGCGCACCGTCCTCAGAGAACTCCAGCGACGGCGTCCACGTCACGTGTCGCCCCGGCGCGCGGTCCCAGAGCGAGGTCGGCCGCGGCTCGGACGCGCCCGCTGCCGCCGACCAGTGCCGCGTGCCGCTGGCCCAGCTCCAGACGCCGACCTGCCCAGCGCTCCAGGCCGCCAGCAAGCGCCCGTCCGGACTGAAGCGCAGCGCTTCGACCGCCGCGCCCACGGCGGGCAGTTCCGCCAGCCGGCCGCCGCTCTGCACGTCCACGATCCGAACGGCGGCGGCGCCGGACGTGGTCGCGACGATCTCGCCGGCGGCAGACAGATCGCCGACGCTCGGTGCCGCTGAGGCGACGGCGGTTTCCCAAACCGGCTCTGCGCCGGGCGGCTCCCAGACTCGAAGTCGGCCGTCCACTCCGATGGTCAGCAACCGGTTCGCGCTGGCTGCATAGCGGAGCAGCGTGACGCCGCCGGCGTGCGCCTCGAGCTGCGCAACCGGCTGCCACGAGCCGGTGCGCCAGTGCTTGAGTTGTCCATCGCTCCCGGCGGTGGCGAGGAGTTCACCTCCCGGGGCGAAGGCGACGTGCGTCGGGCCGGCGGCGTGTGCCTGCAACGTCGCGGCGCGCGCGAATGTGTCTGCGTCATAGAGCAGCACCTCGCCGTCCAGGTTACTGCACGCCACATAGCGCCCGTCGCGCGAGAAGCTCAGGCCCGTCACCCAGCCGGTGCGGACCAGCACGCCGGCCAGCGGGTTCTCGACGAAGTACGCCAGCAGCGACCAGCGGGCGATCTCATCCGGCCGCCGCCGGTATGCCGCCCACAGCGTGCGCTCGGCGAGCATGTCGTGGCCGGCGGCCAGTTGGGCCAGCCCGCGGCGGACCTGCGTGATGTGAAGCTGCTGGTCGAGCTGGTTGCGTTCGCGGCGGACCTGCACATAGAGGGCAGCGATGACCGTGGCCGTGAGCAGCAGCAGCACCATGGCGCCGAACGCGACCTGCACCTGGCGGCGGTGGCGGGCGTAGACCTTGCGCAGCAGGTAGAAACGGCTGGTGCGGTGGGCCGAGACCGGTTCGCCGGACAGACAGCAGCGCAAGTCGTCGAGCAGTTCGGCGGCGCTGTGGTGGCGGTGCTCGGGCGACTTTTCCAGCGCGCGGAGTACGACCGCGTCGATGTTCGCGTCCAAGCCGCGCCCCAGGCGCGACGGGCGCGGGGGCACGGTGCGGCAGATGTGCTGCAGAGTTTCGGCCAGCGGACCGCTGGTGTCGTAGGGCAGTCGGCCGGTCAGCAGCTCGAACAGGATCACGCCCAGGGCGTAGAGGTCGCTGCGCGTGTCGACCGCGACCGCGCCCGCACCGGTGGCCTGCTCAGGCGACAGGTAGGGAAGCGTGCCGACGAGCTGTCCCTCGCGCGTGAGCTGCGAGGCGTCCCCTGACGCCGCGGGGCGAGCTTCGCTCGCCGATGGCTTCGCGATCGCCGCCGCCTTCGCGGCGGCCGCGGTGCCAAGGGGCGGCTCGACCTCGCGCGCCAGTCCGAAGTCAAGGATGCGCGGCCGGTCGTCGCGATCAATCATGATGTTGGACGGCTTCAGGTCGCGGTGGATTACCGCCCGTTGATGGGCATATTGCACCGCTTCCGTGATCGCAATGAACAGCTCCAGCTTCTGGCGGACCGACGCCGCGCGCCGCCCCGCCCAGACGTTCAGCGGTTCACCCTCCACCAGGGCCATGGCGCAGTAAAGCTGCCCCTTGTGCTCGCCCGCGTCGTAGACGTGGACGATCCCGGGATGGTCCAGCGCCGCCGCCAGCTCAATCTCCCGCTCAAAGCGCCGCCGCGCCGCGGGTGACGCATACGTCCCGCTGGCCAGCAGCTTGAGCGCCACCTCCCGTCGGGTGGCGTGCTGAATGGCACGGTAGACCACGCCCATGCCGCCGCGGCCAAGCTCTGCAAGGATCGTGTAGCCCGGTATCGCGGGCCGCTCACCGGCCGCTGCCGGCCGGTGCAGGTCTTCTTCGTCGGTCACGCCAGCCGCGGGCGCCCGCGCCGCCGCCGCCGAACCACGCTCCAGCAGCGGCAGGGCCGCCAAACACTCGCGCAACTCGTCGGCGATCTCGGGGTAGCGCTGAGCCCACTGCTCTGGCGAGACCGGCTCGCCGCGCTGACGTTGCTCAAGATACGCGTCGATCGCCTCGCCGAGTCGGCGATCGAACTGGTCGCGGATTGAAGCGGGCTGACCGGCCATGTTTGCACGTCTGCGAGGTGCCGACAGCCCATTGTAGCCCGACAAGGCAGTAGAATGAGCCGTTGGTGGTGCCAGCTCTGGGGAGGTTTCAGCGCGACCTGCGCGGGAGCGCCGCGCGACGCAGCCCCGCCGACTGTGCGAGAACCCGTGAACCCGGCGAACCCCGCCCGCCTCTGGCTCTCACAGGCCGCCAGCGGCGATCCGCTGGCGATCCAGAAGCTCATCCTGCTCCACCACGCCCGTCTGCGGCCGATCGCCGCACAGCGCATGCCCGCCGCCCTGCGGGAAAAGCTGGAGCCCGAGGACGTCTTGCAGGAGGTTTATGCCGCTGCCCTGCGGCAGTTCCACCGCTTTGAGCCGCGCGGCCCGGACGCCTTCTTCCGCTGGCTGGTGCGGATTCTGGATTCGAAACTGATCGACGCCCAGCGCCGCTACCGCGCAGCCGCCCGCGACGTGCGGCGCGAGGCGCCCGGCGCTGCGGCCGACACGCCTTCGGGGTATGAGCAGCTTGCCGCCCGGGTCGCGATCGACAGCCTGACCCCCAGCCGCGTCGTGGCCCGGGAGGAGCTGGAGTCGCGGCTGTTGGCCGCGCTCGCCGGACTGTCGCACGACCATCGCCGCGTGCTGGAGCTCCGTTTCCTCCGTGGGCGCCCGCTGCGAGAGGTCGCCACGGAGATGCAGCGCTCTGCGGCAGCGGTGCAGATGCTTTGCGGCCGTGCGCTGCGCGAGCTGCGCACAGCGCTGCAGCGGCTGAGTGAGGTCCAGTAGCTGCAGCCACAGCTCCAGCCACGGCCGAACCGCAGCAGCAGGCCGTCATCGTGGGTCGCGATATCGTCCGCCACAGCACGCGAGCGTTGCTCGGCAGGCTCCAACTGCCCATGCAGGGCTGGCCTGACATCCTGCGCGTACCGCACAGCCCGAACCGCAAGGCTGTGGCCGGCGCCCAGGCGTACGACTCGACGAGCGACAGTCCTCGCAGCCGGCCCTCAGTCAGCCTAACGACACGGCTCCGGCGAGACCGAACATGGTGCTCCTCCCCAAACACGCAAGATGATTGTCAGCGGTATACGATGTGGCCTCCCTCTGCTGGCAACCCCTGACGTGTCCCCGCGCCGGCCCGACGCGGCCGGTCGACTATACCACGGGGGGAATCAAGGCGCCGGCTGTGAGGTTGGCGCGAGCGCGCGGATTTCGTCCGCCGACGAGAGTGTCAGCTTCGCGGTCCGCGTTTCGCCGGCGCGGTGGTACATCGCCTCGATCGCGTCGCCTGCGAAACGCTGCGCCATGGCGCGGCGGAAGTCGAGCGGGCGCGGCGTCGGCAGCCCGTCGATGTGCGTGAGGATGTCGCCGGGCTGCAGGCCGCCGGCGGCCGCCGGTCCGGGCGTGATCTCGACGATCGTCACGCCGGCGACCGGCCCCGGCCGCTCGTCCTCGCCGCCGCCCTGGACCGGATCGCGCAGGTCGAGCATCACGCCCAGCAAGCCGCGGCGCAGGTCGCGGCCCTGCATCAGCCGCGGCACACGCCGGGCAAGATGTTCATGCGGCACGGCGAAGCCGATGCCGGAGTCGTACCACTCGACGCCGGCGATCTCGTCCTCGCCCGGTCCCATCGGCACGCACACCCCGATGACGCGGCCCTCGATGTCGAACAGGGGGCCGCCGTAATTGGCCGGCGAAATTTTCGCGTCCGTCTGCACGGCCAGCCCGCTCATGCGCCCCAGCGCGCTGACCACCCCCACGCTGACGGCCGGCTCATCGCTGCCGTGCCCGAAGCCCGCTGCCAGCGCCCACTGCCCCGGCCGCAGCTCCGGCGTTGGAAGCCACTGCGGTACGGGCAGGTCGGCGGCTTCCACCTTCACCAGCGCCAGCCGCGCCGCCTGATCGCGCGCCACCAGCTTGCCCACAAAACGCCGCCCATCGCCCAGCGCGACGGTGATGATCGCCGGATCGCGGATGAAGTTGAAGCTGCTGCTGACGATCAGCCCGTCGGCCGACCAGATCACGCCGGTCGTCGGCCCGTCGGCCTGCCGGAAGCCGGCCGCGACGCGCTCGTCGCCCTCGCCCACCGCCCGCACCGGCTGCGCGCCGCCGATGGTCTCGATCCGCACGACGCACGGGGCGACGCGCCGCAAGGCGGCGCGAAAGACTTGCTGCTGCTGGCGCTGCAGGTCCGCGGTCCGCGCCGGCTCGGCGTCCTGCGCCGGTCCGCGGAGCGCGGTCCATGTGCAGGACAGCAACGCGATCGCGCGGGCTGCGAACTTGGCGCGCAGATTCATTGCGGTCCGGCCTCGGGCGCCATCTCCAGCGTCACCAGCTCCTCACGCCGCTTGACCACCAGCGTTGCCCGCTGCCCGGCTTTCAGCTTCGCCAACGCCGCGCGGACGTCGCCGCACGTCGCCAGCGCCTGCCCGTTCATGCTCACGATCAGATCGCCAGGCCACAGACCGGCCCTGGCCGCCGCCGAATCCACCCGTACCCGCTCCACAAACGCCGGCCGCACGACGCCCCCTACATCAAACAGACGCAGGCCCCACGCGACCTCCACCGTCCGTTCACTGGCGATGCCGGAAGCTGACGGCTCGGCACCTGCGACGCGGTTCAGGGCCGGCGTCGCCTCGCGCCGCAGGAAGGCCGCCACCTCTTCCACCGGCAGCGCGTAGTTCACCCAGGTGTTGGTGCGCTTGCTGATGACCGCCTTGCCCACCACGCCGACCAGCCGCCCGTCCGCGTCAAGCAGCGCTCCTCCGGCCGAGCCCGGCGTGGCCACGATCACATCCGCCAGCAGCACCGGCCCCTCATACACGAAGTCCTGCGCTCGCCGCCGCGCCTCCAGCGTCGCCCGCCCCGACAGCACGCCGACCATGGCCGTGACCGGCTCGTCGCCCTCGGCGACCTTGAAGACGTTGGCGGCGAAGATCAGCCAGTCCCCCGGCTGCAGATGGTCGCTGCGGCCTGGCTCGAAGTACGGCAGATCGCGGGCGTCGACCTGAATCTCCGCCAGTTGCCGCGCCTCGTCCCGCGCCGTGACGCGGGCCTCCAGCTTGCGGCCGTCCCACAGCACCACTCGCAGCGAGGGACTCTCCAGCAGCACCGAGATCGTCGTCACGATCCCCCCGTCCGCCGACACGATCACGCCCGAGCCGTAGCCCTGTTCCATCCCGATCCCGCCGCCGTAGAGCTTGACTACCCGCTGTTGCGCGGCGCGGATCGCGTCGGCGAACGGGCCGGCCGCCCGTTCGTGATCGGTGCTGGCACGCTGCGCCGCCATGAGCAACGCAGCCAGGATGGCAGCCATGGGCGCGCGCCTCACGGTTTCCTCCGTTCGCGGGACGGTTCGGCCGGCGGCTCGGCGACGTACGCGGCGATCTCCAGCGACAGCTCGGCCCCAGCGCGATCACGGCGCAACCAGGTTTGCGGCCATCTCAGCTCGCCCCACGTCGCGATTTCGCCGGGCGTCCAGACGATCGCCTCCGCTTCGTCGCCCTGCGAGAACGTCACCTGTCGCAATACCGCCGTAGTCAGCCCGAACTTCCAGCGCACGCGCTGACCGTCGCTCAGCCGCCGCTCGACGACGTACACGACTTCGCCCGCCACCTCGTCGCCGTCGAGCATTTCCCAGCCCAGACCGATCGCCGGCCGCGACACCAGTGGCACGCTCAATCCCGCCCATTCGCGCGCGATGACCTCCGGCAGGCCGCCGGCGCGCACGCCCGCCGCGGCGCCGCCGGTCACGTCAAAGGGCGGCGTGACCGTCACCCAGAACGGTCGCGCTGCTGCGGCGTCGTCGCGTGCCTGTCCGCTCCACGTCAGAGCGCCCCGACCGGCTGATAGCCGGTCCGACACTCGCATGCTGTTGCGCTGCTCGAATTCGTCGAGCAGCCATGCGATCTGCGCGTGGTTGTGCTCCAGATCGACCGTGTACACCAGCGGCGTGCGCAGCGGCAGCGGCTCCAGCCGCGCGACGGCGTCGATCTCCCGCCCCGGGTGCCCCGCCCCATCCAGGGGTGGCGGACGCCGCACCTTCACCCGCACCGGCCAGTTGGCCGGCAGCGTGGCCAGCAGGTTGTTGTACTGGTTGGGCGTACGCAGCGGCCGGCCGGCGACTTCCAGCAGCTCGTCGCCGAGCTGGAGTCCGGCTCTCTCGGCGGGCGAAAGCCCCTGGATGGCACCGATGATGAGCGACGGCCCTACGCGCCGCACCATGATGCCCAGCGTCCCATGGCTGCACAGCCGCCCGGCCCGCAGCCCGGGCAGAAACCGCTTGATCTGGTTGATGCTGACGGCATAGCCCAGGCCGACGTTGACGCGGCCGCGCTCCTCGGCGAACGACGCCCGGCCGTTGATGCCGATCACGCGCCCCTCCAGGTCGAACAGCGGCCCGCCCGAGTTGCCCGGATTGATCGACGTGGACACCTGGATGCAGTCGGCGTACTCGAGCAGGTTGCCCTGTCCCTCCTGGTAGCGGTGCAGCCCACTGATCACGCCCAGCGTGACCGTCGGCGTGTAGTCCTCGGCCAGCGTGAACGGGTTGCCCAGCACCGCCACCCACTGCCCCACCTCGAGCGCATCCGAGTCACCCAGCGGCGCGAAGTCGAACGCTGCGGGACCGGCCTCCGCCCGGTCTTGGCCTTCCAGCTTGAACAGCGCCACATCGCCGCCCGGATCGACTCCAACCAGCCGCAAGGGATACAGCCGCCCGTCGCTCAGTCCGCCGTACCCGCGGCGCGTCTCGACGAACCCGCCCGCGACGTGGAAGTTCGTCAGGCCGTAGCCGTCCGCGCTGATCAGCACCCCGCTGCCGCCGCTGCTCCGCTCGCGATCGGGAAAGATGCACACCACGGCCCGGGCGGCTTTCTCCAGCACCGCAATCCGCCGCGCCTCATCCGTCCGCACCGCGCGCAACGTGGGACCGGCTATCAGCCGGTCAACCTCGTCCATCTCGCCGCCAGCCGCGCAGAGCGCGAGCGCGTGTGCGGCGGCGACGACGCCGCTGATGGCCAACCCCCGCCCGTGCCTCATCTGCCGCTTCCCGCTCTGCATTCTGCATTCGTCATCGGATCAGCCGCGCCAGCCCCCAGGCCACGTGATCCGACAAATCCAGGTCCTCGCCGTAGTCCACCAGCAACCCCAGCTCCTCCACGCCAGCCACATCCACCAGCAGGTCTCGCGGCGCCTGGCCGCCGCGGACATTCCGCATTTCCCACAGCGGCCGGCCGTCGCCGAGGACCGCCGCCGTCACGTCGCCGCGCGGGCCCATCTCGTCGAGAATCCCAACCGTCGCCGCAAACTGCCGGTAGCGCCCGTCGAGGCGGTAGACCAGCAGCGCGCGGCTCTTCGTGCAGATGCCCTTCGCGTACGTCCGGCCGCCGAGCCGGATCGGCCCGCCGCTGAGCGATACATCGCCGGCGTAGTCCCAGCGCTTGCGAAAGTACGGCTCGAACTCGTACATCGCCGGCCGCAGGTCCGACAGGTAGGTCAGTCGTTCGCTGTGGCAGTCGATCCGCGCAATGTGCGACCAGGGCAGCGCCAGATTCTCGAACGCGCTCGACCGCAGCCGCACGGTCTGCTCGTCGCCGCCCACCACGCGGCCCGCAAACACCTGCGCGTCGGCCAGCCGCACCAGACACGCGGCCCCGCGCGGTGCCGCCTGCGCAAAGGCCGCTCCGACTACCAGCCCCCACGACAGCGGCAGCTCGCGCCCGCGCCACGCGAACACGACCCGTTCCGGCTCGATCCGTTTGACCGCGCCGCGCAACACGACGCTCTGCCCCTCGCGCATCGCGAGCAGTACGTCCTCGCTGCTGTCGAGCGCTTCGGTCGCGAGCTTGCGGTGCAACTCCTCCGGCGCGGCGGCGGAGACGACTCTCTGCACCAGCGACGCCCGGAGCCGGCCGGTCTGGCCGTCCAGCACGCGGACGACGAACTCGCGCTCGCCACCCTCCACGATCGACCCGGCAAAGCGCGACCCGTCGGCCAGCTCGAAGCGCAGCGGCTCGGCGGTGCCGGCGAACAGCTTCGGATCGATCGCGCGACCGGTCTGCACCGCCAGCACGTCCGACCACGCCAGCGTCGCCTCGCCGCCTTCGGTGAACAGCACCAGGTCGGGCGCCAGGGCGGAAAGCTGCCCGCGGACGGCGCGGCCGTCGAGCGCGATGACCTCCAGCTCGACGCCGGCCGACGCCGCGGGTGCAAGGCACGCCGCGAGCACAGCCAGCGGGGTGCAGAGACGTCGTGCGACGCATTGCAGCGCAGCCGACATGACGCCAGCGCCGCGTGGCCCAGCCGCCCCCGGCTGTGCTCGCAGCCCGTCCCAGCCATGAGCGGCCGGACCACACGCGCGGGCGGCGGGACACACGCTACTTGTCCTCCGCCAGCGAACGGTAGTACTGCTCCACCAGGTAGCGATAGCGCGACGGGAACCGCTCGCGGATCGACTGCAGGATCTTCTCCCGCTCGGCCGGCGGCAGCTTGCCCCACATCTCGCCGGGCGTCACAGGCGGCGCCGCGTGAAGGTCGCCGATCCGACCCTCGCCCTCCGGCGCGACCGATTCCGAGCGCGGGCTGCTCGGGGTCTCGCCCGGGACCGGCCCGCGTGACTTGCCGCCGCGGGCGCTGCGGCCGCCGCGTTGCCCCTCGCGCTGCTGCTGCTCCTGGATCAGCCGGTCGAGCAAGGCAATGATGTCGTCCTGGCGCTGGCGCACACGCTCGGTGGCGTCGGCCGCGTGCAGTCGGTCGGACACATAGTCCATCACCCGCGCGACTTCGTCCAGCGTTCCCTGCTCGCGCCGCTCGAGCTCCAGCCGCAACTGCCGCGCGCCGATCTCGATCATCTCCGGGGGATGGGCGAAGCGTTCGGCCAGTGCCTGCAGCCAGACCGCGGCCCGGTCGAACCGCAAGTTGCGGGCCGCGCACACCCCGCGCAGGAACCACGCGTGCGGCGCCAGCGGCGTGAACGGCTCGAAGCGCTCGGGCGCGGCCAGGGTCTGATCCAGCAGCGCTTCGGCCTCCTCGAGACGCGCCTGCTCGAGCAGCGCCCGGGCGAAGAAGTACGTCGCGTTGGCCGCCAGGAACGCGTCGTCGTGAAGCGCCAGCGGCTCCAGCAGCCGGCCGGCGTCCGCGGCTCGGCCCTCGTCGTAGGCGTGCAGCGCCTCGGCGTACTGCGGATACAGCACGCCCAGCGCCTCGGGCACGAAGCTCTCCGGCGCGGCGGCGCGGTAGCGCCGCTCCCACGCCTCGCGCACCGACGCGACCGCCAGCGCCCGCTCCCGGCCCAGCGATTCGAGATGCTTGAGGAAGCGCTCATTGACGCGCGCGATGCGGGCCGACTCGGTGGCCGGCCCGTCGGGCGGCGCAGCCCCGATTGAGACGGCAAGCAACGCGCTGAGCAGCAGGTTCAGGACCATTTCTGTTCCACGCGGTACCCGGTTCGGGAGTCCCGTTTCCAAGTCCTGTAGGGCAAGCTCTGCTTTGCCATCCCTGACTCCCTGCTGCAAAGCTCCGTTTTGCCGTTGCCGCATAGCGAGGCAGAGTCTCGCGCTCCATCACGGCTTGCGTTCGTTCATCTGCCGTGCCAGCTCCGCCAGCCGCTGTTGCCGCTGGCCCAACCGCGCGGCCTCGGCCGCCGCCGTCGTGGCACCGGCCTCCGACCGGTCTTGCCACGCCCCCTGCAACACGCATGTGCGCTCGTTGAGCCGCAGTTGCGATGAGCGCAGCAGCTTCAGCTCGGCCGAACCGGGCAGCAGCGGCTGGCGGCGGTCCTCGTCGCCCGGCTGGCCCTCGTCGCGCTGCGACATCTCGTCCCGCTCGCGCTCCAGCACGCCGACGATCTCCTCCAGCAGCGCGAGGATGTCGTCCAGCACGGCCTGTGTGCCGGCCGCTACGTCCTCCGCGGCCAGGCGCTCGGCGACCGTCGCCATGTCGCCGGCCATCTGCCGCACCAGCTCCGGCACGATCACGGTCGTGCCTTCGTCGACCAGGATGGCCAGCGTGTGTTCCGCCTGTTGCGCCACCTGCCGCTGCTGCTCGCTGGTCTCGCGCAGCCGCTGCATCGCCTCCGGCTGCGCACGGCCCGCTTCCGTCAGCGCGGCCAGCTCGCCGACCGTCTCGCGCACGCCGCGCTCGCGCGTCAGCATTTGTCGGAAGCGCGACTCCAGCGCCGCCAGCGTTTCCTCCGCCTCCTCGCGCCGCACCTGCCGCAGGGCGTCGTCCAGTTCGTCGGACGCCTTGTGCAAGTCCTGCAGCGCTTCCTCCTCCTGCTTGCCCGCCGCCGACGCATCCTGCTCGCCCAGCCGGTCCGCGGCCGACTGCATGCGGCGCTCCGCGCGCTGCAGCGCATCCTGCCCGGGCGTGGCGCGGTTCGGCGGCCCGCCCGGATCCATCTGCCCGCGGAGGTCGGCCGCCTTGCGCTGCGTGTCCCGCTGCATCTGCTCAAGCTGCCGCAGCATGTCGGCCAGCTCGCGCGGCACACCGGCGCCTTCGGCCGTCTGCCGCTCAAGCTGCTGGCCGGCATGGCGCGTGCGGTACAGATGCTGCGTCTGTTCGTCGATCAGCACGCGGATGGCGCGCTGGAGCGCCTCCAGCCGCTCGCGCTCTTCGCGGCGGCGGTCCAGCTCGTTGCGCGAGCTGGTCAGCAATTCGAGCAGCGACTCCAGATCCGCGAGCAGCACCTGCTGCGAGCGGTCCGCATCGCTGAACTGTTCCGAGCGCAGCAGCTCGATCAGCTTCTCGATCCGCGTGCGGATCTGCTGGCGGCCGGCGTGCTCCAGCCCGTCCCGCAGCCGCTCGGCCTTGGCCGGCTCGCGCTCGGCCAGCAGCCGCGACAGCTCCAACATGCGGTTTTCCAGCCGCTGAATGCGGTCGCGCAGCGCCTGCTGTCGTTCGAGCACGTGGCCCGGACCGCGCGGCGCTGAGGCGGGCGGCGGCTGTCCGATAACGAGTGCGGGCGCGGCCAGCGCGCACGCCAACAGCGTCGTCATCAGGCGCAATGCCACTCGGCGCAAACCCATCCGTCCACCAGGCCCCAACCTATTCTAGGGAATCGGCGACTCACGACGCGGCGGTTCCGGCTGGTTTTCCAGCCCAAGAATCTCCGCCACGCTCCGCTCCAGCACCTCAATCGTGGCCTCGCGCACCGCCGCCTGCTCGCTGATGATCTCTTGCAGCATCGCCAGCACCTCGCGATAGCCCTCCAGCTCCATCATGTTCGCCAGGACCGCCTCCATTTGCCGCAGCAGTTCGGCCTGGTCCGCCGGCAGCTTCGCCAGCCGCTCCGCGTCCATCGCCTGGCGCAGCGCTGCGATCCGGGCGGATGCGGCCGGCATCCCTTCCACGCCCAGCTCGCCCAGCGGTGCGACGATCCGCTCTTCAATGCGACGCTCCTCGACCGCGCGGGCCGTGCGATTCGTGCGCATCTCCCCCAGAATCTGCGCGAACGCCGCACGCAGCGCCAGAATCCGCGACGCCTGGCCCTCCTGCCGCCGCGCGATCGCCCCCAGCCGCTGCGCCGGCTCGCCCCCCGGCTCGCCGGACGTCGGCAGCTCCGGCACCAGGCGCTCCAGCGCGTCTTTGAGTCCGCGCTGGGCGCTGATCAGGCGCTCGAACTCCTGCCGCAGCTCCAGCTCGCGCTCGGCCAGCGCCGCGGCGAAGTCGGTTGCCGACAGCACCCGCAGCGTGATCGGCTCGCTGCGGGCGAGGTTTGGACCGGCGGGATCCTGGTCCGCCGCCTCGGCCCACACGCGCAGCCGCTCGCCGGGCTGCAGCGCGAGCTGCGCCAGCGCGTAGCGCAGCCGGGCCTCCAGCACACGCTGCCCGGGGCGGAAGTCGTCGAGCGCGGTTTCCAGCGGCGGATCGTCGTTGCGCTGGATCAGCAGACGGGCGGCGCCGAGGCCGAATTCGTCGGCCAGCGAGAGCTCGATCGGCAGTTCGGCCGCGGGGGTGATGATCTCGCCCACCTCGATCAGCCGCAGGCGCACCGTGGGCGGACGGTCGGGCGTGATCTTGATGGTGAAGCGCAGCGGGCGGCGGCTGGTCCAGCCGTCACGATCGACCAGCTCGACGGCGTACGAGCCGGACTGCGGCTGCGGCCAGTCGATGCGCAGACGGTCGGGCGCGACGAGCGCGCAGGGCGCGGCCGGTCCGGCCG
>Ga0209172_10002458_pt1 | contig 32599 bp, 30 predicted proteins | sample LarsenN4metaG_FD_184113 | JGI IMG/M metagenome (GOLD analysis project Ga0209172, IMG submission 184113) | Hot spring sediment bacterial and archeal communities from British Columbia, Canada, to study Microbial Dark Matter (Phase II) - Larsen... ... | reverse complement strand
ATCCCCCCGGCCCCCACCGCCGCCAGCTGCGGATGCCGCGTCTCGAACCCGCTCATGTGGTGCGGCGGGTAGCTCGTCCAGCTCTGGCCCCCCACATCCTGATCGAACCGGCAGTCGCCGTCCGTCACGATGTCCAGCCCCGCCACCTCCTGCTCCTTCAGATACACCGACAGCGCGTCCACATACTGCTCCCGGAACCGCGACGTCACCATCGCGTCCAGAAACGACCGCGTCCCCAGATTCTCCGTATACCAGCTCGGGCGCGGCAGCGACCCCGTGATTGTCGTCGGGAGCATCAGCCCCGCTGTGGCCTTCAACATGTGTGCGTCTCCAGGAGAGATAGAACCTTTGAACGGTACATCACAACCGGGAAAAGTGGAAGAAGAGGCGGGACACGTGGAACAAGTGGAGAAGCGGCGTGAGAGGACGCAGAGGACGCTGAGAAGTGAGTTGAAACTTCACGTCCTCCAGTGCTGATAATGCCGTCATGCCCGTGCGACTTGGATCCGACAGCCTGCTCGCGTCGCGGCGCCTCGCGGGGAAGCGCGTCGGCGTCGTCTGCAACCATGCCTCCATCGATCTCGAGTTCCAGCACATCGTCGATCGGCTGTCGGCTGCCCCCGACGTGACGCTGGCGGCGATCTTCGGGCCGCAGCACGGATTCCGATCGGACGTCCAGGACAACATGATCGAGACGCCGCACGCCGAGGACCCGGCGCGGCGCGTGCCGATCTACTCGCTCTACAGCGAGACGCGCGAGCCGACGGGCGAGATGCTGAAGGGCCTCGATGTCCTGATCGTCGATCTGCAGGACGTCGGCGCCCGCATCTACACCTACATCTACACGATGGCCAACTGCCTGCGGGCCTGCGCGCGGCGCGGCATTCCGGTCATCGTGTGCGACCGGCCGAATCCGATCGGCGGCGTGGACACCGAGGGCGCCCGGCTGAAGCCGGGATTCGAGTCCTTCGTCGGCCAGTTCCCCATTCCGATGCGCCACGGCATGACCATCGGCGAGCTGGCCCGGATGTTCAACGATGCCTTCGCGATCGGCGCGCCGCTCGAGGTCGTCCCGATGGAGGGCTGGCGGCGGGAGATGTACGGCGATCAGACGGGCCTGCCCTGGGTGATGCCCTCACCCAACATGCCGACGCTCGACACCGCGATCGTGTATCCAGGCACGGTGCTGTTCGAAGGCATGATGCTGTCGGAGGGCCGCGGCACGACGCGGCCGTTCGAGCTGGTCGGCGCGCCGTGGATCGACGCCGAGCGCTTCGCACGCAGCATGAACGCGCTCGGGCTGCCGGGCGTCCACTTCCGCCCGGCGGTGTTCGAGCCGACGTTTCAGAAGTTCGCCCGGCAGACGTGCGGCGGCTGCCAGATCCACGTCACGTCGCGGAAGCTGTTCAGGCCGGTGCTCACCGGCGTCGCGCTGGCGGGCATGTTCCGGCGGACCAATCCGTCGAAGTTCGCCTGGCGCGAGCCGCCCTACGAGTACGAGCACGAGAAGATGCCGATCGACATCCTCGCCGGCTCGGACGCGCTCAGGAAGCAGATCGAAGCCGACATGCCCGCGACCGAGATCGCCGCGACGTGGCGGCAGGACGAAGAGGAGTTCCGGAAGCTGCGCGCACCTTTCCTGATGTACGAATAATGCAAACGTCGAACTGCGACATGCGACCCGGTACCCCGGCTCACCTCGGCATTCTGACTTTCGAATTCTGCGTTACACGAATCAGGATCTCGTTTTCGCAATCGCCGGCGACTTCATCTCCTGCGGCGTCGGCGGCACGAGGTGATGTTGGGTCAGGTGCGTCTTGAGCAGCTCGAACGCCTGCTCCGGTGTATCGGCGCGCTGCACGAGGTGAATGTCGCTGGGGCTGATCGCCCCCCACTCGGCCATCGGCTCGAACTGCAGAATCGGATCCCAGTACTCGGAGCCGTAGAGGATCACCTGAATCTGCTTCTCGAGCTTCTCCGTCTGCATCAGCGTCAGGATCTCGAACATCTCGTCGAGCGTGCCGAACCCGCCCGGGAAGATCACCAGCGCCTTCGCCAGGTACGCAAACCAGAACTTGCGCATGAAGAAGTAGTGGAACTCGAAGTGCAGGCCCTCGGTGATGAACCGGTTGGCGCCCTGCTCGAACGGCAGGCGGATGTTGAGCCCGATCGTCTTGCCGCCGGCTTCGTACGCGCCGCGGTTGGCGGCCTCCATGATCCCCGGTCCCCCGCCCGACGTGACCACGAAGCGGTGGTGCGGCGAGTCGAGGCTCATCGACCAGGTGGCCAGCATCCGGGCCAGCGTGCGCGCGTCCTCGTAGTAGCGCGACCATTCGACCGCCTTGCGGCCGCGGGTCAGATGCTCGTTCGGCTCTCCCTCTCCGCCGTGCGATCCGAAGCGTCGCTCGAGGCGCTCGAGCGCCTGCTCGGCGTGCTCGCGGCTGTGGATCCGCGCCGAGCCGAAGAACACCACCGTGTCCTGGATGTTCTGCGCCTTGAACCGGCGCAGCGGCTCGAGATACTCGGCGAGGATGCGCAGCGGACGGGCTTCTTCGGACTCGAGGAATTCGCGGTCGCGGTAGGCAAGCGGTTGCGGATGCATGCGGAATCGTCAATCCTTCCAGTGCTGTTCGACGTGCTGTTTCAACTGTTCGAGGGCGACGGTGAGCCCCGTGCCGATGACATCGTAGTAGCGCGACCAGCGGTCGCTGTTCTCGTAGCCCGACTGGCGGACGTGCAGCACGGTCCGCCCGGACACCAGGCTGCAGGTGGCCTCGAACGCCATCGGCCCGATCGGATCGCCGTCGGGCGGCAGCCAGTAGGCATCGGCAATGAAGAACTCGCGCCCGGGCTTGAACTCGATCACGGTGCCCCTGAACGCGCCGCCGAGACGGCCCAGCACCTCGTCGCGCCACTCGGTCGCGTCCCACTCGATCGCATAGACCCCGAGCGGACGGGGTACGCACAGCGATCGCGTGACGTGCCACCACGACGCGAGCGCCTCGTGATTGAAGAACGCGTCGAGAACCGCGGCGGGCGGGGCGTCAATGGTCAGGCTGTGCGTGAACTCTTTCATCAGACGCGCAGCAGTTTGATGAAATTGGACGGTCCCGTCGTCAGGTCGGGCGTGACGCTGACGAGCACGATCATCGAGCCACGCTCGATGGCGCCGCGCGTCACCAGGTCGCTGCCGATCCGGTTCGCCGCCTCGTTGAGATCGTCGCTGATCGCGGTCAGCACCGGCGCCACGCCCCACGAGAGCGTCAGGCGCCGGGCCACCTCGGGCCGATCGGTCGCAGCATAGATCGCGGCGCGCGGCCGCAGCGCCGACAGCACCCGCGCGGTCGTGCCGCCACGGGTGACGGCCACGATAGCGGCGGCCTCGCCGCGATCGGCGAGCGTCACGGCCGCTTCGCAGACCGCATGCGTATGTCCGCTCGCCAGCCGCGGTCGCTCCAGCCGGGGCTGCACCGGCGGCACCGATTCGGCCTCGCGGATGATAAGGTCCAGCGTCTGCACGGCCTTCACCGGATACGAGCCGGCGGCCGTCTCCCCTGCCAGCATGATCGCATCCACGCCATCGTCGACCGCGTTGGCGGCGTCGCTGACTTCCGCCCGCGTCGGCCGCGGCTCGTGCCGCATCGACTCGAGCACCTGGGTGGCGACGATCACCGGCACTTCAAGGGTACGCGCCCACCGGGTAATTTCCTTCTGCACCCGCGGCACACGTTCGAGCGGCAGCTCGAGCCCGAGATCGCCGCGCGCCACCATCACCGCATCGCTGGCGTGGAGGATCTCCTCGAGCCGGTCGATCGACTCGGGCCGCTCGAGCTTGGCCACGAGCGGGATCTCGGGCGCATTCCAGCTTTGCAACAGATCGCGGGCCTGGTGCAGCACCGCGGCGCTCTGCACGAAGCTCAGCGCGACGAAATCCACCCCTTGCGCCGCGCCGAACCGCAGGTCGTCGATGTCCTTCTCGGTCAGCCCGGTCCGCGGAAACGCGACGCCGGGCACGTTGATGCCCTTGTGCTCACCCAGCGGCCCGCCATCGACGACGGTCGTTCTCACTTCCCCGGGCCCGACCTCGTCGACCCGCAGCTGCAGGCGGCCGTCGTCGAGGAGCAAAGTGGAACCGGGGCGCACGACCTGCGGCAGGTCGAACGTGGTCGACACGAGGCCGGGCTCGCCCTCGATGTCGCCCACCACGATCGTCAGCGGATCGCCCGCCGCGAGCTGCAGCGGCGCACGGCCCCGCAGACGGCCGGTGCGAATCTTCGGTCCGCTGAGATCCTGGAGCAGCGAGACGACGCGGCCGCTGTCGGCAGCCGCCTGCCGGACGCGCGCGATCGTCTCGGCGTGCGTGGCATGCGTGCCGTGGGAAAAATTCAGCCGGCAGACGTCGACGCCGGCGCCAATCAGCGCGCGGATCGCGGCATCGCTGCTCGACGCCGGGCCCAGCGTCGCGATGATCTTGGTTCGTCGCACCTCGTGTCCGGAACCCGTTCAGAGTACTCTAAGAGGCGCAGATGACCATTGCCGAATGGCTCGCGCAGGCGCTGCAGGACGCCGAACGGCGCGGTCTGCCCGAGCTCGGTCCGCTGCTGGAGGCGCTGGCGAAATCGACCGAGGCGCTCCGGGCCGCGGACTGGAATCTCGATTTGAGCGGCGAGCTGCCGGAGGCGCCACCCGGGCATGCGCGCTGACGATGCCCGTCCGGCGCCGCGCGACGGCACGGCCGGCACACTGGCCGAGCTGTCCCGCGCGCTGCGCGACCGTACGCTCACGTCGGAAGCGGCGACCGAACAGTGTCTCGCCCGCATCGCCGAACGGGATGGCGCCATCAACGCGTTCATCACCGTGCTCGCCGACGACGCCCGCGCCGCGGCAAGAACGGCGGATCAGGAGATGGCCGCCGGCCGCTATCGCGGTCCGCTGCACGGCGTGCCGATCTCGCTGAAGGACCTGATCGACCTTCGCGGTACCCCGACCACCGCCGCCTCGCGCGTGCGCCGCGCCCACGTGGCCGCGCGCGACGCCGTCGTATCGGCGCGGCTGCGCGCCGAGGGAGCCGTGTTCATCGGCAAGACCAACCTGCACGAGTTCGCGCTCGGCACGACGAACGAGGACTCGGCGTACGGGCCGGTGCACCATCCGCTCGATCCGGACCGCTCGCCGGGCGGTTCGTCCGGCGGCTCCGCGGCAGCGGTCCTGGCCGGCATGTGCTACGCGTCGATCGGCTCCGACACGGGCGGCTCGATCCGCATCCCGTCCGCGGCATGCGGCCTGGTCGGCCTCAAGCCGGCGTTCGGCGAGGTTCCCGTGGACGGCGTCGTGCCGCTGAGCACGACGCTCGATCACGTCGGACCGTTGTGCCGATCCGTCGAGGACGCCGCGATCCTGCACCGCGTGCTTGCCGGAGTGTCCGGACCGGCGCCGGCGGCGCCGCGCGAACTGCGCGGACTGCGCCTCGGCATCCCGCGCGCCTACTTCTTCGATCTCCTCGATCCCGAGATCGAGGCACGGTTCGACGAAGCCTGCCGGCGCCTCGAACAGGCCGGTGCGATCCTCGAGGATGCGCGGATCCCGCACGCGGCCGACGCGCCGACGATCTATTCGCACATCGCCCTGCCCGAGGCCGCGGCCTGGCACGCGCGGACCCTCGAGCGGCAGCCGGAGGACTACACGCTGAACGTACGGCTTCGCCTGGAAACGGCCCGCTACATCCTGGGCGAGGATTACGTCCGCGCGATGCGCGGGCGCGACGTGCTGATCCGTGAGGTGAATGCGGCGCTGCACGGACGCGACGGCCTGCTGCTGCCGACGCTGCCGGTGCCCGCGACCAGGCTGGGCGCCGCGACGGTCGCCGTCGGCGCATCGGAAGAACCTGTGCGCGCCATCACGCTTCGGCTGACGCAGCCGTTCAACATCACCGGGCATCCGGCCATCACCCTGCCCTGTGGGCGAACGTCGGCAGGACTGCCGGCCGGTGCGCAGCTCGTCGGCATGCGTACACTTGACCTGCTCGCGGTCGCGGCCGCGATCGAACCGGTGCTCGATCCGTCATAGTGCTCGCTCCACTCTTTCACGCCTGGGAACGTCGTCTTGCCTCGATTTCCAAGGACCGCGTCGTGCGGCCCTTCGAGTGGGGCATCGACTGGATATCGAACAACGGACACGGCGCCGACCCGGCGCAGCTGCTCGAACGATGGGTGGAGGACGTCCTTGGCGACAGCCAGGCGTTCTTCACGCCGCCGCCGACGTCGGACTTCGAGTTCACGCCCGGCGATTCGGCCGGCGGGTTCGGCGAAGCCGGAACGCTGCGGTTCCCCAGTGCCCTGGTCACGCCCCACCCAGAGAACAACGTCGTCGTCGCTCGATGGTTTCCCTCCCGCAACGAGGCGCCGCTCGGCACCCCGACGCGCGGACGCGGCCGTGTCGCACTGGTGCTGCCGCAGTGGAACTCCGATGCCGGTGGACACATCGGGCTGTCGAAGCTGCTCGCCAGATGCGGGGTCTCGGCGCTCCGCCTCAGCCTGCCCTACCACGACACCCGCATGCCCCCCGAGCTCACCCGCGCCGACTACATCGTGAGCTCGAACATCGCACGCACGGTGCAGGTCTGCCGGCAGGCGGTGCTCGACGCGCGCCGCGCGATCCAGTGGCTGTCGGATCAGGGCTTCGAGCGGATCGGCATCCTGGGCACGAGTCTCGGCTCGTGCCTGTCGCTCCTCACGGCGGCGCACGAACCGAGGATCCGCGCGCAGGCGCTGAACCACGTCTCGCCGTGGTTTGCCGACGTTGTCTGGCGCGGGCTCTCGACGCGGCACGTGCGCGAGGGACTGAACGGCCACATCGAGCTCGATCAGCTGCGCCGGCTGTGGAGGCCGATCAGCCCGTACGTCTACCTGGATCGGGTGCGTGACAAGCGGACGCTGCTCGTCTACGCGAAGTACGACCTGACCTTTCCCGTCGACCTCTCGAAGCAGCTGGTCGCCGAATTCGTGCGCCGCGGGCTGCCCCACGAGCTGGCGGTCCTTCCGTGCGGGCACTACAGCAGCGGAGTGGCGCCGTTCAAGTTCCTCGACGGCTACGTCCTGACGAAGTTCCTGCGGTCGAATCTGTGAGCGTGGGCACTGCAGTCGACACGCAGATCGTGGCAATGGGCGGCGGCGGCTTCTCCATGGAGCCGGACAACCCGGCGCTCGATCATTTCGTGCTCAGCCTGGCACGGCGGGAAACACCCTCGATCTGCTTCCTCGCCACGGCAAGCGGCGACGCGGCCTCGTACATCGACAGCTTCTACGCGGCCTTCCGCAGGCTGCCGTGCCGTCCGACGCACGTGCCGCTCTTCGCGCGCACGCCGGATCTCGAAACGGTCCTCTTGGCACAGGATGTCATCTACGTTGGCGGCGGCAACACGCGCAGCATGCTCGCGGTGTGGCGCGACTGGGGAATTCCGGCGCTGCTGCGTACCGCGTGGCAGCAGGGCACGGTGCTCGCGGGTGTCAGCGCGGGTGCCATCTGCTGGTTCGAGACAGGCGTGACGGATTCGGCGGCGGACGCACTGCATCCGCTTCCCTGTCTCGGCTTCCTCCCGGGCGCCTGCTGTCCGCACTACGACAGCGAAGCTGAACGGCGCCCCGCGCTGCACCGGCTCATCCGGAGCGGCGCGATTGGCACGGCGCTCGCCCTCGACGATGGCGCGGCGGCGCATTTCGTCAACGGAACCCGGGCCAACATCGTCAGCTCGAGGCCGCGGGTGCGCGCGTATCGCGTCGACCGCGTCGACGGAGAGATTCGCGAGACGGTGCTGAATCCGGACGACGCCGACCAGGCCGGACCCTAGGGCGCGAAGGGGGCAAAGGCGCGGAAGAAGCCCCGCGGCCGCTGCGATCCCTGCGTTTCAACTCCCCTGCGCCCTCCGCACCCTCCGCGAGCACGGGGAGCGACAGTGATCAGAGATAGTCGAGCAGTCCCACGAGCGCGTTGTACAGGATCTCGGCGAGCTGGCGGACGAGCGGCGACACCTGGCCTTCATCGACGGCGTTCAACACCGTCACGGGATCGGTGAGGAGCAGCCAGATGGTGGCGCCGGCAAGAATCGCGGCAAGCGCGCCTATGACCACGGCGACGCTGGTGATGCGGCCGATGGTGCTGTCGGACTCGACGCCTGCCGCAAGGTCTTCGCTAGACACGAGACAGTCCGCGGACCCGGCTAGCGTAGCACGGTCCGCAGACCCCCACGGCCGTGTCCGCGCGGTCGTGCGCAAGTCGGGCCCGCGCACTAACCGCTCGCGTCAGAGCTCGGGCGGAAGCACGATTGGTGTGCCCAGCTCGAGCGCGGCGAGGGAGTCTGCAATTGCAGAGCGATCGCCGACGATCAGGGTGCTCAACCTGTCGGGCAGCAGATAACGTTCCGCCGCGCGCACCACGTCGTCCCTGCCGATGGCGTTCACGTTCGGGACGAACTCCGCAAAGTACGTGTCCGGCAGATCGTAGAGCGCCAGCTGCCCCACCGATCGCGCGACCTGCTGGGCCGTCTCGAAGTTGCGCGGATAGCCGCGCGTCAGCGACGCCCGGGCGAGCACCAGCTCGTCATCGGTCGGCGGACGGAAGCCGCGCAGCCCCGCAATCTCGGCAATCGAGTCCGAAATCGCATCGGCCGTGGACGCGGTGTGGACGCTGGCCTGCAGGACGAACGGCGAGAGCCCGCGGCGCCAGTCGAAGCCGGTACGCGCGCCGTAGGTGTAGCCCTTTTCCTCGCGCAGCTTGAGGTTGATGCGGCTGACGAACTGCCCGCCGAGCAGCGCATTCATCACGAGCAGCGCCGGATAGTCGGGCGTGTTGCGGCGGGCCGAGAGATGGCCGATGCGCAGCTCGGACTGCGCGGCGCCCTCCCGCGGCACGATCGCCAGGCGCGGCGGCGGCATTTCCGAGGGCTCGATCTCCGAGGCGCGCTGCACGACACGGTCCGCGGCACCGCCTTCCCTCCACTGACCGAATGCGTCCTCCGCGATCGCCGCCATTTCCCCGTGAGAGAGCGCCCCCACCATCACCAGCGTCGCGCGCGACGGACGGAACATCGCGGCGTGCATTGCCGCGACATCCTCCAGCGTCATGCGTCTCAAGGCGGCATCGCTGCCGATCGGCAGATGCCCGTACGGATGCTGCGCGTACACGAGACGCAGGAATGCGCGTTCGGCAACGGCCGGCGGAAGATCCTTGAGCTGCTTGAGACGGTCCAGCCGCAGCTGCCGCACCCGCGTGAAGTCCGTCTCGCGCAGGCTCGGCCGCGTGGTCATGTCGGCCAGCAGCGATGCGCCGCGCGCCGCGAACCGGGACAGGGTCGTGATCGTGAACGACGTCACGTCGGGGCTGACGTCGACCTCGTACTCGGCGCCGATGCGGGCGAGCGCGTCGGAGACGTCGATGGCGCTGAGCGATCCGGTGCCCTCGTCCACCATATCGGCAACCACTGCTGCCAGACCCTCACCGTCGGACGGGTCGGCGCCCGAGCCGCCGTCCACCTGCAGGAGCATCGTGATGACCGGAACGCTCGCGTGCTCGATGGTCCGCACCTCGAGGCCGTTGGCCAGCCGATGGCGCACGATCCCGGGAAACGAGAACGGCGGATCGGGACCGACCTCGGGCAGACGCGTGCGATCGATGCCCGTCACGAGACCGACACCGATTCGGAGCCGGCCAGCGCGAGCGCCGTCTGGCCGCGGGGAATGACGCTCAGCAGGACACGCGCGTCGTGCCGCAGATACTGCTGGACCGCCGACCGTACGCTCGCGCGCGTCGCGCGGCGATAGCGATCGAGATCCGCGGTGAAGAAGCCCGGATCGCCGCGCAGGACGTTGTAGGCATTGAGCTGGTCGGACTTGCCGCCGAATCCGCCGACCGTCTGCAGCCGGTACATGAACTGCGCCTCGGCCTGCGCGAGCGCACGCTCCATCTCGGCGTCGGTCGGCCCCGTTGCCGACATGCGATCGATCTCAGCGTCGATCTCGGCCGCGATGCCGGTCAGCGTCTGCCCTGGCGCGGCGGTGGCCACGAGCAGGAAAAAGCTGCCGAGCTCGCGTGAGTGCTGATGCGCCGAGACGTCGAGCGCCATGCGCTTCTCGTAGACCAGCGTGCGGTAGAGCCGCGACGTCTTGCCGTTGGCGAGGATGTCGGCGGCCAGATCCAGCTCGGCGTCCCCGGGCGCAAACATAGCCGGCGAGTGCCAGGCGATGTAGAGACGCGGAAGCTCGACGCGGTCCTCGAGCACGAGCCGGCGCTCGTACGACAACGATGCCGTCGCGGCGACCGGCTGCGGACGCGGGCCGGGCACGAGGCTGCCGAAGTACTTCTCGGCCAGATCGAAGGCGCGCGGCGTTTCGATGTCGCCGGCCAGCACGAGCGAGGCATTGGCCGGATGGTAGTACGTGCGGAAGAACTCCTTGACGTCCTCCAGCTGCATCGCGCGAAGATCGTCGGCCGAGCCGATCGTCATCCAGCTGTACGGATGGTCGGGAGGGTACAACGCCGACGTGAGCGCCATGAGCGCCATCCCGTACGGCCGGTTCTCGTAGTTCTGCCGCCGTTCGTTGAGCACCACGTCCCTCTGGGTCTCGAACCGCTCGCGTGTGACCGCCGGCAGCAGATATCCCATCCGGTCGGACTCCATCCACAGCGCGCGATCGATGGCGCTCGTGGGCACCACCTCCCAGTAATTCGTGCGATCGGTGTTGGTCGATCCGTTGAGGAGCGCGCCGGCCTGCTGCAGCGGCGGAAAGTAGCCGGTGTTGTGGTGCGCGGAGCCTTCGAACATCAAATGCTCGAAGAGATGCGCGAACCCGGTGCGCCCCGGCCGCTCGTCCTTGGATCCGACGTGATACCAGATGTTCACGGCCACGATCGGCACGTGATGGTCCTCGTGGACGATCACGTCGAGCCCGTTCGCCAGCGTGCGCTTGGTGTACGGCAGATCGATGGAGGAGGTGGTGGAGGTGGTGGTGGTCATAGGCTCGGGTCGGATCTCGATTCTGGCACGCCGGCCGCCGCACCGCGCCGGCCCTGCCGGATCAGCGCACCGGAATGAGCGGGATCTTCCCCTTGTTGGCCTCGGCGTTCTTGTGCGCCGCGATCGCCACCTGCGCCGCCGTCCGCTCCGCCACGGTCAGGAACGCGCGCGCCGCCTCCGACGCGGGCTCCGCGACGACCAGCGGCACACCGACGTCGCCGCCCTCGCGGATCGGTTGATACACCGGCAGGCGGCCGAGGAACGGCACGTTCATCTCCGCCGCCATGCGCTCGCCGCCGCCGTGCCCGAACAGGTCGGACTCGTGATGACAGTTCGTGCACCGGTGATAGCTCATGTTCTCGACGACCCCGAGCGTCGGGATATTGAGCTTCTGATACATCCGGATGGCGCGGCGGCTGTCGGCCAGCGACACCTGCTGCGGCGTCGTCACGACGACGGATCCCACGACCGGTACCGTCTGACTGAGGCTCAGCGCGACGTCGCCGGTCCCGGGCGGCAGGTCGATGATCAGGTAGTCGAGATCCTTCCACGCGACCTCGCGGAAGAACTGCTGCACCGCCTGGTGCAGCATCGGCCCGCGCCAGATGATCGGAGAGTCGTCGTTGGTCAGGAAGCCGATCGAGACAATCTGAAGGCCGTACTTCTCGGCAGGCACGATCCGCTGACCGTCGGTGCCGAGGTGCGCGTCGTTGAGCCCGAGCATGATCGGCACGTTGGGACCGTACATGTCCCCGTCGAGAATGCCGACGCGGCTGCCGCAGCGGGCCAGCGCCAGGGCGAGATTCACCGAAACCGTGGTCTTGCCGACGCCGCCCTTGCCGGCGCCGACCGCGATCACGTTCTTCACCCCGGCTACCGGCGGCCGGTTCCCTTCGGGGAAGGTCGCCCCACGCACCTTTGCCGTCAGCTGGACCTGAACGTCAGAGACGCCCGGCACGGCGCGCACGGCCGCGGTCGCCTGATCGCGCAGCCGATCTTTCGCCGGACAGGCCGGTGTGGTCAGCTCGATGGTGAACGCCGCGCGGCCGCCCTCGATCGTGAGGTCCTTGACGAACCCGAGCGAGACGATGTCCTTGTGGAGGTCGGGGTCCACGACGGCGCGCAGCGCATTCAGCACGGCATCGCGGTCTACTGCAGCCATATCCAAACCATTGTACTGCGCGGGCGTGGCGCGCGGGAGCGACGGCCGCGCCGCTACGCGGGATGCGTCTCGAACAGGCGGCGCCCTTCGTTGGTGAGCAGGATCCACAGGGCGTACACGCCGAGCGCCGTCCCGAACGGCAAGAAGACGAGATCGACGAGCGCCAACGCGAGCATGAGGACGCGGCCGAGGGCCGTCCGCCGCTTCAGCAGGACCGACGCCCACAGGTGCGCGCCGCCATAGAGCAGGCTGACGACGCCGATGAGCGCGAGCGCGGCCGCGGTCAGGCCGGCGGCGAACTCGACGCCGGAACCGGCCGCATCGACGAGCTCGGCGAGGGCGCCCGCCGACAGCAGCAGCATCGAAAGCCCGACGAGCACCGCCAGCGCTCCCCAGAGGCCGGCCAGGATCCCCAGGAGCCTGACGTGCCGTTCCACTCAGCTGACGAGGACGTGCAGTTCGATGCGCGTGGTGAGGTTCTGACGGCGAGTGACCGAAAACTGGAACCGGGCGCCGTCGTTGACCCCAGGCGGGATCGTCACGTGCAGCGGCTGGTGGAGCAGCTCCGCGCCGGTGCCGTGGCAGTGCACGCACAGCTCGGTCCACGATCCGCCGCGTCCGCCGCAGTGCCGGCACGTGCACTGCACCGGCACCTCGAGCGGCACGGTGGCGCCGGTGCGCGCCTCGCGGTCGGACAGGCGCACCGTTGCACGGAATTGCGACGGCCGCTCGTCGGCTTGGAACGCCCGTCGGATCCGCGCAACCGCGGAATCGACGGACGGGAAGTCGATGGCGACCTCGTCGGCGAAGCAGCTCACGTCGTGGCGGTCTTCGCCCGCGATGACTACCGAATCGCCGCCGTGTGGACGGAACGCGCCGCGACGCATGATCGACAGAGTACGATAGGTATCGGCCTGGGAGAAGTCAATGGCGACCAAGGAGTGCCCGATGTGTGGCGAGATGATGCAGCTGCGTGAACGCGAGATCACCGATCGGGTGCCCGGCTTCGCGCAGACCAAGACCACCAGATTCTTCGAGTGGCTGTGCCAGGAATGCGACTACTTCGAGGAATATGACGAAGACGACGACAATGCGTAGTGCGTCTTCAGCGCTCGGGACAGCCCGGTGAACGTGGTCTGACCCGACCGCAGGCGGTCTCAGCGGGCGCCCAGCGTCAGCAGCAGTTCCTTCCGGACAGCTTCATCGACCTCATCGAGGCTCAGCGCGGTCTCACACTCGTCGCACAGCAGTTCCTGCACGTAGGGACGGCCTTCTTCGGAGACCTCGACCCGCGAATCTTCCACGTGGACGATATGCATCTGCAGCGTTTTCACGAGAAAATTCTGGTCGTTCCCGCAGCTGGGACAGGTCAGCGCCACGCGTGTCTCCTCTTTCGTCGTCACTCGTCTCTCCCCAAAGCTTGATTCTATGGGCTGACTCCGGCAGGTGCAATGCAGAAAGTAATGCCGTGATGTGCAGCTGGGCCAGGCCGTGCGCCGCTTCAGGGGCCCGTCCGGTCGATTTCAGCGTGTATTACGCCCAAAAACGAACGATCGCGGGTTCAGGCGCGGTCCCCGTCGGCGGCGTACACAAGTTGTGTAAGGACACGATTCCCAGGGAACAGGGATGCCGCGGCCCGTTCGTACAGCGCAGTTTGCGCCTCGTGCTCGGGCCGCCGACGGCCGGTCTTGAACTCGAGAAGAACCACGTCGCCGTGCGCGTCCCTGACCAGGCAGTCGATCGTCCCGCGAATGACGCGGCCGTTCACCTCGAGCGAGAAGGGCACTTCGTGAAACGCTGTGCCGGATCGATAGAGCGCGCCGAGCTCCGGATGCCTGGTGAAGGCGCGGTACGCACGCGCGGCGCGGTGAATGATCTCGCCCCGATCGGGCATGGCGATCGACTCCTCCACTCGCATCAGCGAACCGAGCCGTTCGACGATCCACTCGTCGCCGACATCGACAGCCAGGCCCTCGCGCTGCAGGAGCCGGTGCACGAGCGACCCGACGAGCCGGTCGGACTCCTCCCCATCGTCCCGTGAGGCGGCGGCGGACGCGATGCCGCTGCCTGTGAACGTTGCGTCCGCGATCGCAGCCGCGACGGTCTGATGCCGAACGCCCGGATCGTCGAGCAGCGCGAAATCGCTCTCCTGCGACACTATCGGTGCCATGCGCGGCTGATCGATTGCTGCGGGCGCCGCGGCAGGCGCGCAGACACGGATGGGGTGCGCTTCGCCGGACGATGCCCGCCACGTGAGAATGCGTGCATCCGCACGTTCGTGTGCCGCGGCCGCTTCGGAGAACGCGGCGAGCAGCGTCGCCGGCAGCACCTCGGCCAGGCTGCCGCGTCCGGGCTGCACGACACCGTCCTTCAGCACGGTCCCGAGATAGAGTCGATCGCGCGCGCGCGTCACCGCGACATAGAGCAGGCGCTTCGTCTCCTCGCGCTCCTTGTCGACGAGATCGTCGTCGCCGCTCGACAGATAGTCGCCGACCGAGACCGCCGCATCGTGATCGCCGGATGTGGCGATGCGGATGGGCGCGCGGCGGCCGGCGGTGCCGCGAGCCAGGTTGACGACAAAGACGACGGGAAACTCCAGCCCCTTGGCGGCGTGCACGGTCATCAGATTGACCGCGTCCGAGGCATCGATGGCGGCGTTCGCATCGTCGCCGACCGCCAGGCGGTCGAGATGCGAGGCGATGCGATCGAGCGTGGCGTACCCGCGGTTCTGGATGCGACGGATGATCGCCCGAATCTTCTTGAGATTCTCGCGCGCCTGCAGGAACCGCGGGCCGCTCGTCTCGGCCAGATAGGCCGACTCCTCGAGCACGCTGTCGAGCAGCTCCGCCGGCGGGATTCGATCGACGCGCGCCAGCCAGCGCTGTGACGATGCACGCGCTGCCGACAACGCTTCGGCATCATCGGGATCGAGGCTGTCGAGAATTGCCGGCCGGTCGGGGGCGATCAGGACCCGCGCGAGCGACGGCCCGATGCGTCGCAATCCTTCGTCGGAGATGCGCACGAATCGCGAGCGGAGCCAGGCGGCGGCACGCAGGTCCGACAGCGGATCGGCCAGATACCAGAGCAGCGAGAGGACGTCCTTGATCTCGTCGGCGTCGAAGAAGCCGAGCCCCTTGTAGACGTACGACGGCAGCCCGTATCGCTCGAGGGCGGCCTCGAACTCGCGGTGGCTCTCGCGCGTGCGGAACAGGATGGCGACGTCGCCGGGCCGGACCGGCCGCCTGACGCCGGTCGTCCGATCGCGCACGAGCGCGCCCCCGGCAATCAAACGGGCGATCTCGGCGGCCGTCGTTTCGGCGCACGCCTCCGGCGTGTCGCCGACGACCATGGCGAGCGGCGGCTCCTCGTCAAGCGGACCGTCCTCGTCGACCGGGAAGCGATCCTCTTCTTCGTATTGAAAGCCGTCGGGGCGGCCGGGCGATTTCTCGATGTCCTGACACAGATCGTTGACGAACGCGAGCAGCCGGGGGACCGAGCGAAAGCTGCGCGAGATCGACCGCCGGACGTCGCCGTCGGGCCTGAGCCCCTCGAGGTGGCGGGCCGCCTCGCGCAGCACGGACACGTCGGCGTCGCGGAACGCGTAGATCGACTGCTTCCGGTCGCCGACGATGAAGATCGTGGGATGGAGCGCGCCGGTATCGGCCAGCCCCGCACCCTCGCCCCACGATTGCGTCAGCAGGGCTACGAGCTCCCACTGCGCACGGCTGGTGTCCTGGAACTCGTCGACCAGCACGTGGTGATACCGCGCCTCCAGCTTATAGCGGCTCTGCGCGAACTCCTCCATCTGGCTGAGCAGGTCGCGGGCGCGCAGCAGCAGATCCGGAAAGTCGAGCACGGCGTGTGCGTCCAGCGTCCGCCGATACTCCGCCTCCGCCACCTTGAACATGCGCCAGACGCCGCGCGACACCAGCACGTTCAGGTCGCGGCGACAGGCGGCGTAGGCGTCGACGATGGCCGGCGCGTGCGCGAACACGAGGTCGCGATGTACCTGCCAGTCGGCGGCCGAGGCGAAATCATTGCGGCTGTACGGCAGCCGCGACGTCCGCGGCGCCCCGTCCTGCGTGAGGAAATGCTCGCGGGCGCGGGTGAACGCGGCGTGCACGTCCGCTGGATCGAGGTCCCCGCCTTCCTGCAGCCGGGCATCGATGCTGCGGAGCTGCCGGCGGAAGAGGACGAACGGCGGCGCGAGCGGACCGGTCTCGAGGAACCGATCGAGCCCGCCGCGCATGGCGGCAAAGACGTTCATCAACGCCGCCGCACCGTTGCGGGCGGCGGTCTGCAACGTGAGATCCCGCGGGCCGGTGGACACGAAGCGCGACAGCACCGCCGGGGCGGCAATGCGGCGGTCGAGCAGCGACGCCAGCCCGGCCCTGGCGCGGCGGTCGCCAAGCTGGGCAAAGACGAGGGCGACGTGCTCGTCCTCGGCCGCCAGGCCGCGGCAGATACGCAGCGCGCGGTCGAGCGATTCGTCGATGAGGCGCGGCACCTCGGTCTCGTCGGCCATCGAGAAGCCCGGGTCGAGACCGGCCTCGAGCGGGAACTCGCGCAGCAGCGACAGGCAGAACGCGTCGATCGTGCTGATGGTCACGTCCGCCGTGCGATCGCGAAGCTGCCGCCAGCGTTCGCGCGGCAGCTCGCCGGTTGCCGCCGCCTCGCGGAGCGTCGCGACGATGCGTTCACGCATCTCGGCCGCCGCCTTGCGCGTGAACGTGAGCGCGAGGATCTCGCCCGGATCGACGCCGGCCTTCAGCAGGTTGACGTAGCGGTTGACCAGGATCCGGGTCTTGCCGGTGCCGGCCGAGGCTTCGAGCGCGACGTTGAAGCGAGGGTCGACCGCCCGCTCGCGGCCGGCGCGATCGCGGGCGTCGATCCGCGACTCGACGGGATCCTTCGGCGGGCGCGCGGATGGCGGCGACGCCGGCGCTTCGTCATCGAACGGCAGCCGGTAGCTAGTCACTTTCCACGTAATCCTTGCGGCAGACCGCGGCAAAGGCGCACCACGTGCAGATCACGGGATCGTGCGGGCGCGGGGGGAACTCGCCGCGCTCGATGCCGTCGACGGCCGCGAACAGCCGTTCGCGCGCCGCGTCCAGCACCTCGTCCGCGCTGTCGGCCCCCTGCTCCGACCCGCGCCGTGGGGGCTTGATGACGGGGACATACGACCGCTTCCCCGAGAACGCGATGTAGGCGGCCTCTTCGATCGTCCAGCGCCCGCCGTTCGAGGACGAATAGCGCTCGAGCGCGCTGAGCGCGTAGATGGGCACCTGCAGCGCGCGCCGCGGATTCGGCGCGGAGCCGGTCTTGTAGTCGATCACGCGCAGACGATTGCCGTCGAGCACGTCGATGCGATCGGCAACACCCCTCAGCGGCACCCGCCGGCCGTCGGGAGCTCCGAGCCCGAACTCGCCCTCGAGGCGATGCTCGAGATGACGGGCGATCACCTGCGCGTCGCTCGAGGCTTCCCGCTCGAACACGATGTCGACGCTGCCGGTGGAAATCGCCGATCCGAAGAGACGGGTGCGTTCGAGCGCGGCATCGGCCGGAGGCAGCCTGGCAAGCAGCGGCTCGGCGACTTCGGCCATCAGCGCGCGGGCTTCGTCCATCGTCTCCGGCCTGATCGCTCCCTGCCCGCGCGCCTGCCACGCTTCGTAGAACCGCTGAAACACCTCGTGAATGAATCGGCCGCGGGCGCGCGGCGAGAGCGTGGACTCGTCTTCGGGCAGCTCCTCGAGGCGGAGCACATCCGACGCGAAGTACTTGAACGGGCAGTCCTGGTAGCGCTCGAGGGCGCTCAGCGAATACGCGGCCGGGCGATGAGCGCCCGTCAGCCCTGGCGATCTGGGGGCCTTGCCCTCGGCGGCCAGCCGCCGCCACCGGCGCTCCGCCCATTCGCGCGTCTCCGGCGTGCGCAGCGCCGACAAGTCGTGCGGCTCGAAGCACAGCGCCTCGTACTCGAAGATCCGCACGGGCGACGGCTCCGTCTTCCGCACCTCGAAGTCCGCGTGATCCAGCTCGTCGATCAGGGACGAGGGACTGACGAGCGCGTCCGATTCGAGCGTGAAGACCGAGACCGTCACTCGCGACGAGGGCAGCCGAAGCAGATCCACGAACAGCGCACGCTCGCCCGCCAGCCGATCGGACTCGGCCGGCCAGCCCAGCTCGCGCAGCACCGATGCCGAATAGAAGATGTTGCGGCGCGCCGGCTCCGGCCACTCGCCGTCGACGAGACCCGCCAGGTGCACCTCGTCGAAGTCGCCGAACCGCGCGCTCCACGCATCGACCAGGTGCGCCCCGGATTCGCCCGACCGCGGCGCGAACGTCTGCACCTCGATCCATCGCCGGATCAGCGCGGCAACGACGTCGCTGTCGACCGGCTCCCGATCGAAGCGCGCCCAGCCGTCGCGCAGCGCGGCCAGCGTGCCGAGGATCGCGCCGCGCGCACGCCGCTCCCGTGAGTCGCGTGCGGTTTGACGCTCATGGGCCGTGAGAAAGGCCAGGAGCCGCGCGAGGTGATCCGATACAGGCGCACGCTCGCGCAGCGGCGCGAGCTCGCCGACGATCGCCCGAAGAACCTCTCCGGCGCGAAGCGCGCGCTCCAGCCGTCCCCGCGTCGGCGCTTCGGCCCGCCACGAATCGAGCAGCCGATCGAGCGCCTCGGCATCGCCGAGGTAACCGGCTTCGGCCAGCGCCCGATCGAGCGCCGGCACATCGTCCACGTTGCCGAACCGGAAGTGGGGCGAGCGCAGCAATGCGATGGCAGGTCCGCGTGCGAAGTTGGCGCTGACGCAGGACAGCACCAGGTCGAGGGCCGCGGCGTACGGCTCGGCCGCCTGCGGCAGGGCGTCGAACATCTGGCAGGCAACGCCCGCCGAGCGCATCACTTCGCGAGCGACGTAGACGTACGGCAGCGGCCGGCGCACGATGAACGCCGCGCGGCCGGGCGAAGCCAGCTCGCCCTGGCGGACGGCGGCCTTCACGCGCCGCGCAAAGCTCGCCACCTCCTCCTCGCGGTCGCGCACCCGCTGAATCCGCTCGTCGCCCGTCGTCAGCAGCACCCCGTAGTGTCCGCCTTCAGGCGGACCTGCTTCAGGCGGACCTGCGGCAACCTCCTCGATGCCGGGCAGGACCTGGTGCATCCGCTCGTGCAGCGCACCGGCCAGCATCGTGTCGGTGACCAGCACATCGAGGCGCTCCAGTTTCGGGATGCGCGTCAGCAGGTCCCAATCTGCGGGCAGCAGCCCGTACGGATCGAAGCTCGCGTCGGTGACGGTCAGAACGATGTGGCGGTAGGGACGGGTGGCGGCCGTGTCGATGAGGCGCTGCCGGCGTGCGTGCTCGTCCTCGCCGTGTTCGGCAATGCGGCGTTCGAGCTCGCGAAACGCCGCGGCCAGGAACCGCGTCTGGCTGACCAGTCGTTCGGCGCCGCGATCGGTCGAGGCGCCGGGCTCGAGCAGGTAGAGCGCGCGGCGCTCGAAGTCGTCCACGCTGTTGCCTCGCTGCCGCAGCTCGTCGTAGAAGCGCAGGATCTCGGAGATCAGGCCGGGCCGAATGTCGAACGGGGGGAGGAACCCCGCATCCCTCGTGGCACGGCAGGCCGCCCCGAGGAGCGCTTCGCGCTCGGCGCCGCTCAGCATCCGCCGCGGGGAATCGAGACGCTCGGCGAGCCGCTCGGGCAGCTCGCGCGGCGTGACCAGATCCGGAAGGATGATCGCCCCCCCTCGCGACAGGCCCCGCGCTTCGATGCCGTCCCGCAGAAGCGCGGCCGCGGCCCGCGTGGGAACGACGACCAGCCGGTCGCGGGCATCGAGAGGCGCGCCTTCGCAGGCGAGGCGGATCGCGGCCTCGCGGAATGCCCGCAGATCCCGGGCGCGGATCAGGCGCGTTGTACGTGGAGTCGGTCGGTCCATCAAGGCGAAACGCCTTGATGGGAGGTTACTGCAGTCGGGGTGGTTCGAGCAGCGACCGGATTTCCGCCTGGGCCCGGCTGAGCATCATCAGCGCGCCGGCGGCGGCTGACGACGCCTCCCAGGCCGCCGCGGCGTTGGCCTGCTCGATGGCTTCGAATCGCGCGCGGGCGGCGTTCTCGGCGAACCGCCAGGCTCCGACCAGGAGCTCGTGGGTCTGCTGCAGGTAGTCGGGCGTGCGCATGCGCTCCAGACGCGCCGCCCCGCCGCTCAATTGGTGCCGAAGCTCGATCAGCCGGTCGGGCGGCGGGCCCTCCAGCCTCCGGATCGCCTCCAGCGCATTCTGGTTCTTGACCAGCAGGAGCAGCGACGAGCCCACCGACTTCTGATACTCGCGATAGGCCGACTGCCTGAGCAGCCACTGGTCGCGCTGCAGACGCAGCCGCCGCGCCGCGAACAACTGCGACTGCATCGTGTCGTTCAGCGCCTCGATCACCTCGGGCCGCTGCTGCCCCAGCTTGGCATCCTCTTTCGGGATGCGGCTGATCAGACGCTCGATCTGCGTGATGCTGGCGCGCGAGGCGGCCGCCTTCGCCTGCGACACCATCTTCTTCGACAGGGACTGGTACTTGCGGTCGATGGCCAGCTCCTCGCGGATCTGCCGCTCGGCGCTGCGGCGCAGTTCGGCCGCATCCGAGATCGTGGCGCCCGCCTCGGCCAGGAGCGCCAGGCCGGACTGCAGCAGCGACACACGCTCCGCACCGCGCGACTTGGAGGCGACGTAGAAGATCTGATCGAGCTGCTCCCGCGTGTTGGGCATCGTCGCGAGAGGCTCGAGCTCGGGGGCTTCGGCCATGGCGACCAGCGACAGCTCGAAGCTCGTCGCGCCGGAGGCTGCGCGCAAGCTCGAAATCGCCTGATCGAGCACCGAGAGAATCTCGCGCACGTCGTTCTGGCGATACCCGTAGTGCGTGCGGGGCCAGTCGGCCACCATGCGGCGCGTTTTCTCGGCCAGCGCCAGCGCCTGTTCCCGATTCGAGCTGAGCGCGATGTCGTTCAGCGCGAGCGCCACTTCGTTGCTGAGAATGCGGAAGTCCTCTTCGCCGCGCGTCTCGGCATATCGCTGATACCGTGCCGATGCCGTGTATTTCTCGGTGCGCAGCCAATCGACCAGCGACGCCTGGATCGAGGTGACCTGGATACGCGGGTCGTCGGGCTTGCCGCCGACCGGCATCGAAAAGACAACGCGATCGTTGACGCGCGCGAACTCGCCGTAACTGGTCAGCACCGAGCCGTCGAGCATGTACAGGCGGAACAGCGTGACGTCCGTGCCGGCAGACGCCGGCCGGCCGAGGCCGGCAAGGCACACGAGCACGCCGAAAATCCGAAGCCAGTACTTCATTTGCCCAGTTACCGCATTCTACCTTCCGAACGTCGAGCCAGAGCCCACGGGGATGCTCTCAGCCCAGCTGTGGAAAAACTGTGGACCGACCGTGGATATCTTGTTGGCAACCTGACAACGCAAATTTTTCTTCGAACAGATCAGCTGACGATCGGCCCCGCACGCTGCTGTGGACGACGCCTTCGTGCTTCCCTTCGCTTGATCGTCCGTTACGAGAGCGTAAGATCACCGGCGCTCCTGACTGTTGGTGAGTGTCTGGTCCCAGCCGGGCATTCCCGCTTCATCGGTCGGGACTCCAGACACGTGATCGTTCATCATTTCGAAGAAAACATCGGCGGGCGCCCGTACCACATCGAAGTGATGCCCGTCAGCAACCGGTGGCGTGCTCAGCTGTCCAGGAAACCGGGTATGCCCACCGCCATGATGCCCTTCTACGGACAAACCCCGGAGGAGGCGGCCCGGCAGCTGGCCGCGTGGCTCACGCTCGCGCACTGCCGCCAAATCACCCCACCAGCGGGTACGCCTGCCAACTAGAGCTGGCACCCGTCGCTTTGGACTTCATCTCAAGCGTGTCGGTCTTTCGGCGTGAAATGTTTAGCGCGAATGCGCAATACCGGCAGATTGCCGAAGGAGACCGCGGGTTACCCGCGGGAAACCGCAGGCTGCCTGCCGCCGGGTGCAGGTGGCCGGCCGGGTCGTTGGAGCGCTCGGCGAACCTCATCAATGACCGGGTGCCAATCGGCGTTCCCGTCTGGATGGTCCAGCTTGCCGTCCGTCGCCCGAGAGCCGCGGCCTGGCGCCGCATCACACCAGCCCGCCGAAGGAGATCGACGAGTTCGGCGTCCATCACGCGTAGCGGCGCACCTGCTCGGCGCAGAAGGCGATCGTCGGGCCGTCGGGATCCGGCAAGTCGACGCTGGTGAGCCTCATCCCGCGGTTCTACGATCCGCTCGAGGGCCAGATCCTGCTCGACGGACAGGACAGCAGGCGCTTCCGGCTGCGCACGCTGCGCGAGCAGGTGGCCTACGTGCTGCAGGACGTCATCATCCTCGCCGCCAGCGTGCGGGAGAACCTGCGCTACGGACGGCTCGACGCCACCGACGAGGAGATCGAGGAGGCGGCGCGGGCGGCGCACGTGCACGACTTCATCATGCGGCTGCCGGAGGGCTACGACACCGAGCTGGCGGAAGCCGGCCAGGGCCTGTCGGGCGGCGAGCGTCAGCGCCTGAGCATCGCGCGGGCGTTCCTGAAGAATGCGCCAATCCTGATTCTCGACGAGCTCACGGCGGCGCTCGACACCGTTTCGGAGTCGCTGATCTTCGAGGCGATCGAGCGGCTGCGCAAAGGCCGGACGACGTTCGTGATCGCGCACCGGTTGTCGACCGTGCTCGCGGCCGATCGCATCCTCGTCCTCGATCGCGGCGAACTGGTCGCCGAGGGCACGCACGAGCAGCTGCTGGCGACGAGCGAGCTCTATCGGCGGCTTGCCGCGCAGCTCACCAGTCCGCGCCGCTCGGAGTAGGTGCTCACCAGATTCACGCCGCCAACAGGATCACGGCTTACGTGCCTGCGCCCATTCGCCGAGGAGCTTCAGCCCCTGGGCGACCGGCATTCCGTTCAACTCGCCCGCTTCAGGTGACGCGATCAGGCCCGAGACGACCGGCAGGACCAGATCGGCCGTCGCGAGATCGTCGGAAGAGAGGAAGGCGACATACTCGAGGCCGGGTTTCAGAAGAGCGCCCTGTTTCCGCGTGAAGATCGGGCCCTGTGCGGGAACGGTTCGCCGATGGGCCGGGGCGTTCGCCAGGACCTGAATCGAATACTGGTGTCGCGGGAGGCCGCGGCATTCCGGGCGTGCCGACATCAGGACGGGACCATCCACGGAGACAACCCGGGCGTGGAGGATCGCATCAGCCCTCGGCGCCATCTCGCGTGGTCCGAATTTCACAACGTCTTCGATTTCGAGGCATCCCACTTCGAGCGGCCACGCGAGGAAGGCACGAGGGCTCGAGGGCGAGAGCCTCACCTCTCCGGAGATCGATATGAAGCCGGGAAGGGACGCGGCAACTCGATAGGCGGTGACAGGCAGGGACCGGAACGCGAATCGGCCGTCGCTGTCGGTGACGGCTTCGCGCGATTGCGTGCCGGCGGTGGCGCTGATTCGAACACCGGGAAGCGGCGCGCCGGACTTGTCGCGGATGCGCCCCGCAATCTCGCCATCAACCGTCTGAGCGGCGGCAGTCGAAACACCGAGCGTCATCACGCAAAGGAGAACACGAACAAACATCTGCCTGTCTCCGGCTCGACGGGTCACGCCAGCGGGTGTCCTCTCATGCAGGCACACTGGCTTTCGTCGACATGAGACGCTGCAATCGAGGTTCCACAGGCACAGGCGAGAAACGACGTGCAGAGGCACGTCAGGGCGTCCGTTCGATCGATTTCGAGTCGTTTGCCCATGCTCACGACTTCGTCCTCCCGGTCGCCAAAGGCCAGAGAACCCGATGGCGTCCCTGCAGCTGCTACTCGCGTCATTGTGAGCTGTGCGGCGTCCTGCCATTCCCGTACGCCCGTTCTACCTTTGACACGCGGACCATGTAGTCCTCGTACCAGATTCGCTTTCCCGTCTGCTGCGCGACTTGATGCTCGACGTTCATCTTCCAGTCGCGGATGGCCTCTTCGCTCTCCCAGTAGGAGACGGTGATCCCGACGCCGTCAGCATCGTGCACGCTTTCAATCCCGAGAAAGCCGCGCTGCCGGGAGGCGAGGGCGACCATTCGATCGGCCATCTTCGAATAGCCGTTGTCCCCCTCCGTTCGACGGGAGGTGAAGATGACGGCGTAATACGGTGGTTCCGGGGTTTTTGCCAAGCCGGTCTCTGACACAGAAAGCTCCTGAATTGAATCGGCCGAACGTATGCGCCCTCGCGCCGGCTGCGCGCGAGCGGCCTGGCGGCGTGCGGTGCAGGGCACCTGGGCTCTAGCGGATCGGTTCGGCCTGAAGAACTACACCCGCCTGATTGCTCACGAACGTAAACCCGCACGGGTCGGCCTTGTCCTTGACCATGAACCAGTAACCCTGAGGCGTGACATCGACCGTCAGCTGCCAGTCCGGAAGGACGTCGGTACCCGGACTCAACGAGATGCGCTTGACGGTTTCGTCGGGCGACTCGCGCATCTTCACGGCGACGGGCGAGCTGGCCAGCTCCTCGTGCCGCAGGAACCGGCCCTTTGCCGCACCCGGCTGGTTGGCCTGGATGTTGTTGATCATCCGGGTGGCAATCAGGGCCTCGCGCCGGCGCGCGGCCTGGTCGGCGCTTTCGGTGGCGCCGTGCAGGCATTGCTGCGCGTACGTCGTCTCCGCCGCGAGCCAGAGACACATCGTCAGGAGGGCAACCGAATACTTCGCCATGGCGTTCCTCCTCCGCCGTTTCGTTCGCGTCCGCCTGCAGCTCAACGGCCGCACGTCGAGGTCCGATGCGCACGGCAGCCGTGTCACCGTGCCGCTGCAACCGGCGTCATGCGACACGGCTCGAGCAACCACGCGCCGTCGTCGACTCAGTATCCCATAGCGGGGGCAACGTGAGCCTCGACGAGATCCTCGACGAAGCGGGCGCGTGCGACGATCGAGGCACGGAAGGTACGCGTGAACGGACCCATGTCGAAACGGTTGCACCAGCCTGGATCAGGATCGGCCAGCTCTACTCCGATTCGTCTTCGAGCACGTGCGGCGCGGCGTCCGCCACCACGTGCAACGCGCGCCACAACGCGGTTCGAACGGCAGTGTTGTCCGGTGCAGGTCTGCCCTTCCTGCTTCTCGCGATCGTTCTCCGAAACAGGATGACGGCTAGGGCGCGTCCGGGCGAGAGGCCATCGGGAAACGGGCGTCAGGCTTCTTCAGCAGGACAGCGTCGATCAGAAAGCGGACCAGCTGTCGATCGTACTCGGTGTCGGTCCCGGAGTACTGCTGCGGATCCCGGTTGACCCACGACTCCACGACCCGGACTCCGTCGGGCGAGCCCTCGAGGCGCAGGGCGAAGATGAGCGCGCCGTTCCAGCTTCGATGGAAGAACAGCCACCCCTCGTCGAAGTAGATGAACCACTTGTCTTCCATCTCCTCCGGCACGAACCCGTGCTTGATCTGCGCCGCCTCCGCCTCGGTGAACAGGGCGGTGAACCCGAGGTCGGCGCGCTCCGCGGAAGGAGGGAGCCGTTTCCACGATGTACTCGTTGCAGTCATGAACGTATGGCGACAAATGCTGGTCTGTCGGGTAGTGTCACGTCAAGCCCCGTACGGGAGTTCGCCTCTGAGTGGGCGCGTGTGAACGCCTCCACCAGCTGGTCGTAGTGCGCTGCCGATTCGCGACACCCCGGATTGCGACACGCCGGCGAGCAGGCAGATCCATTCCGCGCGTCGCCATCGCGCCAACACGTCGTGTTCGTCCCCTGCCGGAGCACTCGCGGAACGATGCGCGTGGCGGCTCCCGCTGCCCGCGCGGCCGCCCTCACCGGATTTCCACCCGCGCGGGGACGAGGGGCAGCAGGCTTCGATCGACGAGCGGCTGGCCGGCGCCGCGCGGGAGGCTCAGGCTGCCGGCGGCGTGGATGCCGCACGTTCGGGGCCCCTCGACGTGGGTAAGTCGAGCACCCTCCCGGATTTGGGTTCAGGCGGTTCGAATGCTAGGATCAGGTGTTCGAGCACCTGCCCCGAGTGGGCCTGTGGCGCAGTTGGGAGCGCGCCTGAATGGCATTCAGGAGGTCACCGGTTCGAATCCGGTCAGGTCCACCAAACTTGTTTTCGCGGGCTGAATCTCCGTTAAGTAGCTGAACGCGCGGCCACTTGCGGCGGTTCGAACAAACTGCTTTCCGTCGAACGTCACTCCCTCAGGAAAGAACAGCTGCTGAAGGCGTTGCCTCTGGTGGAGAGAGGCCTGTACCCACAGATCCGCCGCGCGCGGCAATACGCGTTCGGCGAAGGCGAGGATGCCTTCCACGTCGAGTTCATCGAGCTCAGAGGCGTGCCTGTCAATCTGCGCGAGCGTGAGCTCCTCCCGGAGCTTGTCGCGCTGCCGCTCGTGGGTCTCGAGGTCGATACTCTTGGCGAAGATGAACGCCTCGTCGAGGCGATCCAGCCGCTGCTGAACGGCCTTCACGCGCCGCTCGGTGTCTGACGCAGCCTGCCTGACCGCCGTCTTCTGTTCGTGCCATGCGCGTAGGACCGATTCCTTGATGAGGCGCATGTAGGCGGGCGTCGGCTGCAGTCTCTCGAGCTCCTCGACGAAGAGCCCTTCGAGTCTGGCTTTGCCGACGTTGACCGCGCGGCACGCCGGGCGGCAGTGGTAGTACGCGAACCGGGCGCTACGGCCCTTCGACCAGCTTCCGGTCAAACCTCGGCCGCACGCGTGGCAGCGAACGAACCCGCGCAGCGGGAAGTCGGGTCGATTCCGTTCCCGTGGTCCGACGATGCGAATCCGCCCGTTCAGGATTCCCTGAACTCGGTAGAACACCGTTTCGTCAACAAGCGGATCGAAATCGCCCCGGCGACCGACCACTCCGTAGTCGGGCACATCGATGATGCCGATATACAGCCGGTTCTCGAGCAACGCGTCGAACGCCTGAGCGCTCACCTTGAGGCCGCGCCTTGTGCGCAGCCCCAGGCGGGTGACCTCGTCCAAGACTTCCCGCTTCGTGAAGCGACCGGTCGCGAACTCTTCGAAGGCGCGCTGGACGAGTGGGGCCCTGTCCGGGTCCTCGACCAGGCTCTTACCGGACCAGCGCGGCGCGTTCAGGTACCCGATCGGTGCCAGGAACGTCCAACGGCCAAGTTCCAGCGCGGCACGCATGCCGGCTCGCGTGCGGTCCGAGCGGACGTCGTTGTCGAACTGCGCGAACGCCGCCAGGACGCCCTCCATCAGCTTTCCCGTTGCGGTGTCGTCAATCGGCTCGGTGGCCGACCGCAGCGAGATGCCGAGTGACTTGAGGTGAGCCCGTAGCGCGAAGTGGTCGTACTTCTCGCGTGCGAAGCGCGTCAGGTTGAAGACCACGACGAACTGCACCTTGCCCTTGTGCGTTCTGCAGTACTGCAGCAGTCGCTGCAGCTCGGTGCGGTCCGCGGTCTTGGCGCTCTCGCCTTGTTCTTTGAACCGTTCGAGGATCTGGAAGCCCTGTCTGTGGCAGTACTCCTCACAGGCTCTGAGCTGTGTGGCCAGACTGAGATTCTCAGCCTGACGAGGGTCCGACACGCGGACGTAGATCACCGCCCCGACCATGGGCCGAAGCTTACCGCCGTCCAGAGAGGCCGGCAAGGCGGAGGAGCAACTCATGTACGGTGTGCGCCGCGGTGGGTCTCGAGGAAGATCTCGATCAGCACGTGCGCCATGGTTTCGGCGCTGTCGCGGAGTGCGTCGATCTCGGCATCCGACATGGCGCGTCCCTCTTCGCCGAGCAAATCCCGGCATTCAGCAATGGACAGACGCCCTTGGGGCTCATCCTGTGCCTGCACCAATGTGAGCTTCTGCCGACGCATCCGCTTCCCCGCGATTCGTGCGTTCAAGCTGCACACGAGCGGGCGCCGCTCTCAGGTGGACGACGCCCGCTCCTTGATGCATCTGCTTTCAGGTTTCGGCCTGGCCGTTCTCGGTGGCGTACGCTCGCAGCACGAGTTGGCGGATGCGGTCCTCAGCGCTGCGATCCCCCACGGCTCGTAGCAGGGTGAAGTTACGGCGTTCGCCGTTGACGGTGAAGTGCCGGGCCGGGAACGTTACGTTCTGGCCGGATCCATGCCGCTGCTGCCAGATGCCAAAGCCAAGCAGCTTCAGGCCATCGAGCTCACCGCCAACGAACTGCAGTTCGGCATCGGCGAGCTTGCCCTCTGGTTTGTCCTTGTCGTTGCGAACGATGTTGACCGTGATCGTCATGGCGTCTACTCCTTGTGTGAGCCCGTGAGTCGGACGGGCGGTCTTCAGGCATGTGCGAGCTGTGCATGCTCCTCCGCGATCGGCGCGTTGAGTCGCTGCCACAGCCAGGTCTGCAGCGTGTGCAGGCTGACGAGCAGTGGATCGGTTGGTGTGAACAGGTGCCCGTGCTCGCGGCAGCGTCGCTTCTGCCAGGAGCGTTCGGTCGCGTCGACGAGAATCAGTCGTGCCTGTGTCCTGGCGCGACACGAATCGAACACGATCTCGTCGAGGGCCAGGCCCGACACGTCCGCGAGCGGCGCGGTGCAGAGCGTCATCGTGGACGGGGCATCGAGGGCGGCCGGGGCGGTGGTGATGTAGGCGTAGTAGAGGCGTGTGTGCCGGCCGATCGTCACCCCGATGCTGGGTGTGATCGACGTGGTGTTCATGAGCGTCCTTCCTTTCCCAGGTGTTGAATCAGCATCCCGATGTGCGACCGGCCATGAACCTCCCGGGCCATCACGTAATTGCCCGGACCGGGCTCGCCCGCGGGTCTCGTCAAGGGCGTCAGCCGCGCGCGAGCGCGGTCGGAGCCAGGCAAGGCAGGCGAAGACCCTTGACGAGCCCGTGGCGAGCCGGACAATCGGACGCGTGATGGCCCGAGCGGCAGCCTGGCGAACCCACATCGAGTTCGTCTTGCTCGGAGGGAGGCCCGCACGCATGCGAGCCCCCACGTCCGTTCACCACGCAGCGCGACATGCTCCACGTGGTGACTCGTTGTGTTGTGTGTTGAGTGAGCCGCTCGGCTTGATGGCGCAAGCGGCGTTGGCGGCGACGTCAGTCGCCTGTGGAACGGGTGGGACTGAGCCCGCACCCGCGGGTATCGGCGTGCGTGCCGTGGGGCTGAACCCACACGGCGGACGACCGGGTCAGTGGACGGTCGTCAGAAGTCGACTTGCGGCGCGGTCGAGGGCGAAGCGCTGGTCTTGCCAAGGCGTGCGCTGACTGAGGCGCGTCAGTCCCTGCACATAGCCCCAGATCGACCGCGGATTCCTCTCGAACTGCTCCGCAAGCCGATACGCGTCGGCGGCTTGCTTGCGCGAGATCTCGACTCGCGTCGTCACCGCGTCGAGCACGGCGTCCGGTGTCGGCCCGAGTTCTTGGGTCGCTGCCCGGAGAAGCAACGTCCGGTCGTCTGCCATGCTCGCATCCAGCGCCGTGCGCACGGATTCCAGTGAGTCCGTCCACGCCGCGTGAATCGACGCACCCACGTGCCGGCGCCGAAATCCGGCCACGTGTCGAAAGCCCCAGATGATGTGGTTGCCGCACACAACGCGGTACAGGAACACATCCAGGGTCAGGGCGGCCGCCCCGACGTCGCTGTTCCGCAGGATAAACCCGCGGAACAACCCGTTCTGCGAGGCGTCAGTGGGATCCTCGAGACTGCGGTTCTCATCCACCAGGAACAGGAACATGTCCCGATCTCCCAGATAGGCGCCTGATGGCACGAGCTCGGCGCCATACACGCCGTCCTTGTAGGCGAGCGGCAGGTGCCACGCGGGATGGTCGCCCATCAGGTCGAGCACCCGCGCCGCCAATTCGTCGTGGTGGACCCGCGTATACCTCGGTGAGGTGATCGCATGGACCGTCCACGGCGCCTCTCGTTCGGCGAAGAGTTGGTGCCCTTCGCGTCGTTGCCGCTCGAGGCCCACGTTGATCGCGCTTGACGCGATTGGCGCGGGCAGTGTCCGGAGGTACTTCGGTGGCGCGCCGGCAATGGCGGCGAGCTGTTCGAAGCTCCAGTGCGTTAACGGAGCGGTGCGACCTGACACCTCCCGCACCACAAGGTCGTCGTCTGTTTCCGCTGCCGTTCGAACCTGGTGCGTCTCGATGGTGCGCTCTTCGGTGCGCGCTCGCCGGACGCGAGCGGCCTCGTAGAGCGCCGAGACGCTGGCGAACCGTTCATCGGGTGGCCGCGTCGCCCATTCCCGATGGGCGGTATACGCCGTGACGGCAGATACACCAGTCCTCTGCATACAGTGCTCCTTTCTGTGCCCTGGGGGCTATCAACGAGGAAGCATCTCCACGTCGTTGGACGATGCGTGGAGGGGTGGCCGGAATTGGCCACAGGCGGGAACACTGGGTCGCGCTACGACTGGTTCACGCGGACTCCTTTCCGTTCGCCGTCAACGGTCGCGCATCGACCGCGTTCGGCACGACGTACTCGCGACGCAAGACTACGGCGCCGACCTTGGCGGTCGCCACCGCGGTGAGCTGCGAGATCCGCGGGACGCCGGGATCGCGGCGCCAGATGAACTCGCGGAGGTGCAGCTCCACACGCGCGTCTGGCACAGCAGACCGCATTTCCTGCAGCAACGCCCACTGACGGTCCGTGACCGAGCGCAGTGGGTGACCGAACACGACGTAATCCTTCGCGCTGACGTGCTCGCGCGTGCGTCCAAGCCACCGTTCGACGTGGACGCGAAGGCGTTCCGCGCCGTCGTGCGTGTAGCGCGGCAGCTGTGACAACGCGCGAAAGGCTTGGTCCGCCATCGCTTCCTTGATCTCGGAGGGCGGCAGCAGCCGAGCGTCCAATCGTGCCTTCTGGTCCGGCGTACCGTGCTCGTTGACCCACGCCGCCATCGTTGCCCAGCGCTCGTCGCGCAGGCGAACCTGATCCGCGCGCTCGCGGGCCCGACGTTCGCGGTTAGCTTTGACGTCGGCTCGGAAACGTCGCAGCGCCTCCTTCGGCACGTCGCGCGCGGGGCCGGTGTCGCTGACGCGGTCGAATCGAAGGTGTCCGTGCGGCGTCGCCAGATAGCACCGGCGCGGCGTGGGCGAGGGATGCACGAGCGCCCGCTGCGACGGGTCGGCGAGAAACGCGAGCGCAATCTCAGTTCGGCGGGCACGGTCGGCGTCCGCGCGCTCGTTACGCGCGAGAGTCCGTTTCGCATGGTAGGCGCGCTCGAGCTGATGATTGCGGGCCGCCAGGCGCAGGAGTTCGTCAATTGTCGGTAGGTGATCGAAGACCGGCGCCCTGTCGATGCAGATCACCTGCTGTTCGGCGTCCAACTCGTATCGCGGGCGCAATTTGAGGCGCGCGATGCCATGGCCATTGACGCTGACCAGGTGCAGGCGATTCGCTGGAACCTCGACAGTGATTCGCTGGACGGCGTGTCCATCGCCGCCGGCGAGCAGCGACGCCTTACGCCCGGCTTCGGACAGCTGATAGACGGCCGTCACCACCAACCCGCCCGCCGACTTCGGGCCAGGCGATGCCGTCGATGGCATGTCGACCGGTTCGGGATGAACCAGGACGGGACGGGCAACGGGTTCCATGACTCAATCCTTTCCGGCGAGCGGCTCAAGCAAACTGTTGTTGGAACGGGGGCTGCCCCCCTCGAGGCCCTGAGGGCGACGAGGGGGAGGCAGCCAAGCTTTCGCGTCGAGGCGTGACGCCGACGACACGACGGCCTGAGGTTCATTCGGGCTGCGCCTCGAAGCTGGCAGCGTATGCGTCGAGGATGTAGTCCGGTCGCGGTAGGGACACCGGTTGACCCGGTGCCCCCCGCACAGATCCCAGCGAGCGGCACTACCGCACTGGGCTCTTACCTTGGGTACGACCGTCAAAGCGTTGCTCGGGCCACGGATGTTCGAGATGAGGCGTCGGAAGCCAGCGATCGACCAAGCGACGCATCCGCGACCACGGGCGGCGCCCGCGTTGGCTCCGGCGATTGAGCGACCGATGCCAGAGACGAGCGACCTGGGTGCGAAATGCGTGCACTCGGTGCGCGTTGGTCGGCACGCTGTAGTACGCGGTGTGGCCACGCACGACAGCCCGGAGCCATCGACCCTGCTCCGGGATAGAGAAGTGCCGGCGTCGCTGCAGCTCGGTTTTCACCTCGCGCAGCTTGGCCGTCAAGCGTCGCCGTTCGGTGTGCCGACGCAGCAGAAACCGTCCCGCCCGCGACCGCCCGCAGATGTGCGTGAGGCCGAGGAAGTTGAAGGTCTCTGGTGTTCCGACCTGCCCACGTTCTTCCCGCCTGAGGAGCGCGAATTTCCCAAAGGCGATGAGGCGTGTTTTGGCGGTCTTCACCGATTTGAGTACAGCGGTTGAGCGGTCAGAAAGCGCGCCAGGTCTCGAGCCGATCGAATCGGGTGAGCGGTCGCCCATTTCAGTTTCAGCAGCAGCATGGCTTCATCCCTCATGCCC
>Ga0209172_10002456_pt1 | contig 32635 bp, 30 predicted proteins | sample LarsenN4metaG_FD_184113 | JGI IMG/M metagenome (GOLD analysis project Ga0209172, IMG submission 184113) | Hot spring sediment bacterial and archeal communities from British Columbia, Canada, to study Microbial Dark Matter (Phase II) - Larsen... ... | reverse complement strand
GAAAGAGGTGAAGAAGAGCGGCAGGATCGCCATCGTCGCCAAGGGGTGCGACCTGAAGGCCCTGGCAGGGCTGATGGGCGAGTCCCAGCTCAGGCGGGAGAACCTCTACATCATCGGCATCGCCTGCCCTGGGGTGCATGGCGCCAATGTGCAGCCGTCCGAGCAACTTTCGGCGGCGACCATCGCCCGCAAGTGCCGGGAGTGCGGCGTGCATACCCCGGAAGGGGTGGATATCATCGCCGGCACCCTCCCCAAGCTGGAGCCACTGACCGCCATCGAATCGGCAGAGCTGGCCCGGCTGGAGGCAATGACCCCGAGTGAGCGCTGGGCCTTCTGGAAGGAGCATCTCTCCCGCTGCATCCGCTGCATGGCCTGCCGCCAGGTCTGCCCGTTCTGCTACTGCGAGCAGTGCCTCTGCGACCGAAACCGCCCCCAGGGGGTGGAGACCACCCCACGGCCGGCGGGCAACATGGGGTGGCACATCGTCCGCGCCATGCACCTTGCGGGACGGTGCGCCGGCTGCGCCGAGTGCGAGCGCTCCTGCCCGATGGACATACCGCTCAATCTCCTCAACCGAAAGATGGCGAAGGAGCTCAAGGAGCTCTACGGCCAGGAGGCGGGGATGGCGCCCCAGGAGAAGGGGCCGCTGGCGCAGTACAAAGAGGATGATGATCAATCGTTTATCAAATAACCAAAAGCTCTTTACCACAAAGACACAAAGAGCACGAAGGAAGGCAAAAAATCCTTAAAGCGGTTCGGCTTTTCTTTGTGTCCTTCGTGCCTTGGTGGTGAAAAAAGGTTTTTATATGTCCAATACAATTACCGAACAGAACTTACGCCTCCTCATCGACGCCCTGGTGGCCGAGGGGAGCCGTGTGGTCGGCCCGAAGAGCGCCGGCGACATGACCCTGTACGAGCCGCTTGCCTCCGGCAGCGAGCTGGTGCTCGGCACCCTCCCCCGCCGCTCCGCCAAGGAGACCTTCTTCCCCCTGTGCGAGGATATCCTCTCCTTCGAGAAGAAGGAGGGGAAGATGACGGTGAAGGATGTGGACCTTGCCCGCCTCCCCGAGACCGTGCTGGTGGGGGCGCTGCCCTGCGACGCGGCCGCACCCGGTATCCTGGATGCGGTCTTCTCCTGGGATTACCAGGACGAGTTCTACCTGGAACGGAGGAAGAAGACGACGATCATCGGCCTGGCCTGCACGAAGAGCGATGACGCCTGCTTCTGCACGGCCGTCGGCTACTCGCCGAGCGAGACGCGGGGGTCGGACCTGTTTCTCATCCCGCTGGAGGGGGACAAGTTCCGCTGCCAGACCATCACCGACAAGGGGAAGCTCCTGGTGGAGAAGCACAAGGGGCTCTTCTCCGAGGGTGAGGGGGGGACGGCGATTCCGCTGGCAAACCCCTCCATGGAGAAGCTGGACCTTGCCAGGATCCGCGAGTGGCTGGACAGGAACTTCGAGAGCGATTTCTGGAAGGATATCGCCGCCCGCTGCGTCGGCTGCGGCGCCTGCGCCTTCATCTGCCCGGCCTGCCACTGCTTCGACATCAATGACGAGGGGAGCGAGGGGAAAGGGGTGCGGCGCAAGCACTGGGACGCCTGCGGCTTCGGCAAGTTCACCAACCACGCCTCGGGGCACAACCCGCGGGACGTGCAGCCCCAGAGGTACCGCAACCGGATCATGCACAAGTTCAAGTACTATGACGACAAGTTCGGCCAGACGCTCTGCACCGGCTGCGGCAGGTGCGTGCGCGCCTGCCCGGTGGGGATCGACATCGCGGCAATCGCCCTGGAGATAAGCAAGAAATAAACAATCATAATCCGCCACAGAGGCACAGAGACACGGAGTAAAAACCAAAAAAGAGAGAAAACAAAAACTCTTGAATGGAAAACCAAAAGGCTAAAAACGTTTTCGGTTTGAATCATTATTATTTTCTTTGAAGTTCTCCGTGTCTCTGTGCCTCTGTGGCAGAGTCTAAAAGGTTCCAACATGTGCATACCTGACAAGAACATCTACAAGCCCCACCTCGCCACCATCGAGGAGATCATCGACGAGACCCACGACATCCGTACCTTCCGCCTGGTGTTCCAGGACGAACAGGTGCGGGAGAACTTCACCTTCCGCTCGGGCCAGTTCGCCGAGTACTCGGCCTTCGGCTATGGCGAGTCGACCTTCTGCATCGCCTCGTCGCCGACCCGCAAGGGGCACATCGAGTGCTGCTTCCGGGCAGTGGGACGGGTGACGGATGCCCTGCGGCGGCTGGAGGTGGGGGACACGGTGGGGGTGCGCGGCCCCTACGGCAACTCCTTCCCCATCGAGGAGTTCTTTGGCAAGAACCTGGTCTTCGTGGCCGGCGGCATCGCCCTGCCGCCGCTTCGCACCCTCATCTGGAACGCCCTGGACCAGCGGGAGAAGTTCGGCGACATCACCATCGTCTACGGCGCCCGCACCGAGGCGGACCTGGTCTACAAGCGGGAGCTCAAGGAGTGGCAGGAGAGAAGCGACGTGCGCCTGGTGAAGACGGTTGACCCGGGGGGGAACGGCCCGGACTGGGACGGCAAGGTCGGATTCGTGCCGACGATCCTGGAGGAGGCGGCACCAAAGGCGGAGAACACCATCGCCCTGGTCTGCGGCCCGCCGATCATGATCAAGTTCACCCTGCCGGTCCTGGAGAAGCTGGGCTTCGACGACGAGCAGATCTACACCACCCTGGAGAACCGGATGAAGTGCGGCCTGGGGAAGTGCGGCCGCTGCAACGTGGGGAACGTCTACGTCTGCAAGGACGGGCCGGTCTTCACCGCAGGACAGGTCAAGGCCATGCCGCAGGAGTTTTAGAGATCTTGCAATCAGGACGGCGCTCATTTCAGGTGAGACCTCCGGGGTTTAAAAAACTCGGAGGTCTGAAACTGTCACCCTGAACGCAATTTGGTATGAGAAACGCGCCTCTGTCAAAGGAGACCAGCATGGGACGCAAACGCAAATACAACAACAGCACGGTCATCTCCATCCGCATCTCCGACGAGGAGTTGGAGGAGATCACCAGGATCATGGCCAGCAATCATATCGACCGGGTTTCCGACCTGATGCGCGAAGCCATCCGGCTCTTCAAGAACAGCCTGCCGCTGGAACTGCAGCGGGTCGTCGGGCGCGCAAAGCAGCCGGCATACGGCAAGCTGGCATGAAGCCGCCATCCCTCCGCAGCCACCCTTCCCGGCTTTTTGTCGAGGTAACAACACGCTGCAACCTGAACTGCTTCATGTGCGTCAAGCAGCAGGACGGGAGCGCGGTGTGCGAGGGGGATCTCTCTCCGGAGATCTTCGCCCGGCTGGAGCCGGTCTTCCCCCACCTGGAAGCGCTGGTCCTGAACGGCATCGGAGAGCCGCTCCTTTCCCCCCATCTTGAAGATTTCATCAGACTCGCACGCCGCTCAATGCCAACAGGCAGCTGGATCGGTTTCCAGACCAACGGGCTTCTCCTGACCGGCCTGCGGGCACTCTCCCTGGTTGATGCAGGTCTGGACCGGATCTGTTTCTCGGTTGATGCATCCTCTGCGGACACCTTCCGGAAGGTGCGCGAGGGGGGCGACCTGCTCGATATCGAACATGCCTTCAGAGCAATCACCACGGCCAGAAAGCAGTGCAGCCGGCCGGTGCAAGCGGGGATAGAGTTCGTGGTGATGCGGAGCAACCTGGACGAACTGCCGGCGGCGCTCCGCTGGGCCGCGGACCACGGCGCCAGCTTTGCCATAGTCACCCATATGCTCCCCTATGACGAGGAGCACGCCGCAGAGGCGGCCTACAGCAGCTGCACCGCCGAAGCGATAGCGCTGTTCAACAGCTACCGGGACAGGGCCGGGGAAATGGGGCTGGATATCTACCGCTACCCGGAAGCACGCTGGCGCTACAGCAGAAACGAGGAAGAACGGCGGCTGGTAGAGCTGGTTGGAGAGATGGGGGTGACAGCGGAGCGGCAGGGGCTTTTTCTTGACATGAAGAAATTGCTTCAGCTTGAGCCGGGGTTGACGGAGCGGGTTGCATCGGTCTTCGCCGAGGCAGGTGACGTTGCCCGCGAGCGAGGCATTGACCTGCGCCTGCCCGAGGTAGCCCTCAAGGAACAGCGACATTGCCGTTTCGTCGAGGATGGCGGCGCCTTCGTCTCCTGGGACGGCAGCATATCCCCCTGCTACTTCCTCTGGCACCGCTACCGCTGCTTCGCCAGTGGCTGGCAGCAGGAGGTGCAGCCCAAGGTGTTAGGCAACCTGTCAAACGACGGGATACTGGAGATCTGGAACAGCACGGCATACCGGAGCTTCCGGGAACAGGTGACCGGATACGACTATCCGACCTGCGCCGGATGCTCACTGGCGCCGTGCGACTATGTGCAGACCGACCGGTTCGAGCAGGACTGCCACATCGGAGAGGTCCCCTGCGGCGCCTGCCTCTGGTGCATGGGCGTTTTCCAGTGTCTCAGCTGAGACGGGAAAGCGACATCCGCTGACAGATCTCATCAGGCACCCTATTTGACTGGCGGAGCCGCTTTCTCCCCGAGAATCTCGATCAGCCGGACTGTCTCTGCCGGTCGCAGATAGAAAGACTGGTCCCGCTCACAGAGCTTGGCACCGACCTCCTCGGCCGTCTTCTCCCCGGCAGGGGGAAGCTGGCAAAACCTGATCTGCCCAAGCCAGGACGATCCGCCTCTGCTGGAAATGAACCTGGTGCCGATGACAGCCGGACCGCGGCCGGATTCCAACTGACAGGAGACCGTGCCGACCGCCTTGATGGCGTCGATTTTCTCTATTCTGGCTGTTTCGCCCCACTCGACCAGTTTTCTCAGGTGCGAGACAAATCCCTCCCGCCCGCCTTTGCCAAGATAGAGGGCAATTTCATCGGGTTTTCCCCTGTCGACTATAAGATTCGCACCGTGATGCCTGCCCGGGGTGATAACCAGTTCGTCGACTGTCGCACCGCCGGACATCGTCATCGACCTTTCTATGGCCACTCTGCCGAGCAGGCTCTCCTCTGCCGAGACATCGCCTGACACCCCACCGGCAATGGTAATAGCCTCCAAAACGAGCAGAAACATGATCACGTTTCTCTTCATCACTCAATCCTCTGCCTGACAGTTCTAAAGATACCGCGGTGTTGACCGATCATGGAAAGTATCGCATATCAGCTTGTCTGCATCAACCCCTCGGTGTGGTGGCTCTCGAAACCGAGCAGACTCAGGTATCTTTTCATTGGGTTCATTGACAAATGCTGTCCTGCCTGCATAATATTCAGGATTCTGAATACTAGATAGGGAGAATGATATGCCGATCTACGAATATCTCTGTCAGTCCTGCGGCCATATTTTCGAGAAGCTGCAGAAAAGTTCCGATGAGCCCCCGCCGGTCTGTACGGCATGTGGCTCATCCGAGGTGAAACGGAAGTTGTCCACTTTTGCTGCTCCGGCCCAGTCATCACCGCCGGGCGGATGTTCCGGCGGCGGCTGAAGGATATGACGGCACCGGTCCGGTGCCTGCCCGCGAATCGCAAATTCAGCAAAAAATATCACGGAGGAACATGTCATGATCAAGACGCTGGTTCATATCTTTTTTCTGGTAACCCTGGCTGCTGCCGTTACGCTCCCGTTTGTACGCACCGCAGCGGCCGCCGACGCCAAAGCCGACGTTGCGGCCCACAAATCATGCAAATACTGCGGCATGGACCGGGAGAAGTTTGCCCACAGCAGGATGCTCATCGAATACGATGACGGCTCGACCGTTGCTACCTGCAGCCTTCACTGCACCGCCGTCGATCTGGCCAACAACATCGACAAGGCCCCGCGAATGATCAAGGTTGCCGATTACGCCGAGAAGACGCTGATCAACGCGGAACAGGCATCATGGGTGATCCTCACGGGCAAGCCGGGAGTCATGACCAAAAACGCCAAGTGGGCCTTTGCCGGCAAGGCAGGGGCGGAATCCTTCATGAAAGAGAATGGCGGGAAAGCGGCAACCTTTGACGAAGCGATGAAAGCGAGCTACGAGGATATGTACCAGGATACGAAGATGATCCGGGAGCGCCGGCAGATGAAAATGAAAAAGGAGGGGCACGGCATGAAGTACTGAGCCGCGGCCTGCACCCTACCCCTCGCGCACGGAAAATCTGGCAAGGGGGTCTATCCGCTCGATAGCAACGGCAGAAGTGTTGCCTGACGGATAGACCTCCCGCGCCAGGTAGGCCAGCTCATCCTGCTCCAGTTCGCTCGGAACCGTGATCCACCACCCCTTGTTCCCTCCCCTGCCGCCGTCATTCCAGCGGTAGCCGCGCTGTTTCAGCAGATCCTTCCTGTCGAAGGGTGCGCCCACCGCGCAGATTCTCGACGTGACCGCGGATGCATTTTTCAAGAGCTCGGCGAACACCGGCCGGTCAGACACCGGAAGTCTGCAGAGGAGCAGGCCGAGGAGCCCTTCCGCGTCATCCAGCGCCCGGTGGGCGTTGATGGAGTAGCCGCCGCACTTGTAGAGCAGGTACTCCAGGGAGCGGGAACTGATCCGTTCCCCCTGCCAGTCGACCTGGGAGACGCTGCACCCCCAGGGGATATTTGCAAATTCCGGGAACCTTGCCTCGACGAACTTCCGGTCAAAGGCGGCATTGTGGGCAATAACGAGCGATGCGCCTGCCGCGAGCTGAGCCACCTTTTCGTCATCCAGTTTCCTGCCGGCCAGCATCTCGTCGCTGATACCGGTGATCTCCCGCACCTCTTGGGAAAGGGGCTCCCCAGGATCCTCGAAACCGTTGTAGCGGTCCGTAATGCGGCTTATTTCCCCGCTCTGAGGGTCATACTCAAAGGCCACGATCCCCAGCTCTATGATCCTGTCCCTGCCGTGATCCAGACCGGTTGTCTCGGTGTCCAGGCAAAGGCCGACTCTCCCCCCCGTAATCGGTTTGCCGGTGAAGCGGGTGTCCCGCTCCAGGTTCAGCCGACGCAGCACCATGAACTCACCGGTAGAGTGCAGGGCGGCGACCAGGATCTCCGCTTCGAGGGGGTTGAGCGGCTCCTGGCGATAATCCCGTTTCTCCCTCTTTTTCATCGCTCCCCCACCCGCAGCAGGATTGGCGTCTCCATGGCCTCATCCCCGATCGTCAGATAGAGGGTGCCGTCTGAAATGGTAATCGACCAGTTGATGACCCGGTCGAGGGATGTTGCCAACTGGTTGACAAATCCCGGGGCAAAGGTCACCACCGTCAGGTTGGCCGCATTCTGCAGCTTTGGCAGCTGCTGCTGTTCCCAGTGTGGCAGGGATCGGCCACAGGCCACCAGCGCCACCCGCCCGGCATGGCGACACGCCTTGAGGAGCCGCTCTGGCTCGGGCAGTCCCACCTCAAGCCAGAGAAGCACCCGGTCATCCGCCCCCTTCAGCCAGAGGTCCGGCAGATCCCCCTCGCAGATCCCCTTGGTGAAGGCCAGATCCGACTGATAAAAGATCGCATAAGCCAGCAGCCGCGCGACCAGCCGCTCTTCGGTTTCCGACGGATGCCTGGCAAGGGTGGTTTTCAGGGTTTCGTAGACGCCGCGGTCGACGTCGGCAAGTTCTACGTTTGCACGGTATACGGTTGATGGCAACGCCATGTCAGTGGGTATCCCTTTCTGATTTCATACGACGGGCTTCTGCCCCCGGGCCATTCTGGTCAACAGCCGGTCAAGGGAAGAGGCGAATCTCTGCCGATCGGCAAGGGAGAATTGGGCCGGACCACCCAGCACGGCTCCGCCGGAGCGGAGCTCGGCCATGAGGTCGCGGATGGAGAGCCGCTCACCCACGTTCTCCTCGGTGTAAAGTTCGCCGCGCGGATCCAGGGCTACACCGCCATTGGCAACGATTCTGGCCGCCAGGGGGATATCCGCGGTTATCACCAGGTCCGACGGACCTGCGTGCTCGGCGATGTAATCATCGGCAACGTCAAACCCCTCACCCACAACGATCGATTCGACCAGGCGCGAGTTGTGCCGGGCAAGGCTCTTGTTGGCCACCAGGCAGACTGGCACCTGCAACCGCTCGGAAGCCCGGAAGAGGATCTCCTTGATGACCCGGGGGCACGCATCGGCGTCTATCCATATTTTCATATCAAGTCCATCGGAAAGTATACCCCGCTCACCGTTCGGCGAGCATGTACTGAGAGAGGGGAGCAAAAGCGATTCATGACCGGGGTCTGATAACCGTAACGACACCACGCGAAAGCCGCTGCTGAATCCAGAGTGCGGCAAAGCGCCCGATCAGTGCGCGGGTGAACGGAAAGAGGAAAAACAGTCCGAGAAAATCGGTGAAGAAACCGGGGGTAAGCAAAAGTATTCCGCCCGTCAGGACCATTACCCCGTCCAGAAGCTCGGCGGCGGGCATCCGCCCCTGCGACAGCTCGGACTGGATGCGGCGCAGTATCTCGAACCCCTGGTGCCGGATCATCCAGGCACCGGTCAGGCTTACGAGCAGGAGCAGGCCAACCGTGGGGAGGGGGCCGATTATCGAACCGGCCTTGACCAGGAGATAAATTTCCAGAATCGGGATGACGCTGAAGAGGAGGAACAACCGGAACATGCAGGGCCTCTCTGTACCCGGATAACTTCGAATCCCGCAATTAAAAACCCCGACAGCTTTTCAGCAACCGGGGTCAGCTTTTCTTGGGTGCGATAAACGGGAATTGATTCCTCTTGATAATTTTACAGCCAATTTACCTTAGAACTGCCCATGGTTGTCAAGCGATTATTGGCAGGAACAGCTTGTTCAGCGCTACCAATGGGGTTAACACACAGCATTATGATTTCGCGAGGCCGGCAAGGAAATCGTTGTGGTGTCTGACCCTGCGCTCCACGCCGTTGTAATTCGTCCGCTTCGTCGTGTCCCGGACCGGATCGACTCCCAACGTGACCCAGCCGCTTCTGCGACGGAACCTGATGATTTTTTCGTTTTCTATGAGACTGTGCAGCATGAAATCCTTGACATAGTCATGCTTCATTCCCGGGTAAATTACTTCTATCAGCATTACTAAGGCCCCCTGAAAATAACATGTGCTGGTATGAACAGCTACAACATATCATTAAAATTATTATCACACTCCAATCTATAGCCGGTCAACAGGAAACTGCTCAAAGGCATCGTCCGGACGCATGATTCTCGGGAGCCTGATCTCCAGGATACCGTCAGTAAACGTTGCATAGGCAAAAACCGCCTTGAATCCTTCGGGCAGATGCAGTTTTCTGATAAAAGAACCGAATGACCGCTCCATGCGGTGAAACCCCCTGTTTCCCTCACGCAGTTCCTCCTTCTTTTCCCCGGAGATGGTTATCGTATCGCCATCAAGATCGATCCAGACATCCTCTTTTCTAACCCCCGGGATTTCCGCCTTGATAACGACATCATCGGCCTGTTCATAAATATCAATCGTCGGTAACGGGCCGGACACCTTGGTGAAACGCTTTGGCGTCACCCATGGTGAAACAGCCATGCTCTGATGCAAAAAATCGTCGTTCATGGGAGTCCTCCCGCAGATCATCAATGACAATGTCGACGATCGACTATTGTGACAACTATGCAACAAAACCTAATCACAAAACATGCCAAGCGGCACAGGCACGTTCATACAACAATATCAGCAAGTTATTACTAGCGGCGGATCAGTGGCGAAGTTATGTTCCTAACCGTTTTTCGAGTGGGAAATATGATGAACCCCGTGGCAGCTACGTTCTGTAATGTATTACGGCTCAGGTAAATTTTTTGCATGGTGAATATTTTTTTACAATCTGGTTCGCTTACGTCATCGACTTCATCCTGTTACTGATTGTCTGGCGAGTTACCCCGAGCATTGTCGATGCTACCGGCAGGCTCCCCCCGGAGATTTTCAGTGCCTCTCTGATCAGAAAATCCTCGATCTCCCTGAAAGTCGGAAGGTGGCCGAATATCATGTAGAGACATTCGACCCCTGTTTCGGGATTCAGTTCAGGCAAGACCGGTGCCGGTCTCGGAACAACGTCCGGAAATGATTGCAGCATCAGGGGCCCATCAAGATGACGGGTCATGGCATCATAGACCATGGCATTGAGCTCCCTGACATTCCCCGGGAAAGGGTGTGCCTTGAGTGCGGCCAGAAGTTCCGGAGAGGGGGAAGCGATATTTTTCTTCAACTGCTTGGCCGCCCTCTCGATAAACGTTTTCAGCAACAGAGGAATATCGTCCAGCCGTTCGCGCAGGGGGGGAATATCGATCATGTGGGTACAGAGCCGGTAATAGAGGTCGCGCCTGAACTTCCCCTCCCGTATCCTGGCCTCAAGGTCCACATTGGTGGCCAGCACCAGGCGGGCCGTGCTCGTCTTGACAACATCCGAGCCGACGGGATAGTATTCGTTCTCCTGAAGCAGGCGCAGCAACTTGACCTGCGAGAGCTCCTTGAGATCGCCGATCTCATCGAGAAAAAGCGTCCCGCCCGAAGCCTTGCTGACCAATCCATCCCGCGACAGTTCCGCACCGGTGAATGCCCCCTTTTTGTGTCCGAAAAGGGTATCGGTGAACATGGCATCATCAAGACCTGCCACATTTACGCTGACGAACTCCCCCTTCAATCCCGAGAGACGATGTATCGCCCTGGCGAACATCTCCTTGCCGACGCCGGTTTCACCGGTTATCAGAACCGGTTGCGGAGACCGGGCAATAACCTCCGCGTACTGGAAGATGGATCTCATTTTACCGTTATTGGTAATTATGTCTGAAAATGCCTCGGCATGCACAAGGCGGTTGTTGATCAGATAATCCTTGAGTTGTGAAACCTCCTGCAGAAGGTGGTCATAATTGAGCGCGTTTTTCACGCTGGACAACAGGCGATTTGCATCCACCGGTTTGAGCAGGTAATCAAAGGCGCCTGCCTTCATGCAATCAACCGCGGTCACAACATCAGTGGACGCGGTTTCGATGATTACCGGGATCTGGGGATAATCACGACGCAGGATCTGGAGCAGATCCGAACCGCTCAGGTTGGGTATCATCAGATCCAGGACGATCAGCGACACCTGGTGAACCGCGAGAAAAGGAATGACAGCCCGGCTGTCATTGAAGGTGTAAACAGGACCGATCCCGGCATCGAGCAGAACCTTGCGGGTTATATCAAGCGCGCTCTGCTCGTCATCAACCAGCAGGACCGGGAACTGTTTGCCATACTCGTGTTTCATCAACGGAGCCTCCGTGTGCAAACGTTCGGTTGCGAATTTTATCATGTTCATATACAGCCTCTACACAAAATATCAAGGGATGCGCAATTTTCAATCGAAACAATAAGGGTATGAATCGCTTCCCTTCCTTCTGAACCGGAACATGCCCCACACCCTCCCGCATTCCTGTTCCCATCCCAACGGGTAAATCCGGGGAATATCGAATAACGAGGATATGCCAAACAGGCTGCCAGACGCAAGCTGCCGGGACTTGACAAGCGGCCCCCAAACGATTATATTAACAGCACCTAACAGTTATTGCCGAACCCATTGTGAAGTGGGGGCGGAAAGCTACGGGTCTTAGATTTAAGACAGCCGAGCTGCATAGGAAAATCCTTTGCATGCTCGGCTTTTTTGTTTGGAGGCATGACTGTAACAGCACGGTGAAAAGCCTGCTCACCTGAGTGGCGATGGAGGTTCGTTATGGCATTACAGGTCAAACGACAAATAAAACGACAAATCGGCCAGATATTGATGGACGGCGGTTTTCTGAAAATAAACGACCTTGACCAGGCATGTGAAGAGCAGAAACGCACGAAAGAGTTACTGGGGCAGGTGCTGGTCAAAATGGGGGTGCTCAAAGAGCGGGATATCAAGGCTCCGCTCTTGATTCAAGACCACCTCTCCAGCATTGACGATGCCGTCAAAATTGCAGCTGGCGAGCGTCAACTGCTGGGTGCCTTGCTAGTCGAGTCCGGTAAGATTACGAGCAAACAGCTGGATACGGCCATCGCCGAACAAAAACGATCCGGGGACAAGCTGGGCGAGGTGTTCACCCGCCTCGGCATACTGACCGAAAGACAGCTTGGAGCACTGCTCGAATTTCAGCACAACCAGGAAGACACGACGATCACCAACCCTCTCAGGCTTGGTGAACTGCTGGTCACCACGGGATACATCTCCCGCGAGCAGTTGAATGCAGCCCTGCAGAAGCAGCATGTTACCCACAAGAAGATCGGCGAAGTGCTGGTCGAAGAGGGGTATCTCACTCCTCGTAAACTCAAAAGCGGTTTCCGTCTGCAGAAGATGCTCGTCAAGTCGGTTCTGGCATCAATTCTGTCTCTGGGTCTGAGCGCTCCGGCCATGGCCTCAAGTGTCAAGCTCCAGTGGGATCCCGTCACCGCACCCGGCCTGGCAGGTTACAAAATTTATTACAGTGACACCTCATCAACCCTTGGGACCACCACCGCAATTGATGTCAGTACACAGACCATTGCATCCATAGACGGGCTTGATCCCGGCAAATCCTATCAGTTCGCTGTCACCGCCTATGATACGACAGGGACGGAAAGCTCATTTTCCAACGTTGTGACGCTAGAGGAACAGATGCCGCCGAATGTGACCATCACCTCTCCACTGAACGCCGTCAATGTAAGCGGGGTAGTCACGGTAAACGCCAACGCGTCAGACAACGTGGGGGTCACAAAGGTCGAGTTCTATGTCAACGGAGTACTGACGACAACCGAAACGTCCGCTCCCTACACCTTTTCGTGGGATACTTCCAGCCTTGCACCGGGGGCATACACGCTTATGGCCAAGGCCTACGATGCGGCGGGAAATGTGAGTCAGTCAAGCAGCTCCGTGAATGTTGTCACAGATGTCATTCCACCGGCCGTAACCATGACGTCGCCTGCCAATAATGCCATCCTCAGCGGACCGGTAACCATCAGTTCCAGTGCCAGCGATAATCTGGGCGTGAGCAGCGTCGAGTTTTACTGTAACGGGCTTCTCCTCTATGCCAGCAACGTTGCTCCCTACAGTTTCAGCTGGGACACCACCACGGTCGCCAACGGCAATTATTCGATCGTCGCAATTGCCAGCGACAATGCCGGCAACACGACACAATCATCTTCGATAACGGTGACGGTCAACAACATTGTACCCGACACAATTGCCCCCACGCTGGTCAGCTTCACGCTGCCGGCCACCTCAAGCTCCCTGACCGTGCCGGTGTCCGGCTTGAGCGCCACCGACGCCGTCGGGGTCACCGGCTATCTGGTGAGCGAAAGCGCGACCAAGCCCCTGGCCAATGATACCCGGTGGAGCGGCAGCGTGCCGTCGAGCATCACCTTCAGTGCCGCCGGCACAAAAACCGCTTATGCCTGGGTCAAGGATGCCGCCGGCAATGTCTCGGCAAGCCGCTCCGCCACGGTGGTGATAACCCTTCCCGACATCACTGCCCCCTCGCTGGTCAGCTTCAAACTGCCGAACACGGCGAAATCTCTGACCGTACCGGTCCTGGGCCTCAGCGCCACCGACACCGTCGGGGTAACCGGCTACCTGATCAGCGAAAGCGCCACCCCACCATCGTCCAGCGATGTCCGGTGGAGCAAAACCGTGCCGACAAGTTTCACCTTCAGCGCTGCCGGCACCAGGACCGCCTATGCCTGGGCCAGAGATGCGGCCGGCAACATATCGGCAAGCGCTCGGGCAAGTGTGAAAATCATCTTGCGATAACGACGTCGTGATACAATAGATCACCGTCAATCGGTGCACGAGGAGTGATCAAATGAGAGACATCAAGAAAACCGTCAGGTTTACACCGATACTGGCAGCGGCCTTCATTTTTCTATCAATAGCCGTCACGAGCTGGGCGGGAGACTATTTTGTGGATGCCGTCAATGGCAACGACACCAACACCGGCTCACAGTCCGCCCCGTGGAAAACGCTGACCAAAGTCAACGGCTTTGCCTTCAAGGCGGGCGATACCGTCAATTTCAATTCCGGAGGTACCTGGTCAGGAACCCTGACCCCTGCGTCTGGCTCCTCAGGGGCATTCGTCACCTATGCCGCTTACGGAACCGGCAATAAACCGGTGATCTCCAACTGTAATGTTTCAGGCAAATCCTACATCATGATTAAGGGGCTGAAGTTCAGCAGCACGACGGCATCTTATCCCCTCATCATAACGAACGGTTCATCCTATGTCTGGGTGGACGGATGCGAGATCTATGCGGAATCGGCAAGTACGGCCTACGCGGCGGCCCGGATCTACATGAACTCACACCATAACAGGATCACAAACTGCACCATCGAGCATCGAAACCTCGGCATTCAGAATGACGCCCTGAATCTCAAGTTCAACGCCAACTACAACCTCATCGAAGGGAACAAGATCGGCAGGGCGACCCACTACGCCCTGACACTGGAAGGCTCCAACGCGACCTACCCCTCCTATGAATGCAAATACAACATCATACGGAACAATACGATCAACAATCCGGAAGGGGCAATGGTGGAACTGCAGTCCAACTCGAACAACAATGTCGTTGAGGGGAATATCATTACCGGCGGGAAGACCTCTTCCTTCAATGCCAACCAGCCGCGAAGCTTCAAAAACGTTTCCAACAACAACATCATCCGGATGAACGTCATCCATACCAACACGCAATCCGCCGGCTCCGGCCTGACCTCCGCTGCCTACCAGTACAATGCTGATCCGCCGAATAATGTCATCGGCAACCATACTTACAACAACGTGATTACCGGCATCTATACCCAGCCGCTCGTCCTGGACAACTACGAGCCGACCGTCTGCCAGATCAACAGGAACGTTTTCAAGAACAACACCCTGTACAACAACGGAACGGCAAATGGCTACCAGCTCCAGATTACCTCGTATGCCGGAGCCGACAATTATTTCATGAACAATCTGTTCTATAAATCGGCCACGACCAAGGTCCTGAACATCCGTGGCGCTACCACGGATGTCGCCGGCATCCAGAACTCCGACCCGGTCCACTTCAAGGGGAACACCCAGCAGGCCCCGAAGTTTGACAGCTCCTTCCGTCCGCTCGTGGGATCACCGACCATCGATACAGGGGATTACCTTTCAAGGATTGTCAGTTCCACCGGGACGGGAACCACCTTTGCGGTTGAGGATGCGGGCTATTTCTCGGACGGATTCGGCATCGCAGCCGGCGACCCGATCCGCGTCGGGAGCAAGACGACGACCGTCACCGCGGTGAACCGGACCCAGAACACCATCACGGTCGCCGATACGGTAACATGGACTGCCGGCGAGCCGGTAAGCCTCCCGTACAGCGGATCAAAGCCTGATATCGGTGCCTACGAATACGAAGCCGGCCTGCCGGGCCCCATGAACCTGCGCTTCAGCAACTAGCCCGAACATCTTTCATCAGGGAACAGACGGGGGAGAAGCACTGCTTTTCCCCCGTATTTTTTCCACCTCCCACGGAATTCAGCAGGAGACTCAGGGCATAATACATCCATGCCTGCGACCACCTGATGTAGGGGATTCTGTTGGCATACCACCGGGTCTTCTGGTAATAAAAAAAACCTTCATCCTTGTCCTGCATATTATCTATTGCCCATTCGGCTATTTTTACGGCCTTCGACACGCTCTGTTCCTCATATCCGGAAAGCTTCAGGAATGTGACGATCCCCTGCGCCGAACAATGGATGTCTATGGGATAGAGGGAATCTTGATAGTACTTGGGACACCCGTCCTCTAGCCAGAACGTTTCCACGAAATAGCGAGCTGCTTTTCTGAACATATTCTCCCAGGTAAAATCGCCGGTGTATTCCATCCAGTCACGAAGAGACACAAGATTGAACCCGGTGTGGAAGTTATCGACAAACTGCTGGAAGTTTTTCTCGCCATAGGGCCATGAATAATCGGAGCGAAGCGCCCTCATGGCATACGTCATGGACTTTCTCGACTTTTCCAGATAAGAGTTTTCGCCGGTCAGACGGTAGATTCTTGCCAAAAGGGTCGCCCCCAGCATGTTCACATTATGCACCCTGGCATCGGCACCAGGCATGTAACCGAAACAAAGGGTTTCACGATCTTCGTGCAGAACGAGATTCTCCAGAAAGAACCTGCAGCCGTCCAGTGCCAGATCGAGGTATTCGTCCTTCATGGAGGCACCATAATGATCAAGGAGCGCATTGAGCACGAAAACGGTTGTGACAAGGTTGGGCGTCCCCACGGGGGTAAGAAAGGTCCGCGACTGCCAGTCGAAATTGTATCCCCATGAAATGCCGGAGTACCCATGGCAGCACATTCCCCGCAACTGCTCGATCAGTTCTTCCGCCTCAACGTGTCTCTTCCGATATGTCAGGCCTGAAATGAAAAGGGCCAATCCTTTCGGATTATACCCATGGGGGACACTTGCTATTTTCCTGAAATTCACGGGAGATTTCTTGAAAAACTGTGTCCATACCAGCCGCAGCACGGCTGATCGGTAGAAGAAACTCCCCTTGAACAGGGTTGAATTCAAGCCGTCAAAATTATCCCAGCCGGCATAGCGCATTTTAGCGCAGTACCCGGAAAGCATGTCGAATGCCGTCTCAACCCGTTCGATTTCCCTGCCAGCGCTATCATTCATTCTGCACCCACCCCATTAATGTCGACGTGCGATTGACGCACAGTACCGGCAACAGCCATCAGAAACTGCAGGTATTGTAATAGAGCTCCTCCAGCCTCTTGACGACGTTCCTGACCTCGTACAGCGCACGCGCCCTGCGTCTGTTCCCTTCCGAGATGCGCCTCCAGAGAGGTCCATCATCAATCAGCTCTGCGACCTTCGCTGCAAATTCCCGCGGGTCCAGAGACGCTACGAGAAAACCATGGACACCATCGGAAACGACATCGGAAATTCCGGCAACCGGCCGGGTCACTATGGCGAGCCCCATTCCCATCCCCTCCAGGATGCAGAGAGGCATCCCCTCGCCATACGAGGTTGGGAAAAGCATGATGCCGCACTTGTTCAACAGCTCTTTTTTGGCTTCATCATCCACCCACCCGGTAAATTCGACAATGCCGTCCAATTTTTTCCGAACGACGTAGTCGCGCAACTCGGCGGCCATTTCCCCGTCACCGGCCATATACAGTTTGATATCCGGAAAGCGTTCGCTGAGCATTTCAACAACCTGAATCGTCTCCAGGCACCCCTTCCCTCGCGCAAACCGCGACAGGAACAGAACATTGAACGGATTGTTCCTGCCTTCATGGGGACTCTCTTCATAGACGGTCGTTTCCAATCCTATGGATTCCGGATCAAACCCCCATGCGACCAGAATCTCTTTGAACCGGGAAGCCAGAACGACCCCCCGGTCAAAATTGAATGTTTTCCTGAACAGCCATGTTCCGTGAGCCGTGATCCGGGTTGCGACGGCATCGTTCCACCCATGAAAGAAAACCAGGGTCCTCTTGCGAAACAGACGTTTCGCAATAAAGTGGTACATCCCGTCACGAATGACGGATTTCAGATCAAGTGACGGATTGAGAATAACCAGATCGTACTTGGGCAACACGCTGAACAGCTTCCAGATGTCGGCAAGGGCGAGCGTGCACCGGCGCACCGGACTGATGATGCCGGAATCCCTGCCAACATGGAAAAAATCCAGATCCACCCGTCCCGAGCCGTACTGTTTCCTGACTAGGGAATAGTAGCTGGTAACCCCTCCCTTCACCTGCGGATGGGGGCAGAGGACCAATGCCTGGTGCCGTTTCGGGTTTGTCTCGGAAAGCGTTGTCATATCGGTTTGCACAGGGTCAGAATCTGTTCCGCACGTCGTTCCCATGTATAGTTTTCAAGCTCCTGCTTCGCATTTTCGACAAGAGCTTTACCAACATCCGGATTAGCTATTAAAAACTCGATGTGTTCTGCCATGGCACAATCATCACCGGCAGCACTGATCAGGGCATTGTGGTTATGGCGGAGCACTTCCAGGAGAGAGGGGATATCGGTGGCAACGACGGGATGGCCGGCGGCAAAGTATTCAAAAAGCTTTACCGGAGAGGTCACATCGTCGATAACGCTCCCCATGGTATTCGGCAATGCAAGCACATCGGCTGCTGCCTGGAACAGGGGAACCCGTGAAGGAGGGATCTTTCCCGTGAATCGGACGTTATCCCCCCGGACCATTCCCCCGAGCCTTGCAATTTCATCCTTTTCCCCTCCGACGATGACAAAGGAGAGACCGGTAAGCCGGTTTGCGCAGCGAAGCAGTACATCCACCCCTTTCCCCGGCAAAAGGCTCCCCGTGTACACGATCATCGGTTTGGAACCGTCAATCCCCAGCATGTTCCGGGCTTGTTCCCGGGTCACGTCAAGACGGTATTTATTCATGTTCACGGCATCATGCAACACGAACAGCTTGTCAGCGGGGATCCCGTCCTTCATCCAGTAATCCTTCAATACATTGGAGATGCAGACGACTTTGACGAGCCCCGTTGCGACGCTGCGCCTGACCATGTTCCGGTAGAGACAGGTCTGCAAACGGCCCTTGAATCTGAATTGATGGGATTCATAGATGCAAGGACGCTTGAAGATGACGGAAAGCATGAAAATGAGCCACGGCTCTCGGGAGTAAACTATTCCGGTGTCTTTACCGGCCAGTTTCAGTGAGGCCAGAAAGGAATACAGCACGGCACGTCCCGGTACCTTCCCGGAATAACAGAATCGTGGAAGGGGAATTTCCAGGATATCAAACGGGGACTCGACACCGTAGTAGTTAAACAGCGATTCTTTGGAGGAGTCACAGGCAGGGACGCACAGGGTCGTTTGAGCATTCACCTTGGCAAGAGCACTGCACATTTCCATGATGCACACGACCGCGGCATTATGGTAGGAGAGCAGGTTGGATGCAGCGTACGTTATTTTCCGCCCATTTGCCGGCATAAACCCCGTCCCCCTTCCGGCTTGTATCTGCTGACAAGGTAGACCACGCCGATGAGTGCCCAGCATATCTGATGGTAGCTGGTTATACGGGTGAACTCGAACTTGAGTTCGTTAACGAGAAAAAGCAGCATGAACAGGAGACAGGCAAACCTGAGATAGGTTTGTGGATTATTCATTCTGGACCTGTGCCGGATCAAGCCCATGAGCGGGAATAACAAAATCAGAAAAAACAGGGCCGCGCCGATGATGCCGATCTGGTGCACCGTGGTCAGGAACAGATTGTGAAAATCAACGCGCACCAGGCTGTGGCCGACCAGGGATATGTTGGATATGACTTCCTGCCAGAACTCCGGCATGGTGTCCCGATTGGCGATTTCGAAGATGCTGGAACGTGACGAATACGCTTCTCCGGCAAGTCTGAACCGTTGCGTCATGTTGTCGAGCAGCACTGGATTGAATGCTATTGTGGCCGAAATGAGGACCGCGGATATGGCAATGGAAAACAGTGCCAGTCCTCTGTTTTCCTTGCTGAAATAATAGTATGAAACAATCGAGCCGAACATGAAGAGCAATATGCCCGATCGTGTTACCGACAACATCAGTCCCACCGCAAACAGCAGGAAAACAAGATACCAGATGATTATCTTGTCTTTGACGAGCTTGTAGACAACAAAGGGACTCAAAGCGGCCAATATCTCGCCGTACTGCTCGGGACTGAAGACAAAACTCCGGTATCTTTCAACGTCTTCATATTCACGTATTACCGATTGCGTCTCTTTCGCATAAAAGATTCTGAGCACGTTTTCAATTTGAGGGAATTTAATTACCATGATCGTGATAACGACATGCACGGATACAAGCAGTAGAATGAGTTTCACTAGTTTTTCCGCCATCTCATGGGCATTTTCATGGGCATTCATCTGCTTGTAATTCTTTATGACCACGAACAGCAATAATGCCGTTACAAAACTCGCCAGCTGCCGGACGGCATGTCCGTTCAGGTCGCTGTCTATTGTTCCCGTTCTGATGGCAATGAACGTTGACAGCATGCCGACTGCAATCAGCATGTATGTTGCCGCGTCGATCTTGTCATTGATCACTCTTCCCTGACTTATCATCTGTTTCAGGTATGCGGCAAAAAGCAGAAGGATGCATATGGTTCCCGAGGTCAGGGCATCCTTGCCCATGTAACTGATATGCACGGGGAAGAATATCATGATGATTGTTATGACGATTGCCTGTCTCATATCATTGCCCTCGTGACAGCTTCCTTGTCGTCAACTGACATTCATACCGACATTCTTGCTGCGATGCATGTTCAACTTTGCGGCCACGAACTGCAGCAATGCTTTTATTTCAACTGTTTTGACTTCGTCCAGGATGTACAGCAATGTGGCATAAATGCCGAAGCTTGCCGTTCCATACAGCAACAGCCGGTATATGCCGCAGTTTGCCACCGCCGACAACGACAGCGGATATATCGCCGTGGCCGCGGCCAGCGTTATTTTCACAAGCGATCTGACGGGGAACCGCCAGGTGAAGATTTTCCGCGAAACCAGGAACATCAGCAGGAAGTAGACCCCGTAGGCAGACATTGTCGCAACAGCGGCTCCGATGAGGCCATGCGCTGAAATGAGCAGGAAATTCAGCAGTACATTCAAAATCCCCACAGAGACTATGATCACCATCAGGCTCCTGGTTTTTTCCATTGCCATTATTCCGAGCCGGTATTTGAATATCAGCCCGGCAAAGAACGTGCTGATTGCCACATACGGGATGATACCTTTCCCGGCATGATATTTATCCGAAACCATGATCGAGAGTATCTGTTCCGAATAGCAGCACATAAGGAACATGAACGGCATGAAAATCAACAGGTACAGCCTGGTTTCCTGATTGAGAAATTCCCGCAAGGCATCCTGGCCTTCGGCTACATACACTTTCATGGCCAAAGGTTCTTCCATCATGTAAAACAGGTTCACTATCAGATAGAGTGCATTCCAGGTAACGTTGTAACAGGCCGAATATACCCCCACTTCGTGACTGTCAAGTAACCACTTGATAATGTAACGATCACTGAAATCCAGTGCCCAGCCACCGAGATATCCAATGGTCAGCGGAATTCCATAGGCTGCAAATTTCTTTATGATCCGGGCATCTATCTTTTGCCGCAGCTGAAACAGCTTTAGCACGGATACCCGCCACAGCACTGGTAACAGTATTATTGCAATGACAAGATTTCCGATAAAGATCGATTCTATGTTCAGGTTATATTTCATTATGAGCAACAAACTGATCGCAAATGAAAATACACTTGAAACCATTACGAATATCGAGTGCATTATGATTCTTCTCTGCATCCTCAGAATGTTTCTCAAGCAGCTGCTTGCCAGACTCACGCCAAAAAGTATTATTCCTATTCCCAGCAACAACCTGAGGCTGTCAGTCATCTCTATTATGTGGATTAATGCGAAGACCAGCACGTTTGTTATCAAGCTGACAACCACCAGCATCTTGACTAATGTCGTTATCAGCAGACCGAGCTTTTGTTCCTTTTCGTATTCATGGTAATACCGGGTTACCGACGATCCTATCCAGCTGCAGCACCGTTCCAGCAGCATGTTTGTAACCCGTGCTATATTGAAGTTCCCATAGGCGGCAGGGTCGAACAATCTCGTATAGACCGGCACGGAAATGAACGCTATCACCGTCGGAACGACTACTTCCGGCAGGTACCTTGCCAGGTCTTTCAGTATGTTCGATTGATTGGCCATGGTCTCATCATCGTAACAGCGTCAGTTACCGGCCTGTTCCGCCAGCATGCTGATTACCCTCTCTCCACTGAAACCGTCCCACATATCCGGAATCATGCCTTTTTTATGCCGTCCATCCAGAATCATTTCGACGTCCTGCTCCAGTGTCTGCAGCGTAATGAGCTTGTTTGTCCCCTGCGTTACCGTAACGGGTCGTTCAGTGTTGGGCCTGAGTGTCAGACACGGAATCTGCAGGAAGGTTGTTTCTTCCTGCAACCCTCCGGAATCGGTCACGGCAAAGAGAGCCCCGTCAAGAACATTGATGAAGTCCAGATACCCCATCGGTTCAACCAGCTTCAGGTTCTTGCCGTCACCGAATCCGCCAGATGCTCCGCACAGTGCGATCTGCTTTCGCGTTCGCGGGTGTACCGGGAACAGAATCGGGAGCCTGGAGGAAAGGTTCCCCAATATTTCCATCAGTCTGCGCATGAATGCGTCGTTATCCGTATTGGCCGGCCGGTGTATGGTAACGAGTCCATATCCTTTCCGCTGTAACCGGAAAGAGTCGAGCGTCTCCCGTGCCCGTATCTTTTCCAGGTTGAAGAGCAGCGAATCGATCATGATATTCCCGATGCGCTTGATCCGGTCGGCGGGGACCCCCTCCCTGAGGAGGTTTTCATCGGCATCCTCGGACGGCGTAAAGAGGAGATCGGCCAGGGAATCGGTAACGATGCGGTTGATCTCCTCCGGCATGGTCCGGTCAAAGCTCCTGAGTCCCGCCTCCACATGCCCGACCCGGATACCCATCTTGGCAGCCACGAGGGTACAGGCCATGGTCGAGTTGACATCGCCGACCACAAGGACCCAGTCGGGTTGTTCACGCAGGCATACCTCCTCGAACCGTATCATGATATTCGCGGTCTGCACGGCATGGGATGCCGACCCGACCTCCAGGTTGACATCCGGATTCGGCAAGCCGAGATCCCTGAAGAAAACCTCCGACATGGCCACATCGTAATGCTGGCCGGTATGGACCAGGACAGGGTCGATCCTCTCCCCTCCCTCCTTCAATATGCCGTTATGCCGGTCAATGGCACGGAACAACGGGGCGATCTTCATGAAATTCGGTCTGGCACCGGCAACAATTATCACTTTCACAGCAGAACTCCCCTTTCCGAATCACGGTTTATGCATTACTGCGCTGACTCCAGTCTGCCGGCAGAAGCTGGACAAGCTGCCGCCGCGATTGCTTCCAGTTCATCAACGATCACCTGCAGGGTCCTGTTGCTGGACTTCATCGGTTCTTCAGGGCGCTGCCACTTCTCGAGCCTGATTTTGCACGCCACCTCTTGCGGACTCTCGACCATGATCAACCGCCCGCTTTCGGTAAGATACCGGTCAACATAACAGGTCTCCCCCCTGAAGATGCTGTAGACCGGCACACCCAATGCCGCCGCCTCCCGGTTCATGGTCCCCCCACCGCTGATCACAAGATCCGAGTGCCACATGAGGTTAAGCCCTTCCATTGCCTTTTCCGGTATCACCAGCTTCCCCGCGCCGATCAGATCCGGCCAGGTTTCCCTAACCATGGTTTCCTGCTGTTCGTTGCGCGGCAGCAGGATTATGGCCGTTTCCGGATCTGCCGAAACATAATCCATGACCACGCGGAAGAGCGCCGCGCTTTTGGGGCTTTGGTAGTGGGCATCGGTAGCAGGCGGCCTGATCAAAACGACAATCCTGTCGGCATCGATTCCGAACTCATCGAGAACACCCTCGGTCGGCCGGAATCGCGGTACGTACACGTCCTCCTTTATGCCGGGGTATTTGCCGATATACCGATGCTTGACCTTGATGACTTCCGCAGGGATCACCTCGGGGATGATGAAGTTGTCGTAATCAATGAACGGGATTCGACTCGCGTGTTCGTAATCGAAGAGGACAACCGAAGGGATCCCTGCCATCCGGGTAAAGATAATCTGTGACCGGGACCCGTGGGAGATCGCCAGATCAGGCTTTTCCCGCTGCGCAAACGGCCCCAGCTTGAAAGCCCGATAAACGACCCCCAGCCCCTTTACGAGCTTCAGCTTTCCGTGGTTCCCTCCGATCAGTTCGTGGGGGATATGATGCATGGTCGCCAGTTCGCTGACCCGGAAACGGTCCCTGGCCGTGACAACGACGTTGTACCCCCTCTTCTGCAGCTCATCGATGATCGGCGCGAAAAAGGGGACGTGGGGAGCGTTGTCAAGGTCGATCCAGATTTTTATCCTTTTGTTCGCCATAACCCACCCCTTTCATGTCCAGTCACAGGATGCGCACATCTGTGACTCTGTGAACTTCAACTTACGGTGCATCTGACGAAAGTGCGGCAGTGCCGTGTCGTTCCACACCTCCCGTATCCCCATCTCCTCCATGTTGCCGAAGCGGTGCCGTCCGTTCAGATCCGCGTGACAGAGACTTACGTCTCCATTCCAGAATATGGTGAGCCTCTCCTGGATGTTCTTGCAGGCCACGGCCCGTTGTCGACATTTTCCGCTCGGGGAGAATTGCTCGCTTATCGCTGCCGGTTCCCGCACATGATCGACAACACCTCTCCACCTGCGGATGAAATCGTCTATCTCGTGGCTGTTTTCGCGCATCCGGTAGATGGCGGCCTCAATAATCGGGCCATTCATGTGCATACTCTTCCTGGCTGCCAGGATACCCTCGATGTTCCGCACCACCTGATCGTGGCTGACACCGTTCATGATCCGCTCATGGGTCTGCCGTGAATTCCCCAGAACGGAAAAAATCAGGTGATCGGCATTCGTCAGTCCACACCCGAGGAGTCGCCTCGTCGCATCCCGGTCCAGCAGCATGCCGTTGGTCGTGATGACCACCGCGAGCCCTTTCGATTTTACGTATGCGATCATCTCCATGATTTCGGGGTGCAGAAACGGTTCACCGTGCAAATAGAGATACACCATACGAACCCTGCTCATCGCGGCATCATCGATGATCTTCCTGAAGAGCCGGAACTCCATGCAGCCTATCTCCCGTGTCAGGGACTTTCTCGAACAGCAGGTGCATGCGATATTGCAGATGTTTGTCGGCTCGATCTGCAGGGCCAGGGGATAGTCGCGGCATCGACCGGCTGTTCCCGCAATGCGATTGATGAAAAACGGATACTTGTGCATCAGGTTCCGGGCATCACCGAATCCCCTGACATGCCGTAGCTCTTCGAGCGCAAATCTCATCCAGTTCATCTTCATGGCATCCTCATTGAAATTCGTAGACCTGCATGCCGCGGAACAGCCGTCTGAAAGCGTCAGTTGTCCGTCTCCACACCTCGCCTTTCCATCAGCGTTTTTCCAGCCACTCCTCGCGCCAGAAGAAAAAACAGGAGCGGTCACAGGGGCCAAAGTCTATGGTCCCCTGACACATGACCCCGTCGAGAAGATATATCCCCTTGCACCGCTTGGTACGGTAATCCCGCTCGTCGAGAAATTTTTCAACTTTCTTGTGGACACGCTGAATGGTTCCGCAGTACTGATGCATCTCCTCCATGAAGGAGCACCCCTTGAGCTTGTTCCAGTTATCAAGAGTCCCCCTGATCTCATCGACGGACTTCACCCGCACCAGGTCCCCGCTTTGCAGCATCGTCACCTGCTGACTTCCGCATGCTTCACCTTGAACAGGCGCCCCTGCGTCCATGCTGTTCGAGCACCGGTTGACCAGATACCGATACCGCCTCTTCAGAAATCGCTTGAGCCTTCGCTGAACATAGCGGAGAAAATCAAGGGGCATTGCCGGTTCCGTGATTTCCGGGACCGAATAAATCTGACACTGATGATTCCCGCCCGTGCATGTCACTGTTTTCGTGGTTTTCATGGTTTTGTCACCCCAGGTGCTGATAACAGAATTCCCCTATATACTCGAGAGTACAATCCGGTGCGAATCTGCACAGTTGCTTCACTATTCTGGATCCGGCGGAACTTTCCTTGGGAGCGAATTTCTCCAGGGCCTGTTTCGGATAATAGAGCTGCGGCAAGTCCGACAGTTCCGCTCCCCAATGGGATTTGAACTTCATCAGTGATTCGTTCAGCGGCGAGGTCCTGCCAAAGTCAAAAACGTCATAGCCATCGCAGCACGCGGATTTGATCGCTTCCCAGAAAAGGAAATGGATCGGACTCACATCCTTGAATGTTTCATCCATGGCTGAGAATTCGGCAGAAACACGCCCCTTGTATTGCAGGAGGATCAGTCCGCCAATCGGCTGGTCATTCTGGTAGGCCAACAGGAGTTTCACCCGTTGCGATGGCGCAAATGTCTTCCATATTGACCTGATGAATCTGTACGGCTGGGGGGGGAGATGATGGCGTCGCCTGGTCGCCTTGTGCAGCGTGTAAAAAATATCCAGATCAGCGTCACAATCGCCCATCCTGACAGTCAGGCCACTGTTCAAGGCGCGCGCGATCCGTTGCCTGACGCAGGAGCGATGAAAGGTTTTCATGATCTTCTCATGATCCGGATTCAGGCGGATGAAGTGATGCTTGTAAAAGCTCTGGACACCGTAATCGGCGTCAACAACCAGTGCCGAGGACAGATGAGTCCTTATTTCCACGTATGACGCGCCTACCCGTTTGGATAGAATGCTGACAGCCTCATGCAGTTCGTCCAGATCTCTGCCCGAATCTATCAACGGGTCACTCAGGGTGGCAAATGGAGTGCTCACCATTCTGGTGCCTGTCAGCCAGCTCTTGACGGTATACAGGGGCAATGCCGCCCGTATTGTCTCCCCCGTGCCGTCACTGAGCGCGAGGTAACAGCCCTTCATGTGGTGGAAGCTCTCCTCGAGAACTTTTTTCCACCCTGACAAATGGGTTAGCCAGCCGAACGGATGGTGTGCAACAAAGTCATCCCAACGCTGATCCTGCAGCGGATCGATCAATTCGACCCGTGAGGTGATCATGCGACAGTTATCCGAATGTATGGCGGACATGACCTATTCCTTCTTGAATGAACATCTGCTAGCCCGTTTTAGTCCCCATCATTCCGCGGTGCGGTAGCGACAACCTGAAACCAGGAATGCCTGATGAAGTACCCCGCCCAACTGACCAGACCAAGAAATTTTGCACCGTCCTCGGCCAGGTAGAACCAGGAATCCTTGTGATAACTGAGAACCTTTTCAATGCCGACTGAAAAGGAGAAAAACCCGATGGCCACGACAAGGAGGGCATAGTCGCCGGCCAGGATGATTTTCCTGAACGACACCAGCAAACCGGAGGTAAGCGCCATGTAAGCCAGGATGACATAGCGCTGGCGCAGGCCCAGAAACTCCGCGGCCAGGTATTCATGGAACATGAACAGGTCATCAAGCATGAGAATCAGGGAAAGAACGGCAAACCCGACGAGGAACGCCCCCTGGCGGTGATCCCCCCGGATTGCCGTCACTCCGGCGGCAAATAACGAAATCGCAGCCGCGATGCACCAGATCAGGACGCCAAGACTCGAGAGCACCCCGTACAGTGGGTTTACATGAACCAGTCCCGCCAGGTCGCCGGTCAGCATACTGACCGGCAGCTTGAGGCGCAGAGAGGCAAGCGCCACAATCGCAAGGAGCGAAACGGCCGGTCCATACATGCAAGCCAATAATCGGAGAGATATTTTCGGCATCGACATCACCATTCCGGCTGGTTGTTCTCCAAGTCCCGCTAAACAGCTGATCAAGCTGTTAATCGAGGCAAGTTTCCGTAGCTCACAAGGACTTCTGCTCAGCTTTTCCTACGAACGCACCGGGTGCCTTACGCACGACGGGGAACCCTGTCGTTGTGCAAACAGATACGGCAGCCCGGAGAGCATCAGATAGATGAACGGCTTCATGTCGTCCCGTGACAACACTTCACATCTTCTGATGTTTTTATATGACCGCAGTAATCCGGGAATGGTCACTTCACCATTTTTCAGATAACTGGATATGGTACGCAGTTCGTTCACTTCGCTGAGCCACCTGATATCAAGCTCATATCGTTCATTGTTGCTCACCCGTCCATTTGCGAGGTAGTCATACCAGGAACACGGGATGTTGAACCCTGCAACATCGGCAAGTCCGGCTTGACGATTGATTCTTGAAGGGGTTATTTCAATGATTTTCAGTCCGTTGCTTTTCGGATCTCTCTTGAACTCTATGCTCACATAACCGGCCAGTTTCAATTTTTTGCAGATGCTGCCGGTCAATTCAACGACCTCTTGATCGGCAACAGTCTCTGCAAGGGACGTATTGCCGAAATCCTTTGGAAACTGCCTGATCTTTCTGCAGACAACGACGCCGAGCATCTCCGATGATTCATTCAGATAGGTAAATGAACATGAAATATTGGTTTCATCGCCAGACACGATTTCCTGAATAAGCATCTGGTAACCGAGCGTATAGAGGCGCTGGTAATTGTGTATCAGCTCTGCTGGAGTGCAGCAGATGATGACTTTCGTATTGTGAAACAGATCCAGCCAGTGGCCATCCCGCCACGATGGCTTCATGATGCAGGGATATTCGATTGTTCGTGAAATCCTGACGATATCGAGCTCGCTCGGAAAGAACGTCTGGGGGATCGGCAGGTCATGGACTGACGCAAAGGGATAGAACTTTTCCTTGCTCAGCAACGTATCGAGAACCTCGTGTTCCGGCATGAGCAGATGGTAATGGTCCGACAGCGATTGACGGTGCTCCGAAATTATGATCATGTCCTGGTCGCTGACGGGAAAAAGCACGGATTTGTGGCCTGATTTCCTGCCCGTATCCATGAGAAGCGAGATCATGTTTTCCGCATACCTGCTCTCCTCAAAGTGATACGATTTATCAATATACCGGCTATGGCGGACAATCATGTTATAGGGTGAGTTATGCTCATTCCTTCCAAAGAATGCGTTGACCGGTATGCGTCTGCGCCCCAGCGATCGCATCACGGACAACGCCATGATGTTGTTCGCATTTGTCACTGTAGCCGGAATGAGATTATCTGTTTTCATCGTGTCAGACCCTTCACAGTGATTGACGCACCTGTTTCGACGTCAAGAACCGTTCCTTGTATTTACACGTCTCATTCGATGCAGTCGGGACCGCTCCCCCGCTGCATCCCCCCGACCAGCTGTTTCAGTGAGAGAACGGGTTGCCTTTCAGTGTTCTGTTGACCAGATCAATCACTCTTTTGCATATGGGCAGCAGATCATGCCTGTCCAGGACCGAGTAGACACGGCCCTGATGGGATCCGCTGAAATGATCCCTGAAATACCGCACCCCTTTTCTGCCTGACAGAAATAAATGCGACAGGTCCTTGACATCGTCTATCCAGCAGAACCCCTCTTGAAACGGTCGCTGTTCCGGCAGCTCACCATAGACAAGGTGCCGGTACTCGAGCCAGGGGAAATTGATGCCGCACGCAACGGACAGAAGCGTCGAGCGGTTATGGCGGCCGTTCACCTCGAGCAGCTTGTACACGTTGTCACGGGGATCCTTCTTGAATTCCGTGCAGGAATAGCCCGAATACCCCAATACCTCCAGGATTTTGCGTCCCGGGCCAATAATTTCAGGAACATTCATGCTTTCGACGGCAGAGGGGACCCCGAATTCCGGGGGGGAGAGTCGCACCTTCCGCGCGGTAAACTCTACCAGCGGTCTGCCATCCCAGTGATATGAGTTGTAATTGACGCCATTGCCATCATCACCGGGGATGTACTCCTGGAGCATCACCATCATGCCCGCCTCATTCGCTTCCCTGAAAGCCGCGTGTAGCTCCCCTGCGTTCTCAACCCTGGTCAGTTTTTTCTGGAACTGACGGAAATACTGGTGGCTCTTGCTCGGCTTCACGAGACAGGGATAGGTGACCGTTGCGGCAAAATCCTCCAGATCCCCGACGGTTTTCGGCAGATATGTCCAGGGGCACGGTATCCCGTGCTGTTCTGCAAGACTATAGGTATGTTGCTTGTCGATGAACTTCTCGGCAATGTCCCAGCCGGTACAGGCAACGATGCAGTGCGCTTTCAGTTTTTCCTTATGGCGCGAGACAACGGACAGCGTCGCGTCATCCGAGGCTATTACCAGAGCATTCCCCGTTCGCTGCACGCAGTCCACCAGCAGATCAATGAACTCTGCCTCATGCTCTTCCGGGTGCGGCGCGCGAACCCTCTCCCTGACATATTTCGAAACATAGCCCATATCGCTTTTGTCGTAATAGATGCTGACGATGGGCACACCCATGGCTCCGAGCGCCCTGATCACTCCCAGACCTGCTGTATGACTTGAAAGGACAATTGCCGGGATCATCGTCTCACTCCCTCACTTCGGTCCGGGAACTATTCATTACAGCACAGCGCCGATTTGATGCCTTTACTTCTCAGGAAGACGTGAGCTTTTTTGATTCTCTCCTGTTTGACCTGCTCGGGTATTTTCGGGTACATGTCATAGGAAGGCGTGTTTTCCTTGTCATCGTACGGGAACAGCGTCACGCTGCTGAAGGCAACCTTGGCCAGTTGCTCCAGCGACTCCTCGAATTCCTCCTCGGTTTCAGTCGGAAATCCGACGATGATCTGGGTATTGAGCTCAAGACTGATGTTTCTGGCCTTCAAGGCATTGAGGAGCGTCATCAACGCTCCCATGTCGTCATTTCTGTTCATGAGCCCGAGGATTCTGGGGCTCCCTGACTGTATGGGGCACAGAATACTCTTTACATTTGTGCTGGCAAAAAGGTTGACCAGCTCATTGCCATAACGAAGAATCCAGCGTGGATTGATTTCTTCCACATGAAGTCCGATCCTCTCCCGCAGGGGCCGGGCAGGAAGCTTGTCAATCTCATGCTGCAGAGTGGACAGCAGGGTACAAAAGTCACTGCCGCAATCATGTCCGTACCCCCCCACGTCATCGCCTATGACCGTGTAAGTCTTGTAACCGGACTGAATACCCTTCGAAAATTCCCTGGCAACAGCATCGAGAGGCTTGCTGACCAGTGAGCCCACCGCGAAACGAACGCCACAATAACTGCAGTTACCGAGACACCCCCTGCTGGTGAACAGATAATAGTTATCGTCACGGTTAAGGTATTTGTTCTTTACATACCGACATGACTTGAGGAAAAAAGGGATCGACATCTCGAAATTGGACGTGAATTTTTCAATTGCCTCCGGTAGTGACGAATAGTTGATTTCACCATCTATGATGTTTTCGTCATCGATATCCGAGAATTTTCGGGTGATGTTTTCAAAATGATCATCAATGCTGTTTATGTCTTTGGGCGTTATGTAGTCATAATTGTATTTGCTGTATTTGGCGGGAGATATGGCTGGAAGGCATCCGTATATTGTTATGCGTGCGGAGTATTTACCCATGTTTTCGATTGCGCGCATGGATTCCTCTTCTTCGTCATACTTGAATGCGCACGTTGTTATGAGTATTTCGTCGGCAAGCGCGGGATCCTTGACGACCGTGTACCCGTTTACGGCAAAGTACCGGTGGAATTTTGCCACGTCCAGTTTCCTGCGGGAACAGCCATGACTCTCGATATAGATTTTCATACTGCCTCCTATTGCAGCCGATTTTTGGTCACTGTCATGCAGAGCACCCACTCGTTGGCCATTGCCGTCACCCAGGACCGATCCGATCTCTTCTCCAGGCTCACCAGCAGTTCGCTCACCGCCGTCGAAATGCGGTCCGGCAGGAACCGCCGTTTCCAGAAGGTAAAGGGGCCGTAATCGATGCCTCTCGTCTCCTCGACCGTGAACGAAGCGTGGCGGAACAGGCTGCTGATCTGGGATGACGTATATCGTCTGATGCCGAACATGCTGTTGGTGGCAAACCGTTCCGGCTCAAGAACACGCCCGTTGACCGCATCGGCCCTGAACTGCCGGTACCAGAGATACTGCCACCCCCGCACCAGGTAGTAGTAGGGGTCAAGCAGGTTTCCAAGCCTGATGAGGTTCGGCATGATCACGATTCCGAAGCCGTCATTCTTCAGAACCCTCCCAATTTCCGCGACACCCGTCCCGTCATCCCTGAGATAGGGAAGGACGCCGAGGCAGAGCACCACGTCCATGGACTTGCTTTCAAAGGGGAGGTTCTCGACATCTCCCTGGACACAGGGGATTCTGCCGGGCACATGCGGACTGAGTCGCCCATTTGCTTCCCTCACCATAGCTTCAGAGAGATCGACGCCGTAAACCTTGTGTCCCCGGCATGCAGCCTCCTCCAGGAACAGGCCCGGCCCGCACCCCACATCGAGCAGCGTCAGCTGCCGGCCTCCTGCATAGCGGTCGAGCAGTTCGAGAACAAGCTGCTTGCGCCTCATTTTGGCATACGCGTCAAAAGATTCACCGTCATGGCCGGGAGCGGAATACGCATCTGCCCAGTAGCGCGTCGACTGGGAAAAAAAAGCCGCGACGTTCCGCTTGTGGGTATCTCCCGGCTGCCCATTCATGCTTTCACTGGCCATCATTCCCCCTCGTCACGCCACGATGCGGTCTATTGTCGCAACAACAGCTTCTTGCACTGCCGGTTCAGGCTGCATCTGATCCCGGCACCGGTCCTTCCAGAACTCCGCCACCTCCCTGGGGAGAGCATGCCAGTAGAGCCCGGCATACCGATTCTCCAGGTAGCGCAACAGGTCCTGATAGTACCGGCACGGATAGGTTTCAATCCCGGAATGTCCGGAATCGAAACTCATGTAGTCCGGGTGGGTATTCAGCAGGACCATGCCGCCATGGGAGGCAACCCAGTCCAGTTTCCGCTTCCAGATATCGATGTTCTTTTCGCGGAACAGTACGAACAGGGTAAAATCCTGGGGAAGCGTGTAGGGAAGTTCGACATACCCGCCCGTCCCGTCCTCCCCCTGCACGAGGAAGGGAAAGATTGTACCAGCCCCCTCCGGCTGGGGCTCAAAGGGATCCGTATCGAACGTGGACGCGTCGTATGTGACCCTGAGCTCCCGAAGCCATTCCAGGTTGCGGTACATGCACGGCGAACGGAAACCGACAG
>Ga0209172_10002453_pt1 | contig 32660 bp, 31 predicted proteins | sample LarsenN4metaG_FD_184113 | JGI IMG/M metagenome (GOLD analysis project Ga0209172, IMG submission 184113) | Hot spring sediment bacterial and archeal communities from British Columbia, Canada, to study Microbial Dark Matter (Phase II) - Larsen... ... | reverse complement strand
AAATCGGCCGCAATTCATGGCCGCAAACGTGAACCGGTTTCAAATGCGTCACATCCCTTTTCATTTGCAACCCACTCATTTTATTGGTGTTGCCAATCAAGACAGATGAATCAACCGGACAATCCTGATTGCACATAATGTGTGCATACGGATTATGTGTCAACGCACCCTGCCAAACTTTGGATTGGCGTTGTTCCCCCGTCCCTGCGGACACATGCTGGCTGAAATTCAAAGATGAAACTGGCCCTTCACTTCGCCCGGTTCGGGCCGTATCACCGCGCCCGCCTGCGCAGTGCGCATGAAGCCCTGGCGCCTCTGGGCTGGGAGGTCCAGGGCCTGGAGACCGCCGGGCGTGATACCACTTACGGCTGGCCTCAGGAACCCGCGGGCGGCATCCACACGGTCTTCCCGGACCGGACCTATGAAGCCATCCCCCCCGCAGAACTGCGCCGGGGCATGACGGAGGCACTGGACCGCCTGCGCCCGGATGCAGTCGCGATCCCCGGATGGGGATTTCCCGATGCCCGGGCCGCCCTGGCCTGGTGCCGGCGCCATCGCGCCCGCCCTATCCTCATGAGTGAAACCCGCGCCGCCGACGGCTCCCGGGCAAGGTGGCGGGAATGGGCCAAGGCCCGCCTTGTCCGCCGCTTCGGGGCCGCACTGGTCGGCGGCCCCGCCCACCGCGATTACCTGGTGTCCCTCGGCTTCCCCGCCCACCGCATCCATACCGGCTACGACACCATTGACAACGCATTCTTCCGCTTGCGCGCGGCTGAAACCAGAAACCAGAAACCAGAAACCAGAAACAGTCCCTATTTCCTCGCCTCCAACCGCTTCATTGAGCGCAAAAACCTCACCACCCTGATCCGGGCCTACGCAGATTATGCGGGACGGTCCCCCTCGCCCTGGCCGCTCTGCCTCCTGGGCGGCGGCCCCCAGCAAGCCCGCCTGCTGGGCTTTAGCCGGGATTTGGGCCTGCGGACCGTCGAAGCCCCGCCCTGGGACGCCCCTTCCGTGCAGGCCCCGTCCGTCTTTTTCCCTGGGTTCCGCCCGGTTGATGAACTGCCGCGTTTCTACGCCCACGCCGGATGCTTCGTCCACACGGCTTTGGAGGAGCCCTGGGGCCTGGTTTTGAACGAGGCTGCCGCCTGCTCCCTCCCCATACTTGCCAGCCGCAGCACCGGAGCCGCCCAAGTCCTGGTCGAGGAAGACACCAATGGCTGGACGTTCGATCCGGAGGATGCCGCTTCCCTATCCAGTCTGCTGGAAAAAATTTCTGCTCCCGCGTCGCCACGGGCGGCCATGGGCTTTGCTTCCCTGCGCTTGCTGGAAGAACGGGCTCCCGCACAGGCCTTTGGGATTGGGCTGGCCCAGTGCCTGGAATCCGGAGCGGCCAATCCCGTTCAGGTCTTCTGGGAAACGCAGGCCGGGGATTACACCGGCAATTACGCCGACCTGCCCCGCGGCACCCATTTCAATTTCCGCACCCGCCTGGCCCACGCCTGCACCCTGGCCGGCGGCCTCTCCGGCCACTTGCTGGACTGCTCTTGCGGCAGCGGGGAGATCACCCACGCCGTTCTCCAGTCCGGACGCTTCCCCCGGGCCACTTTGGTGGACATTTCCGGACCCATGCTGGTGCTCGCCCGCGAACGCATGGAGCGCCTCGACTCGCCCGTGGACAGGACATGGGTGCAGGATGACATCTTTCATTTCCTTGAGAGCCAGCCGGCCACGCCCCAATACGACCTCATTCTCTGCCTGGGCCTGATCGCCCACACCGGACGCCTGGACGAACTTTTCGCCCTTTGGAAACCCCGTCTCCGGGCTGGCGGGCGAATCCTGCTCCAGTCCAGCCTTCTGGACCACCCCGGCACCCGTTTTCTGCGTGCCGTTTCCGCCCGCCGCCATCTGCGCCTGAAAGGCTATTCCATCCAGTATTACCGGGACCGGGACATCACCGAAGCTGCAGCACAACAAGGGCTGCGCATCATCCAGCGCCAGCGCTTTACTCTGGGCATCCCTTACGGCGACCGCATTGCTCCGCGCCTCAATTACCACCTGGAAAAGCGGCTGCAAAGCTGGGCTTCCCGCCACGGGGCCGACGCGCTCTACTTGATCGGCACCCTGTGAAAATCTCCCATCTTCTTGTCTCCCTTTCCCGGCAATCCGGGGGGCTTTACCACAGCGTGCGCGGCCTTGCCCAATCCTTGGCAGCCATCCCGGGCTTGGAGATTCATGTCCACGGCGTCGAAGACAGTGACACCGCCGCCGACCTGGCCGCCTGGCTCCCGCTGGAGCCCGTGGCCCACCGCGCCCGTGGCCCGGCCACCCTGGGCTTTGCCCCCTCAATGCGCCGGGCGGTGATGGAAGCCCCCTGCGATCTCCTCCACAGCCACGCACTTTGGCAATACCCCTCATTCCTAGCAAAACAATGGCGTTCCCGATTCCGCCGGCCCCACCTCATCTCGCCCCGCGGTGCGCTCGACCCCTGGGCGCTCGCCCGCTCCCGCTGGAAAAAGAACCTCGCCGGCCTCAGCTTCGAGAACAAACACCTCTTCGAAGCCTCCTGCCTCCATGCGCTCAGCGCCTCCGAGGCCCGGTCCATCCGCCGCTACTCCCTGCGCAACCCCATCGCCATCATCCCCAACGCCGTCGAACTTCCCGGCCTGGCCAACTGCAAACCGCCAGCCACAAACCCCAAAACTCTCCTCTTCCTCGGCCGCCTCCACCCGAAGAAGGGCCTCATCCCCCTCCTGCGGACATGGGCAGAGCTTCGAAACGCTGAAAACAGAAACCCGAAAACTGAAACCTGGACCTTAACCATCGCCGGCTGGGACCAAGGCGGGCACGAGGCCGAACTGAGGCAGCTCTGCCAGGATTTGAACATCCAGGATTCCGTACATTTCCATGGGCCCGTACACGGCAAAGAAAAGGAAGCGCTTTTCCGCCAAGCCGGCGCCTTCATCCTCCCCTCGTTCAGCGAAGGCCTGCCCATGGCCGTGCTCGAGGCCTGGTCCTACGGGCTGCCCGTTCTCATGACGGATGCCTGCAATCTGCCTGAGGGATTCCAGGCCGGTGCCGCCCTCGAAATCAGCGCTGATGAAAACCTCATCAAGGGCTTGAACACGCTGTGCGATATGAGGGATGGCGATCTTCAATCCATGGGCCAAAAGGGCCGGGCTTTGGTCGAATCCCGCTTCACCTGGCCCGCAGTGGCCACGCAGATGAAATCCGCCTATGAATGGCTCCTCGGCGGCGGCCCTGCGCCGGATTGCGTCGTCCGGAAATAGTGGGTGTAATTGTGTTTGGCAGCGAATGGCTGGAGCGATGCAGCGCAGCACAGGCATTCTTGCCTGCGACACCCCACTCACAGGCAAGAATGCCGATGCTACCTTTCTTGATTGCACCGCGCTTTCTTGACCGGAACGGCAGCGCGTTCTACTTTTAGGCATGGCGCTCGCCGAAGAAATCCGGCTGACGGTGGAAGACTATCTGGCCATGCCAGAAGGCGGACCGCGCTATCAATTGGTGGAAGGAGAACTGATTCCCATGGCGCCCGCACCCAATCGGAGACATCAACGCACATCCGCCAATCTTTTCAGCAAGCTTGACCAGCACGTGCGGGGCAGCAGGTGCGGCACGCTCTACTTCGCCCCTTTCGATGTGGTATTCGACGATTTCAACGTCCTGCAGCCCGATTTGATTTACATCTCCAAAGCCCGTTCATCGATTTTGACCGATGCCGGAGCGACCGGCGCACCGGATTTGGTCGTGGAAATCCTTTCCCCCTCCACCGCCAAGCTGGACCTGCACCGCAAACGCGCGATTTATGCCCGCCACGGCGTGGACGAAATGTGGGTGGTCGATCCCGAAGCCGAAGAAGTCCGGGTTTACCGCTTTGCCGAGCGCCCGGACCGTCCCGTGGTGATTCATTACAAGGGCGATCATTTCAGTTCGCGTCATTTTCCCGGCTTGGAGATTCTCGTTGATTCCCTCTTTGAAGACTGAGCATGCACAAGCGGGACAATTCCAGGGCCGAAACTGGTGAGGCAAACAATTCGTGGGAGGCATCCAGGAGCAGTTTCCGGGTCTTGGGTCCGAGAAATGGTTTTGATCTGGTCAGTTGACCAGGTCAAAAAATAATTCGGACCCTGGCCTCATCCGGCTGTTCGAGGCATGTAAATTCGTGTCCATTAGTGGCTGATCATGGATTGGATCGTCTGCCAGATCGGTGCGCGGGAACACTATGCGGTGGCCTGCGCGCTTCACACCCGGGGAAGCCTGCGCCTGCTCGTCACCGATGCCTGGGTGCCGCGCTGGCGTGATCATCCTGGGCTTCAGAACGCCGCGGTGCGCGCGGGCAACACCGGATTCCTCGCCAGCCGGATCGGCCACAAACTGCTCCGGCGGAGCGGCTGGGACCGCATCATCGAGGACAACCGGCGTTTTCAAGTGATGGCCCTCCGGCATCTGGAACGGGTGCAGGACGCTTCGGCGGAGACAATGCTCTTCGCCTACAGTTACGCGGCCAAGGACCTGCTCGCCTACGCCCGGAGCCGCGGCTGGACCACCGTGCTGGGCCAGATCGACCCCGGCCCCGAAGAAGAACGCATCGTCGCCTCCCTCTCCGCCCAAAACCCACAATGGTCCCAAGGCTGGACCCCGGCCCCTCCTTCCTATTGGGCGGATTGGCGCTCCGAAACCGAACGGGCCGACTTCATCGTCGTCAATTCCGCCTGGTCCCGCCAGTGCCTGCTCCAAGAAGGCATTCCGGAAAAGAAACTCCGCATCATCCCCCTGGCCTATGAGCCCGACTCGGCGGGCAATGCGAAATGCGCAATGCGCAATGCGAAATTACACCCTACTAACCAAGAACCCGAAACTCGAAACCCGAAACTTTTCCAGGTGCTTTTTCTCGGCCAGGCCAATGTGCGCAAAGGCATCCATGACCTGGCCGCCACCGCGCGCCTGTTGGAAGGAAAACCGGTTCGATTCAACGTGGTGGGGCCGCACCCTCCCCTGCCCCGGGACCTGCCTGCGAACATGCGCTTTCTCGGCCCCGTGCCGCGCTCGCAAGCCGCGGGCTGGTATGCCGGTGCGGACCTCTTTGTGCTGCCCACCCATTCCGATGGATTCGCCCTCACCCAGCTCGAGTCCATGGCCCATGGCCTGCCTGTGCTGGCCACGCCGTGCTGCGGACAAGTGGTCGAGGACGGCAAAAACGGCTGGCTGCTGCCCCCGGGCCAGCCAGAACTTTGGGCCGCCCGCATCATGGAGATCGCTTCCAACCCCGCTCTTCTGGCATCCTACTCACAGGCGGCCCTGCGAAGGGCCGGAGAATTTTCCATGCACGCATTGCTCCAGCAACTCAAAGCCATTGCTTCCTGACCAAGCCCCATGACTGCTTGCGGCCTCCCATTTTCCGACCCCACAGCGGCACACACACACGCCTACCTCTGGCCGGTGGTCGAGCGCCTTTTGCCGTCTCCGGCGGGCGGACGCCTTTTGGATCTGGGCTGCGGCAACGGGGCTTTCGCCCAAAGGCTGCAATCCCTTGGCTTCCAAGTCACCGGCGTGTACCCCTCTCCATCCGGAGTGGGTCAAGCCCGGTCGGCAAGCGAAGCTGCCGAATTCATCGAGGCCTCGGCAGAACCCGGGCTGGCCGGCCGCATCGGGACCTTTCCGGTCATCGTTTCACTCGAAGTGATCGAGCATGTTTTCTCCCCCCAAAGCTTTTCACGCTGCGTTCAGGAACTCCTCGAGCCAGGCGGACGGCTGATCCTCAGCACCCCCTATCATGGCTATTGGAAAAACCTGGCCCTGGCGCTCAGTGGAAAGCTGGACGGCCACTTCACCGCCCTCTGGGAAGGCGGGCACATCAAGTTCTGGTCCGTCGAAACCTTGACCCGCCTGTTTACGCAAGCGGGCCTGGCGCGCCGCAGTGTCCACCGGGTCGGGCGCATCCCGGTGCTGGCCAAATCCATGGTCCTGGTGTTTGAAAAACCCCATTCCGGCCCCGCATGAATTCGCTGCCGCTTGCTTTTTGGGTTGCCCTGGGTGCGCTGGCCACCTGCGGCCTGGTCGGCTGGTTCAACCGCGGGCGCGGCTGGGGCCTGCCACTGGGGGCGGTGGCCGGAACGGTGGCCATCTGGTATGTGGGCGACGCCGTTTACAACAACTACAACGACTACCTGCTCATCCTGGGCCCCGAGCCGCTGGACACCGCCTGGTGGCAAGTGGCCTTGTTCGGCTTCTCCCTCCTGGGCTTTGCCCCGGTGCTCCATCATTCCCTCAACCAAAAATTCCTCGATCAGCGCAGCAGCCTCATCCGCTTTCTCAATACACCGGCCACCGAATCGGAAACCTTCCAGAACCGGCTGGACCTCACTTGCAAGACCTTCGCCCTGCTTTGGTGCGGACTGATGGCCGTCGCCCTCTTCCGCACCCAGTTTGACTTCACCGGCCTGTTCATGCCGTATATCGCGGACAAAGCCCAGCCTTGGATTCGCGGGCGCGTGGGCGGCGGACTCGATGCGCTCTTTTCCCTCGCCGCCTATCTGCAAATCTTCCTCACCGCCTCTTTCGGCGTCATCGCCGCCCTCTCCCGCCGCACCAGCACCCGCTGGATCGCCTTTGCCATCTGTTTCTTCGGCCTGCCGGCTTTCCTCTTCGACCGCGCCCGCAACGCCATGATTGCCGTGCTCCTCCCGGGGTTCCTTGCCTGGGTTTTCATCCGCATCCGCCGGGGCACCCTGGTCAAAGCCTTCCTCTTGCTCCTCGGTTTTGCCGCCCTGGAAAGCTGGCTCCGTTTTGTCATCGAAAACCGGGACCGCCGGTCGATTGCGGCTGCCTATCAAATTTTGCAAACCGGGGAGGAGGATGAGGAAGTGGAAACGGACCGGGAGAAAAAACACCTGGGACTGAACATGCTGGAGGAATTGGGCTGGATCAACGCTTTCATCGAAAGCGGGCGCTACCAGCCCAACTGGGGCGCGCGTTACTTCGCCGAACTGGTCAACCCCATCCCCCGGGCCATTTGGAAAAACAAGCCCCTCATCGGCATCGACTATGCCATTGCCCGCGGCTTTGCTTCGGACAATTCAGAAACCGGCGAGGGAGGAGTCGTCGCCACCATCTCCACCGGCATGATCGGCCAGGGCGTGGTCAATTTCGGGCGCCTCTTCGGTCCGGTCGCCGCCGCGTTCATCATGGCGCTCTGGATTTGCCTCCTGGCCCGCCTGGACCTCCAGGGGGACGACATCGCGCGGCTGGTCCTCTACATGGTGGGCATGGTGCTCACGTTCAACATGGGCCGGGACATCACCCTCCTGGTGCTCTACCCTTTTGTCTTCGGCTATCTGATTCTCCTCTGGCGGGATTACCAGCGCGGTTCCCAGGATGACCCGCCCTCCTCCGTGGGCCCTCCCCCCGCCTCCCTCCCCGGGCGGCGCCGCCCTGGAGGAGCACGGCCCGGGCGCCGCCGCTACCACCACTGATGAAGGCATCCGAAGTCACCCCGGTCATTCTGACCTTCAACGAAGAGGCCAACATCGCCCGGAGCCTGGAACACCTCCACTGGGCGGAACGCATCCTCATCCTCGACAGCGGCAGCACCGACGACACGGAATGGATTTGCCGGTCCAATCCGAGGGTGGACTGGCGTTTCCGTCCATTCGACTCATTTGCAGGCCAGTGGAACCACGCAAGGAATCTGGTTTCCACTCCCTGGATGCTGGCATTGGATTCGGACTATGTCCTGCCGGAACCATTTGTTCAGGCACTCTTGAACTTGGAAGCGGACCAGCTGGCGGGGATCGAGATTCCCTTCCGTTATTGCATTCAGGGCCGTCCGCTGCGGGCTTCTTTGCTGCCCCCAAGAATCACCCTCTTTCGTCCCAATGCAACCCGCGTGCTCGAAGATGGACACACCCAGGAGATCACAGTGGAAGGCCAGGTGGGTAAACTTACAGAGCCGATTTGGCACGACGACCGCAAGCCCTTCTCACGCTGGTGGGCCAACCAAAAGCGCTACGCCAAGCTGGAGGCCCTCAAGCTCCGCACCACGCCCTGGGGCGAACTCTCCATCCAAGACAAGCTCCGCAAAGCCACGCCCTTTTCTCCCCTGGCCGTGGCAGCCTGGTGCTTGCTGGTGAAAGGCCTGGCGCTCGACCTCCCGCACGGCTGGACCTACACCGGCCAGCGCATCCTGGCCGAGGCCGCCCTCGTCCACGCGCGCTGGCTGGCGCGCACCCAACCGTAGTTCCTCGAAAACGCCCGCCCAATCCGGGCGAGTGGCACGCATCCGAGCGCGGACGGATGGGCGGGTGTCATTGAGTTTGGCAGCAACCGACTGGCTTCAGAGGAAGGCCACATGCGGGCACTCAGGCCCTGGCGACCCAGCTTGGGGACAGTTTACCCGCCTCAGGCGGGTAAACTGTCCCCGTTGTGTGCCCGCACCTGCTACCAAACGTGATTACACCCCGGATGGGCGCTTTCCGGTTTTGACAGCGGGGGGCCTTTCCATCACATTGGAATCTTCCATGGACCGCAAAACCACCCTGCTTCTTCTCGCGCTTGGCGTCATCGGCGGCACCCTGGCCATCGGCGCCCGCCGTTCCTACGCCTTGAAAAAGGCCCGCGCCCTCCGCGCCAGCTACCGGCCCCACTTCAGCGACGGCTGCTACCTGGTCAAAATCACCGACGGCCCGGCCTGGTCCATTGGCGAGTTCGGCACCTTTGACGCCGCCCAAAACAAAGTGTTGATCGAAGGCGAAGAATTCAACGCCGAAGAATTCGAATTCATTCTCGCCTGATCCGCCGCTTCATCCGCGGGCTTCACGGCAGCGGCGGAGGAGGGCTCCCAGCGTTTTGAGTTCCGCTTCTCCCGCCAATTCTTCCAGCCGGTCCAGTGCCGGCGGAATGTGGGCCAGGAAAGCCTTCTTGCCTTTTTTCAAGCCCAGCAGGCCATAGGCCCCCAGAGCCTGCATCAGCCGCTGCATGCCTGCGGCGGCAAAGACCCGCCGCGCTTCCCCGTCCTTGCGTCCGGACGCCTCCAGCAGCTCCCCACGCTCGGAAGGCGCGAGTTCCACGTAAGGATCCAAAAGCAAGGAAGCCAGGTCGTAATCCGGCGCACCCTGCCGCATGCCCTGAAAATCGATCACATGGCAGGCCCCTCCTGAAATCATGATGTTCTGGGATTGGAAATCCCGGTGGACCAGGGCGGGCGGGCACTGGAGGAGGCGTCCGGCGAGCGGGCGCAGCTCGGACTCCAGCGCCCCGCGGTCTGCTCCGGTTAAATGGATGCCGCAGACCCCGGCGACAAATTCATTGTAAAAATACTCCCGCTCCCAGGCATAAAGAGCTTCATCAAAACCGGGCATCATCGGCACTCCGCTCCGGCGCGCCGCTTCCCAGCCGGCCTGGTGCAGCCGGCCGGCCTGGTCCAGAGCATCAAGGTAAAGCTTGCGGCGCTCCGGCCAGGGTTTTTCCCGGAAGGCATGCAAATCCACCGGCCCCAGGTCCTCGATCCACACGAGCCGTTCCGCCGGATCATGCGCCAGAATGCCCGGCACCCGCACGCCGATCTCCGCCAAAAAGGCGCCAATCCGGGCGTAATACTGGTTCTCCTCCCGTTCGGTCCCGTATTCCATGAGAATGGCCTGGAGGCTGCCGGCCAAAACCCGGAAGTAGCGGCGGTCCGATCCGCCTTTCAAAATCGGCACCAATTCCACGCCGCCTTCCCAGCCCAGGCGGGCGCGGGTCCATTCAGCCAGTTGCTGCTCATCATGAAGCATCCGCGCATCACACCACATTCCGCCCGGGATGCCACCGCAATCCTCCGCTATTCCCCTGGTCCGATTTCCCGCTATGCCTGGAGATCAAGATGCCCGCTCCCTCCACCGCCTTCGTCCTTGGCGCCGGTCTCGGCACCCGCCTGCGCCCGCTCACCCGGGACTGCCCCAAGCCCCTCCTGCCCGTGGCCGGGCGCCCGATGATCACCCATGCCTTCGACCGCCTCATCGCCTGTGGCATCCGCCAGATCATCATCAACACCCATCATGCCGCCCACCGCTACGCCGAGGCATTTCCGGAGGGCCGCTACCTGGGCATCCCCCTGACTTTTGTCCACGAACCCGTCCTGCTCGACACCGGCGGCGGCCTCAAAAATATCCAATCCCTCATCCCCCGCAACGAGCCGCTGCTGGTGCACAATGGCGACATCCTGGCCGGCCTGCCGCTTGAGCCTATGCTCCAGGCCCATGCTGCGGTGCGCCCGCCCGCCACCCTCGCGCTGCGCAGCCAGGGGCACCCCCGCAATGTGGCCCTGGCCGCGGACGGCGCCATCACCGATTTTCGCGGCCTGCGGGGGGCCGCGGACCCGCTCCATCTCTTTGCCGGCATTTACCTCATCGAGCCGTTTGTGCTCGCCCAGATTCCACCCGGCCAGCCGGTTTCCATCATCGACACCTTTCTGGAGTTGATCCGCCTGGGCACTCCTCCCCGTGGCGTGGTCGTGGATGACGGCCCCTGGCATGACCTGGGCACCCTGGAAGAATATGAAAAAATCCGCGACCGCGGAATAGAACGGCCTTGCACGCAAAACCCATGAACTCACCGGATTCGATTCTCTCAACTCCCAGCTTTCGCGCTGTTTTCCAATTGGTGCGGGCAGCAACAGTCCTGTTTTTTCTTGGCATGGGCCCCGAGCTGTCCGCTGCCCAGGCGGCGATCTCTCCGGCGGAGGCCGAGCGCATCGGCCGCCTGCTTTGGAAAAACGAATGCGGCGGCACCGTCGAGGGCCTCACCAGTTGGAACAAGGGCGAGGACTTTGCCTCCCTGGGCATCGGCCATTTCATCTGGTATCCCGAGGGGCGCAGCGGCCCATTTGAAGAAAGCTTTCCCAGACTAGTGGGGTTCATCCAGTCCCGCGGGGCAAAAATCCCGGAATGGCTGCTCCGCACCCCCCACTGCCCCTGGCCGACGCGCGAGGCCTTTTGGGCGGACCGGGACTCCGAGCGCATGGGCAGCCTCCGCAGCTTTCTGCGCGATACCGTGGGCCTCCAGGCGCGCTTTGCGGCCCAGCGGCTGGAACTCGCCCTGCCGAAAATGCTGGAAGCGGCCCCTCCCGGACGCCGCGCCCACATCCAGGCCCAATTCCAGCGCCTGGCCTCCCAGCCTCATGGCCTCTACTGCCTGGTTGATTACACGAATTTCAAGGGTGAAGGCACCCAGCCCACCGAGCGCTATCAAGGCCAAGGCTGGGGCCTGCTCCAGGTTTTGGACCTGATGACGGGCACCGCAGCGGGACCATCCGCGCTGGAGGAATTTTCCGCAGCTTCCGCCGGGGTGCTGCGCCGCCGGGTCCGCCTGAGTCCGCCGGAGCGCGGCGAACAGCGCTGGCTGCCCGGATGGGAGAACCGCTGCCGCACCTACCTCCCGCCCCAGGGTTGACGCCGCAGCCGCTGTCCGGCACAACCAACCCATGTCTCTCTTCTCCCGCAAACCCCAGGACCCCCTGGAGGCCCAGATGCGTGAATTGGAGGCCCAGCAGCGGCACATCCAAAGGGAAATGGAGCGCCTGCAGTCCGAAATCGAGCTTCCCCCCTCACAAACCCAGGCCTCTTCCCCGGTCGAGGTCCTGCCCCCCCAGCCTGAAGGCGGGGAGGCTGCCAGCTTCCGCCCCGCGCGCACCCGCCGGCAGCGGCTGGGGGTGGAACGCCGCCGCGTCCGCCGCCGGGTCCTGGCCATCCTGGCCATCGTCTTCGTCATCGCCCTGGCCATCTACCGCGCCACTTCCGGCTGATGGCACTGCCCGCGATAGCGGCTGGGCGGCTGGCCTACTCCCAGGCGGAATGAACGGCTGAAGGAAAACAACGACTCATAACCGCAAAGCCTGGCAATTTCCCCGACCGGAAGGTCCGTGCCTGTCAGCAGTGCCGATGCCCGCGCCAGTCTCACTCGGCGCAAATAATGCCCCAGACTGATCCCCACCTCTTCCCGGAACGAAGCCCGCAAATGCGGCTCAGAAATCCCCAGCCCCCGTGCCAAATCCTTGATCCGCCAAATCTGTCCTTCTGGACGGTGCACCCAGGCATGCACCCGCGGCAGCAGCTGTCCTCCTCCTGAACCGCCCGGCGGCTTCAGTGGCCTCACTCCACGCAGCAAGGCCTCCACCGCCAGTCCGGCCCAGTAAGGCAGTGTGCGCGAGCGCTCCCGCCGGCGCCGCCACTCCAGTTGCGCCGCTATCAAAACGGCATCCAGCTCCGGACCCAACCTCAGCACCCGCCCTCTGAGTGGCTCCCACTGTGGCGGGACCTCGGATTCAAAAGTCATGAAAATCCAGCGAAGCCGCCCCGGGGCCAACCCTCGGTAAGTATGCACCTGGTAGGGAAAAACCAGCAGCGCTTGTCCGGGCTTCAGGCGATGCCAGGCTCCGTCCACCGCCACACTGCCCGCTCCCTGCTGACAAACCATGAGGACATAACGCCGGTGCTGGAAGCTGTCCCGCGCCGCACGGAGGAGCTCATCCCGGCTTTCCCTGCTGAACATCAGCACGTTGCGCGGCGTTCGCAGGCCGTCCGGGCACGCTCCCCGGTAGGCATCTCGCACCACGGGAAGCGGCATCCACTCCCGCTCCATCGATTTTGTTAAAATTTTCCCCGGAAGCGCCATTTTTATATCCTGTTGCTGTGGCATGCTGGCGTCCATGGAAATCCTCATCCGTCCCGACCCCGCCGCTGCCTCAGCCACCGCCGCTGCCGTTGTTGCCCATCTCGTGCGCGGCAAGCCCGCCTGTGTCCTCGGCCTGGCCACTGGGCGCACGCCCGTCTCCCTCTACCGTGAACTCATCCGCATGCACCGCGACGATGGCCTCGATTTCTCCCGTGTCACCACTTTCAACCTCGATGAATATGCCGGCCTTGGTCCCGCACACCCCCAGTCCTACCGTTATTTCATGGACACCGAATTCTTCCGCCACATCAACATCCGTCCCGATAACACTTATGTGCCCGATGGCTGCGCTGCCGATCTCCGCCAGGAATGCCGGGACTATGAAAAACGCATCCGCGATGCCGGCGGAATTGATTTGCAAGTGCTAGGTCTCGGGAGCAACGGCCATATCGGCTTCAACGAACCCACCGGCTCACTCGGCTCACGCACCTGGATCAAAATCCTTTCCCAGTCCACCATTCGTGACAACAGCGACCTCTTCGACAAGCCCGGGGACGTCCCCCGCCACTGCATCACCATGGGCATCGGCACCATCCTGGAAGCCCGCCACAACCTCCTCCTAGCTTTCGGCCCAAAAAAAGCCCGCGCTTTGGCCGCCATGATCGAGGGGCCGGTCACCGCCATGTGCCCCGCCTCCGCCCTGCAATTCCATCCCCGGGTCACGGTGGTGGCCGATGAGGCCGCCGCTGCGGCCCTCAGCCAACCCGGGCACTACCACTGGATCGAGAAAAACAAGCTGGATTGGCAGGACTACGGCTGATCCCCAAGCTTAAAGCCAGCCAAAGTTCCTCGGGCAAGACAGTCCCAGTTTGCCCCTCAAGGGCTGCCCTCATCACAAGCAAGCTGCAAATCAGCCTTTAGTTCTAAGTTTTCAGTTTCTACCTCATGGTTCCTCCTCCAGATTGCAGGCACATGAATGCCTGGCGGAAGTTGGTTCAAGCCTACGAACAAGCTTTGCGCGTCCCCTTGCCCGCACCAATTTCAAATCTCAAATCTCAAATCCAAAATCCAAAATCCAAAATCCCAAACTCCCCCACTGCCCTTCTCTTTTCTCCCCACCCGGATGACGAATGCATCACCGGCGCACTGCCTCTGCGCCTGCAGCGGGAAATGGGCTGGCGCATCGTCAACATCGCCATCACCCTCGGCTCCGACCCCGCCCGCCGCGAAGCCCGCCGCGCAGAACTCCATGCCGCCTGCTCCATCCTCGGATGGGAAACCATCGTCCTGGGATGGGACTTGCGCACGGCTGATGACGCCCGCGTGCCCGCGCTGGCGGCCTTGATCCGGGAATACCGCCCTGCGGCCATTTTTTACCCCCACGCCGCCGATGCCCACCCCGCGCATCTGGAAACCCACCGCCTTGCCACAGCCGCGGCGGCGGCGGTTCCAGAGGCCGCTTCCCTCATCCACGTCCAGACGGAATTCTGGCATCCCATGGCTGAACCCAACCTCCTGGCCGAATGTCCGCCCGATGACCTGGCCCTGCTGATCGAAGCCCTCTCCTGCCACGCGGGGGAAGTGGCGCGCAATCCCTATCACCTACGTCTTCCCGCCTGGATGATCGACAATGTGCGCCGCGGGGCCGAGCGCGTCCACGGCCCCGGCTCCCCCGCCCCTGGCTTTCCCTTCGGCACACTGTACCACGTCCACCCGGCTCTCCCCGGCTTCGGAAAGACCCAAGCGGGTGCCCTGCCGGAGGCAAACAGCCCGAAGTCCGGTTTTTAGTTTTAAAGCACCACTTCCTCGCGGTGGATGAGGGTGTCGCGTGCTTCAGGCACCTGGCCGGGGTGGTCCAGGGTGTAGTGCAGGCCCCGGCTTTCCTTGCGGCGCAGGGCACAGCCCACGATCAGGCTGGCCACCAGCGCCAGGTTGCGCAATTCGATCAAGTCCGGAGTCACCTTGAAATTCCAGTAGTAATCCTGGATTTCCCGGCGCAGGAACTGGAGCCGGCTTTCGGCGCGCTGGAGGCGCTTGGTGGTCCGGACGATGCCGACATAATCCCACATCAGCTGGCGGATTTCCTTCCAGTTGTGGGTGATGACGACCATTTCATCCGGGTCATGGGCATCGCCTTCCCGCCAATCCGGCAGGCCCGCCTGGCGGGGAAGTGACGCGGCTTGGACTTCCGCACGTCCGGCCGCGCGGTGGGCCACCACAACGGCCTCGAGGAGGGAATTGCTGGCCAGGCGGTTGGCGCCGTGGAGGCCGGTACAGGCCACTTCACCCACGGCGAAAAGCCCGGGCAGCGGCGTGGCCCCTTCCGCATCCGTGGCCACGCCGCCGCATTGGTAATGGGCGGCGGGCACCACGGGAATCGGCTGGGTGGTGATGTCGATGCCCAGATTGCGGCAGTAGTCGTGGATGTTGGGAAAGCGCTGGCGGATGAAGTCCGGAGGGTGGCCGGTGATGTCCAGATAGACGCAGGCCGCCCCGGTGCGCTTCATTTCCGCATCAATGGCGCGGGCAACGATGTCGCGTGGCGCCAGTGATTTACGAGGATCATAGCGGTGCATGAATTCCCGCCCGTCGGCATCGACGAGCACCGCCCCCTCACCGCGCAAAGCCTCGGAGATGAGGAAGGACTTGGTGAAGGGGTGGTAGAGGCAGGTGGGGTGGAACTGGATCATCTCCATGTTCGCCACAGGCACGCCGGCGCGGAAGGCCATGGCGACGCCATCCCCGGTGGCGATGTCCGGGTTGGTGGTGTAGAGGTAGGTTTTGCCGCAGCCACCGGTGGCCAGGACGGTGGTGCGGGCTCCTACGGCACGGACCGCACGGGCGTCCACGTCCAGGGCGTAAACTCCCAGGCAGCGGTCCGGTCCGGGCAAGCCGGCCTTGGCGGCGGTGATAAGGTCGATGGCAAAGAGATTCTCAAAGACGCGGATGGCGGGGTTTTGATCCACCGCATGGAGCAGGGCGCGCTCGATCTCGCGCCCGGTCATGTCGGCGGCATGGAGGACGCGGCGCTTGCTGTGGCCGCCTTCCTTGCCCAGATCGAGCTCACGGGTGGGCGAGTTCTCGCGCTCACTGAAGCGAACGCCCAGATCGATGAGTTCCTGGATGCGGGCGGGGCCTTCCGCCACGATGGCCCGGACCACGTCCTCCCGGCAGAGGCCGGCGCCGGCATCCAGGGTGTCGCGAACATGCATCTCGAAACTGTCTTCCTGGGAGGTCACGCAGGCGATGCCTCCCTGGGCGTAGTTGGTGTTGGATTCCGCGCGGGATTTTTTCGTAAGGATGGCCACGGTGCCGCGGGTGGCTGCCTTGAGGGCGAAAGTCAGTCCGGCGATGCCGCTGCCCAGGACGATGGTGTCGAATTGCAGGTTCACGCGGGCCTGTCCTCCAGCAGGGATGATGCCGGAATCGCCTCACAAACGTCCCGCCAGCCGGGAAAATTCCAGCCGTTGGGGAAGCTCCGGCACTGGGCGGGCTTGGCTTCCTGGACGCGGCAGTGGTTGCGCCCTTCCAGGAAGATGCAGGCGCCATCAGGCTGGTTTTTCAATGCCAGGCTGCTCCGGTCGGGATGAATTTCGGCATAGGTTTCAATCCAGGCCTCTTCGGAAAGGCCCTGAAAAGAGGCCAGGCGGGCGACGTCCTGCTGCCGGAGACGGACCGCGCCGGGCCAGCGGCAGCAATTTCCGCAGCGCTGGCACAGATAAAGTTCTTGCGGGGACATGGCGTGATCCGTATAAAACTCGTCTCTTTTTAAGGAGTCGTAGCTCAATTGGTCAGAGCACCGCCCTGTCACGGCGGGGGTTGCGGGTTCGAGCCCCGTCGACTCCGGATTGAAGATGCCCGCTCTTTGCGCTTTTTCAAGCGCTTCATGCGGAAGGACTTCCGGGCATTTCCCATGGCCCGAACCCGTTAATGCCCGTTTTGCCCTCAAGGCCCCAATCCAGAATGTATCTTGGCGGAGCGAAGGAGGCACGCTCCGTTTATTTCCTGGACAGACGCCGCCTTGCAGGCGGGAGGGGGTTCCAGATACTGTAGAGCCCATAGTTGATCGAAGCGATCCAAGCTCTTCCCCCGGAAAAGCAGAAGCGCGTGGAGGCTTTTGTTCATGGTTTGAACGAGGAGGAGAAAGCCCCTCACCCAAAAATCTCGTTTGAGGAAGCCGCAAACCGAGTGTTCACCAAACACGCCACTTTGCTGAAGGAATTGGCCAAGTGACCGAACCTGTTTTCTTGGAAGTTTCCGAAGTCTTGGAATTGCACGAAAAATCCCTCAAATCATTTGGCGGGTCGCCTGGCGTGCGGGACCAAGGATTGCTGGAAGGTGCGGTCATGCAGGCCCGGCAGGATTATTATTACGGCAATGTGGATTTATGCGGCATTGCAGCTGCCTACGCCTATCACATTGCCGAAGTCCAAGCCTTTCTTGATGGGAACAAGCGCACTGCTGTCTCAGCTGCTCTTGTTTTCCTTGAAATGCACGGAATCGAAACCCGCTATGACTGGAAAACGCTCCATAAGCGCACCGCCCCCGGCGGTCACCCGCGGCCGGCCAGGACGGCCTTTTCATAGGCTCGGACCTCGTCCAGCCAGGCCCGTCCGACCGGCACTTCCTGGCGGCGGCAGTATTCATCCCACACGGGGCCGAAAGGCAGGGTCTTCACTTCTTCCAGAAGGGCCAGGCGGGCGGTGAGATCGCCATCCAATTCCAGGCGGCGGAGTTCGTCCGTGGGTTCCAACAGGGCCAGGAGCAGGCATTTGATGGCGTTGCGTGTGCCGATCGTCCAGGCGGCGACGCGGTTGATCGTGGCATCGAAGAAATCCAGCCCGATGTGGGTGCGGTCCAGGTAGCCGCCGCGCACCACTTCCTCGGCAATGGCGCGCGTGGGATCATCCATCAGCACCACGTGGTCACTGTCCCAGCGCACACCGCGGCTGACGTGGAAGAGCAGTTCGGGCACGAATTGGAGGATGGAGGAGATTTTGTCCGCAACGGACTCGGTCGGATGGAAGTGGCCCATGTCCAGGCAGAAGAGAACTTGCCGCTTGACCGCGTAGGCCAGGTAAAACTCCAGGGAGCCGACGACGTAAGACTCGGAGCCGATGCCGAAGAGTTTGCTCTCCACGGCATCCCGGTTGAAAGCGGGGTGGATTTCCTCTTTGAAGATGGCATCCAGGCTCAGGTGGAGGCGCTCCCGGGGGGCTTTGCGGTCCACCGGGGTGTCCTTGTAGCCGTCGGGAATCCAGAAATTGGTGATCGCCGGAGTGCCCAGCTGCTCGCCGGCGCTGGCGGCGATGCGGCGGCAGGCGATCCCGTGCTCGATCCAAAATTGGCGGACGGCTTTGTCTGGGTGGGAAAGCGTGAAGCCATCGGCCGCCAGGGGGTGGGAAAAGTAGGTGGGGTTGAAGTCCATGCCCAGGCCACGCTCCTTGCACCAATCGATCCAGCCCTGGAACTGCTCCACGGTGACGGCGTTGCGGTCCACTTTCTTGCCGCGAAAATCGCCGTAGGAGGCGTGGAGGTTGAGCCGGTGCTTGCCGGGAATAAGGGCCAGGGCCTGGTCAAGGTCCTGCTGGAGTTCCGGGATCGAGCGGGCGCGTCCGGGGTAGTTCCCCGTCACCAGCGTGCCGCCGCCGGCTTTCTCCGCCACTTCTTTCTCAAACCCGCCCACATCGTCGCCCTGCCAGCAATGCAGGGAGATGGGAATGGTTTCCAGGGTGCGGAGGGCTTGTTCCACGTCCACGCCTTGGGCAGCGTAGGTTTCAACGGCTGAGGCAAATGCGGTCATCTATCCCGGTTAGCCTGTGGCGCGATGCTGGCAAGCAAGGAGATGCCCAGGCCCAACGGAAGCGGCTGGCCGGCAACCGGGCAAACTGCCCGCGGGCTGCTGCGTCAGGGCCGGAAAGTCCGCAGAGGAAAACCGCCACGAACCGGCCGGTTGCCGCCAAACTCAACCGCCCTTGCCAGTTAGGGCCAGCGCTCGATCACCGGGTAGTTTTTCCAGTCCCGCAGGTCATAATGCCACCACTCCGCGGGGACGCCGCTCCAGCCGCTGTCGAACATGGCCCGCCGCAGCAGTTCCACGTGGCGGGCAGCAGGTTCCGGCACATCGCTCAAATCATGGTCGGCCAGCGGGCTGAACACATCGTGGTCCGTCGGCACCGGCACCGGACGGCCCTGCAGGTCCGCCAGGCCCACATCCACGGAGGTGCCGCGGCTGTGGCGTGATCCCAATTTGGGTGAGGCCACAAAATTCGCATTGGGAAAACTTTTCCACAGCTCCAGATGGGCGGAGGGCGGGCGGTAGGCATCCCACAGGATCATCTGCAGCCCTTCCGCCCGCAGTTTGCGCTGGACCAGCTTCAAGCGGCGGACCGCTTCCGGGCGCAGCCAAGCCCGGTCATCCGGGTAAAGCGGCTTCCCCGTGATGTTGCGCGGGCCGGCGTAACGCAAGTCCACTGGCAAATCCGGCATTTCCCTCTGCACCAGAACCAGTTCCGCGTGCAGCCCGTGCAGTCCGGCCATCAGGAACAGCGCCCAAACACCCGCTTTCAGTATCGACATCGCGGCGAGGTTGCCGATTGTATCCCGCGAACGCACGCCGAAATGACCGCACCGGAACCCCGCACCCAAATCACCAAAGAGGAATTGGCCGAACTCCCCCTCTTCCGCTACGAGGGCCCGATCCACCTGATCCGGACCAACGAAGAACTGGCCCGCTGGACGCCCGAGCTGCGCCGGGAGCAGGTCCTGGGCTTTGACACCGAGACCCGGCCTTCCTTCCGCAGGGGGCAGAACTACCTGCCCTCCGTGGTGCAGATCGCCGGTGCGGAGGCGGTTTTTGTCATCCAACTGGCCCGCCTGAGCAACACCGGGCTTCTCGCCGTCCTGCTCTCCAGCCCCAATATCCTCAAGACCGGCATCGCCCTCGATCAAGACCTGGTCAAATTGCGGGAAAAGTTCGGCTTCACCCCACGCAGCATCCTCGACCTGGCGCCGGTGGCCTCACGGGTGAAAATCGCCAAGACCGGCCTGCGCAACCTGGCCGGCCTCCTCCTGGGCTGCCGCATTTCCAAACAGGCCCAGGTCACGAACTGGGCCGCCCCCGCCCTGACCCCCGCGCAAATCCAATACGCCGCCACCGATGCCTGGATCAGCAGGGAGCTTTTCTTCGCCCTGGAAAAACGCCACCCCGCGGAAATCCGCGCGGCCATCGAGGAAGCCGTCAAGGCTCCGCCCACGCAGGAAACCGGCACCGATTGATTCCGGGCTACAGGGATAACACGTACTCCGCCAGCGCGCGCAGCTCCTCATCGCCCAGCCCCTGTGTCCACTTGGACTTGATGCGCAGCGCCTCCTCCATCGTCGCCGCCCGCCCGTCGTAAAGATACGGCCCCGTCCTCCAGGCTTCGATCAAAGTCGGCGTGTCAAATTCACGCTCCGCATCCTGCCCGGCGGCATGCCTGATTTTGTAGGATTGGAGGTCGGTGAAATACGGGCCGGTGTGGCAATCGGCACAGCCAATGCGGTTGAATATTTCCCTGCCCTCGCGGGCCCGGGCGCTCAATTCCCCTTTGACCAGATAGGGACTGGGCAGCGGACGCAAGGATTTGAGATAGGCATCGATCGCCGTGGCCTGTTCCTCCACCACCTCGGCAAACTGGATGAAGCGGATGCCCGCACGCACCGCCACCTCGGCAGAGGCCCGGATGCCGTGCCCCATGGCCGGCGGGGTGGCGTGGGAGAAGACCATGCTTTTGGTCTGCTTGGGATTGCCGATGCCATCGTTGAGCAGGTCCCAATTCAATCCATCGGCCCGCACTGCGGGATGGCAGCTGATGCAGCTCTGCCAGGCCTGGAAGCAGAGGCGGGCATCGCTGAAGCGCAGTTCCCCTTTGCGCACTGTGTCCATTGGCGGCTCCTCCCCCAGGGCCACTGTCTGCGGCTGGATGCGTGCCAGTTCCTTCTGGGCGAGGTCCAAGACCACCATACGTCCACTGAAATATTCCAAAACCAGTGCCCGGCGCCCCGCCATGGCCACCTGGCGCGGCCCCTCCCCCGGCATACGCAGCCGGATGCGCCCGGCACGCTGCATGACCGTCAAGTCCCGCTCGACTCCGTAGGCGGCACCCGCCTCTGTGGATGACTTTTGCCGTCCGGCACGCAGCATGTCCAGCAACGGGGCAAAAGGAATGATGCTGGCCTCATGCGTCCCAGCATGCGCCACCACCAACGTCCCCCCATCCGCAGTCACGGCCACGCCCCAGGGATTGGCCGCGCCCAGCGTCGTATCATCCAGCAAAGCGGTCCCCAGCACTTCCATCTGCTCCGCATCGATCACCGTCAGCGCATTGGCATTCATCCAGCCGCGCTCCAGCTGGTTGGTGGGCACCTGGTAGTGGCCGAGAATGTGGGTGGCGAGAATCCATTTCCCATCCGGGGATGCCGCCAGCCCGTGCAAGCCGCTGCTGCCGTTGGGCAGATCGATCACGCGGATGCGCCGGCGCCGGGCCGCATCGATGACCTCCACCGTGCAGGCCACATGTTCCGCTGTGGCCGGCTGGCCGGGCAGATAGGTTCCTACGAAAATCCGGCGGCCATCGGCAGATGGCACCAGCGCCACCGGCTCACGCCCGCACGCCACCGCGCCCAGCCGTGCACCCGAGCCGGCCGCATAAAAACCCACCCGGTGTGCGTGCCGGCTGGCCACGGCGAGCATCTTGCCGCCTAACATAAATGCCGGAGCCGCCGGACTGAAGCCCGCCGCCCACTGCCGGCGCACCCGTCCATCCCCCACACCCAGCAGTGCCAGCCGGCCCTCCCCTTCCCCCATCACCACCGCCAGCACGGTCCTGTCCGGAGACAACGCCAGCCCCTGGGGCGGCAGGTCCGTTTTCCAGGACGCCACCTTGCGGTTTTCTTTCAGATTCACGACGGCGATTTCCCCTGCCCCGGACAGCGCCACATAAGCCCGCCCACCCGCCGCATCCGCCACCACGGCACTGGGATTCAGATAAACCGGGCGTTCTCCGGCTTTTGCCGCCCAGGCCATGAGCGGGAGCACGGCTGCGGCGGCCCAGCATCCCCCAACACGCAGCATGGCACCCATGCCCCATCCTGTCCGCCGCGTCCCTTGCAGACAATCCCTAGTTGGTAGGAGTGGAATCATTCCAAGCGGTGGCAAAATTTTCCGCCAACTGCCCCCTTCCCCTTGGCTTTGCCCCCGCCTATGGTGGATTCATGAAATTGCACGCTCTCCTCGCCTCAACCCTCCTCGCCCTGTCCTTCCTCTCCGCCTCTGCTCAAAACACCCCGGAAAAGACCCCCATGGAAAAATCCATGGAAGCCCTGGATGCCGCTTTCAAAGAAGTCCGCAAGGCCCTCCGCGCGCCGGACGCCGCCCAGAAAGAACAATACCTCAAGTGGGTCGAAACCATCAAAACCGAAGCCGCCAAGTGCAAAGACCTGGTCCCCAAAAAAATCGCCGAGCTGCCCACTGACCAGCAGGCCCCGCTCATCGAGGCCTACAAAAAAGACATGGACAAGTTCATCACGGCAATTGATTCCTTGGGCAAAGCACTCTCGGAAGAAAAATGGGCCGATGCCGAAGCCATCATCAAAGACATGGGCAAGCAGAAATCTTCCGGCCACGAGCAGTATAAAAAGGAAGAATAAAGACAGATTCTGCGTTGACACCCCGGAGATTTTCGCGACTATTTCCCTTCCTCTCCAGGTTGGTAGCTCAATGGTAGAGCAGTACCCTTTTAAGGTATTGGTTCTGGGTTCGAGTCCCAGCCAACCTACTCCCCCTTCTCCAAAGGCCCCCCGGGACCCTCAAAAGCTGAACACAACCTGAGTGGCAAGGGTGTGGGCTTGGTCGTCGTTGAAAGCCCCCCCGTTGGCCGCTGCCACGTCATTGCCCAAGTCCACCCGGTATTCGGCCCGCAGAAGCACATTTTCCAGGACATCGAATCCAGCGGTCAGCGTCAGTCCCCAAATGTCGGAACCACCCTGCACGGGCGCCAGACCAGGCTCCAGGTCCAGCAACTGGTCGTCATCACCATGGGTGTATTCCGCCCGCCCGGCCAGGCTGAAGACCGGGGTGAACTGGTATTTCGCGTAAACCGCGGCGGTGAACAAGCCGGATGCGTCATCGGTGGCAGGGGCAAAAGCGGAACCATTGCCGAAGTCTGAGGCGTTCAAGTAAGTGGTGTTGAAGGCGAACAAGAGCTTGTCCCGGAAGCAAAGCGGGGCCCAGGTGCCCCAGGCGTTGAAGCTGTAAAGGCCTTCGTTTTCCTGCTGGCCGAATCCCTCGCTGCCCCAAGGGGCGGCATTGAAGGCAACCTGCGCCTCGGCATTGCCCCCGGGATGGGTGGCCCCGGCCGCCGCAGTGAAAGCATAGCCATCACGGGCCTCAAAGCTGCCCAGGCCATCGTTGACCCCGTTGCTGGTGGAAAGGCCGTTGCCGTTGTTCACCTCCGCCATCAAGGCCATCCACTCCAACACCGGATAGACAAACCGAATGCCGGACGCAGGACCGGGATCAAGCGACTCATTCAAGCCCTTGGTGATATTCAGATTGGCCGCCCGCTCATCGGCCTCGAAGCCAAGGAGCGAGCCCATGCGCCCCACCTCGATGTCCAGCCCGTTGCCGAACGGCACCCGGACCATGACGACTGCTTGCTGGACGTAGAGGCTGTCACTGGTGCCGGCGTCCGCGGTGTTCTGGGAAAGGCCGGCGGCATCTTCTCCCGCCATCAGGTCCACGCGGAATCCCGCCTGGAATTCATGGGCCGGACTAAGCGGTTTTTCCAGCACCAGCTTGACCGCATTCAGGTTGAAATCACCCTTGGCCTGTGTGTCAGGCGCAAAACCCGAAGTGGCCACACTGCTTCCGCCGCCGATAAAGTTGTACACGTAACCCGCATCCACATAGCCCGAAAGAAGGATGCCGGACTTGGCCGTTTCCACACCGCTCACCCATTCGCCCACCTTGTCGAGGTCTTCAGGCGAGGGCGCACCGGCCCAGCCATGCGAGAGACAAGAAAGGGCCAGCAACGGAATCAGTTTGAGTTTTTTCATGCTCTTGAGAACTTATTATCAATAACACAGGCAGGTCAACGTTTCTTTTGCCCGATCTTGCAGAAGAAGGGTTTTGCTGGAACGGGTGGCTGCCCTAGGATGGGGTCATGCCTGGCTATGCACGTTCCGTTCTTTGGCGCATTTTGCTTGTGGGCGCCGGGCTTTACGCGATTTCCGGCTGCGTCACACTGGATGAGTCTGGAAAGAGGGCGTTTCTTCTGACCACACCCCAGCAGGAGGCGCAGATGGGCGCGGCTTCCTTTGCCCAGCTCAAGCAATCGGGCCAGCTTTCGGGCGACCCCGTGGCCAATGCCCAGGTCGAGCGCGTGGCACGGCGCCTGATCGCCCAGGTCAATGTCCCCAACGCCCAGTGGGAAGTGGTGGTGTTCGATGACCCCACGCCCAACGCCTTCGCCCTGCCGGGGGGCAAAATCGGCGTGCACACCGGCATCCTGCCGATCGCCCAGACGGACGACGCGCTCGCGGCGGTGCTGGGGCACGAGCTGGCGCATGTGACCCTGCGCCACGGCGGGCAGCGTGTTTCCCAGCAGCTTGCTGTGGCCGGCGTGGCTGCAGTCACCGATGTGGCGCTGGCGATGAACGAAGTGCGGCAGCGCGAATCGATCATGACCGGCCTGGGGGTGGGCGCTTCCTTGGGCCTGGTCCTGCCCTTCAGCCGGTCCAATGAATACGAGGCGGACCGCTACGGCCTCTATTACATGGCGCGGGCCGGCTACGATCCCGAGGCCGCAATCGGCTTTTGGCAGCGGATGAAGGCTTACGCGGACCAGCGCGGCGGCAAGCCGCCGGAGTGGCTGAGCACGCATCCGGCCGATGAGAACCGCATCGCCCAAATCCGGCAGCTGATTCCCGAGGCCCGTGCCATGGCCGCCGGCCGCTGAGACAGTTCACCGCGGAGCACGCGAAGGACGCGAAGGACAGAAAGCGGAAATACCTGGCCCTATGGGCCTGGGAGGCAATCCTAGCCCGATAAATCGGAGCGGAAGGCCGGCTCAGCGGCCAATGAATCGATTCTTTCAGCCGAATTCCCCAACCCCTTCGCGGTCTTCGCGCACTTTGCGGTAAACGACCTCCATCGTCACAGCTCAAAGCTCCAAGAACTTGGGACAGCGGGTCAAATTGCGGATGCCGCTGCGGGTGATCACCACCAAGTCTTCAATGCGGACCCCGCCAGTCCCTGGAAAATAGAGGCCGGGTTCCACGGTCATGACCTGGCCGGCTTTGAATTTGCCGGCGGAGAAGCGGGGGGCCTCATGAATCTCCAAGCCCAGGCTGTGTCCGGTGCCATGGAAAAAGCCCACCCAGCGCCCCTCCCGCACCTCGGTGGAGTATCCTGCTGTGGTGAATCCTTCTTTGATGCGGGCGTGGAGGGCCGCGCCATCCGCTCCCGCCTTCATGGATTTGAGGGCCAGCTGCTGGCCCCGGAACACCGCGTCGTACTGCCGCCGCAGGGCCTCACTGGCACGGCCTTTGACCACGGTGCGCGTCAGGTCTCCGAAATACCCGCTGCGCTGGTCACGCGGAAAAATATCCAGAATGACGGCCTCATTCGCGCGGAGCGGGCCATGCCCGGCTTCATGCGGATCGCAAGCCTGGAGGCCACCAGCCACGATGGTGCGCGCCGGCAGCCCGCCGGCCCGGACGACTGCGGCATCGATTTCTCCACGCAGCCGTTCCGAAGTCAGGGCTTTTCCAGACCAAGCCAGCCGTCCGCCGCGCTGCACACGGGCAGCGCGCAGCACCTCCCAGCCCCGGGCCATGCCGGCTTCTGCCTGGCGCTGGCCCCGCGTGATCGCGGTGATCTCCTCCTTCGTCTTGATTTCACGCTCGGGGAAAAACGGCTCAGCGCCCACTTCCACGCGGATGCCCTCCCCGCGGAGCCACTCGACTGTGCCCGCAGGGGTCCACTCTGGAACCGCCACGCTGCGCACGCGCTTGGCCCGCAAGAGCGCCTCCAGAGCCAGCAGGAAACGCTCCGCTGGGTGGGCGGGCTCCCGTTTGGATTTTTTTTCCATCTCTCCCTGGTCGATGACTTCTTGCACGCGGGCCTCGGCACGGGCCCGGTCCACTTCCAGAGGACTGAGCAGCGCGCAGCTCCGTCCAGACACTTCCAGCCAGACAAAGGGGTCCGGAACAAACATTCCAGTGGCATACAAGAGGTCGGCACAGTGTTCGCTGGCCCCAACCATCAGGCGGGCGGTAGAAGATCGCATGGAAATCCACCATGCCGGAAGTTAGCAGGAAGGGAAGCGGGCAATCCTGCCAGGCAGGCCAACCTCAAACAGGCCTGGAACGCGAAAGTCGCGTCTGGCCATCCCTCACGCCAGCCATCCGGGCAGCATCACCCCACCCGGCGCTTCACATCGGCCTGGGTCTCTTCCCAGAGGCCATCAAGCGCCTTGCGCAGCGCCAGCTTGGCCACGGTCAGGGCCTCGGGTGAAGCCACCGTGCTGCGTCCGAAAAAGTAAAATTTGATCTTCGGCTCGGTGCCGGAACCGCGCACCGCCACGCGGGTGCCGCCTTCCGCGTGGAACATCAGCATCAGTTCTTTGGGGATGGGCTTGCCGTCCGCATCCACGATGTCCTCTTCGGCAAAATTCTGCACGCGGACCACGGCTTTTCCACCCAGGACACGGGGAGGCTGGTCTTTGTAGGATTGAAGCAGGCGCTTGATCTTGGCCGCGCCCTCCGCGCCCTCGAAGGTGAGCGTGCCCAATTTCTCCAAGTACAGGCCGTGCTTGACGTAAAGCCCATCGAGGTAGTCCACCAGGCTCATTCCCTGTTCTTTGGCCCAGGCGGCGGCTTCGGCAAACATCAGCACGGCGGCGTTGGCATCCTTGTCCCTCACATAATCCCCGCCGGAATACCCGTAGCTCTCTTCCCCGCCAAAGACGAAGAACGTGCTCCGCTCCAGCAGCGTGCGCCGCCAGGCCTCGAAGGGCGCGCCCCCCCGCCCGCCCGCCGCGGCTTCGTAATCGTTCAGCTTGGCGCCGATGTATTTGAATCCCGTAAGGGTATCGACACATTTGAGGCCATGGGCTTCGGCGATCGATTTTTTCAAGTCAGTCGTGACAAAGGTTTTGATCAGCGCAGCCCGTGCCGCGTTGGAGGCCGTGAGCACCCCCCGGGCTTCCAGCCGCTCGATGCGGTAGGCTGCAAGGATTGATCCGATCATGTTCCCGGTGAGGATTTCAAACTCCCCCTGCGCATTCCTGACCGCCACGCCCATGCGGTCGGCATCCGGGTCCGTTCCGGCGATGAAGTCCGCGCCCTCCGCTTTCCCCTGCTCGATGGCCAGGGCCAGGGCTTCGGCATTCTCCGGATTGGGTGATTTGACGGTGGGAAACCCACCATCTGGAGCCTGCTGGGCCGCCACCACCGAATAATGGATGCCAAAGCGGTCCAATATCGGCGGCACACTTTGGATGCCTGTGCCGTGGATCGGGGTGAAGATCATTTTCAGCACGCCGGCCTGGCGGCGCAGGAGTTCGGGTTCGAGCACCAGTGTGGACAGGCCGTCCAGATAGGCCTGGTCCACTGCCTGACCCACAATCTCTACTTTGCCGGGCAGCTCAGCCGGTTCGGGCTGGGCGGACTGAATCTGCATCACCTCGCCAATGATCGCCGAGGCATGCGGCTCAACCAATTGCCCGCCATCGGCGAAGTAGGCCTTGAAGCCGTTGTCATGTGGCGGATTGTGGCTGGCAGTGAGCATGATGCCGGCATGGGCGCCCAAGTGGCGCACCGCGAACGATAATTCCGGTGTCGAACGCTCTCGGTCGAAGAGAAATGCCGTGCCACCCATGCGGGCAATGACCGAGGCCGCCAATTCCGCAAACCGCCTGGAAAAATACCGGGTGTCGTGGGCCAGAACGATTTTCGGTGCCTGGCCCGGAAAGGCCCGGCGCACATAAACGGCCAAGCCCTGGGTGGCGCGGCTGACGTTGAATTCATTCATCGTGTTGGTGCCCGCCGCCGGGTGCTGGGGCGAGGCATCGCTGCCGGCGCCGCGTTCGGCCCCGGTGACCACGCGCCCGATGGTGCGTCCGCGCAAGCCCCCGGTGCCGAATTTCAGCGTTTGGTAGAAGCGGTCATTCAATTCGGTCCATTGGCCTGCGTTCACCAGTTCTTCCACCGAGGCGGCATCTACGGGGGATGCCCCCGCCTTCTCGAGCAGGAAGAGGATGTTGTCCCGGCTGGAAGCCAGCAGATGTCCCGCCAGCACAGCGGATTCAAGTTTCGAGGCCAGAGGATGCATGACTCGAATCAAAACCACCCCGCCAAAGCCGTCAATCGGGAATCCCTCCACCCCCGCGCTTCCCATCCGGCCGCATTGTGGCAGCTTGAACCATGTCCAGTTCCTGCCAGTTCCTTCTCAGGACGGCTTTGCTCATTTGCGCCGCCAGCTTGGCCTCCCCTGCGGCCTCCCCCGCGGCGGAGCCTCCCGGCGCATTGAATGGGGAGGCCCTCGCCGCCCACCCGGAAACCCCGGAATCCGCCCGGCGGCTGATCGAACAGGCCCTGGCCTTGAGCACCCGCGGCCTGCGCTACCTCTACGGGTCGGCCGATCCCACCCGCGGCGGAATGGACTGCTCGGGCACGATCCACCACCTGCTGGTTTCGTGCGGCTGGAGAAACGTTCCCCGCCAGGCCAACACCCTCTACGCCTGGCTCTGGCAGCACAGCCGCTTCCATGCGGTCAACAGCCTCCGCAGTGACAGCTTCGAATTCGCCCACCTGCGCCCCGGCGATCTGCTTTTCTGGAGCGGCACCTACGACATCCGGAGAGAGCCCCCGGTGACGCATGTCATGCTCTACCTCGGGCGGCGCGCCGCTGATGGGCGCCCGGTCATGTTTGGAGCCAGTGAAGGCAGAACCTACGAGGGCAAATCCCGCAGCGGAGTGGGTGTTTTTGATTTCGTCCTGCCCCGCCCGGGCAGCACCGCCCGTTTTCTGGGTTACGCCTCGCTCCCTGCCCCGGAAGCTCCGGCCACCGGACCCACCGAGCCAGGTTCTAACTCTTCAGAAAGCGCTTCATCACCTCCAGCGCCGGGTGGGGAAAATCCGCCGGCTCCACCAGGTGGAATTGCATCACCGGACGCGGCGCCTTGAGCCGGCGGAAGACCGTGCCCGCACCGCACAAGTGGGCCAGATGCACGCCCAAGAACGACACCCCCAGGCCCGCCGCCACCAGGTTCACCGCCAGAATCCGCGTCCCGGCCTCCTCCACCACCCGCGGCGCAAAGCCCTCGGACCGGCAGGCCGCCATCAAATCCGTGTGCAGCCGCGGATTGGCCGCGTACGGAAATAAAATAAACGCTTCCCCCGCCAGCATCCGCAGAGCCACCTCGCGGCGTCCGGCCTGGGGATGGCCCTCCGGCAGGACCACGCCGATCTCCTCAGTAGCTACGGGCGTGCTGGCCAGCCCGGGGTCACCCGCCGGCAACGAGGCAAAGGCCGCATCCAGCTTCCGCTGCACAACCTCCCGCGCCAGCTGGTCGGAATGCTCCTGGCGCAAGCGCAAGTCCAGCTCCGGACGCGCCTGCCGCAATTGCCGGATCAGCCCCGGCAGGAAGCTCGACATCGCCGCCTCGGTGTAGCCGATGGAGAGCGTTCCCCGCACTCCCCCCCCCGCCTCCCGCGTCTCGCGGGCCAGTGCCTCCACCGCATCCAGCAGGTCCCCTGCCCTCCGGTAAAGATGCGCCCCAGCCGCCGTAAGCGCCACCCCGCGCCGGTCCCGCACAAAAAGGCCGCAGCCCAATTCCGCCTCCAGCTGCGCGATCTGCCGCGACAGCGCCGGCTGCGTCAGGTTCAGTTCCGCCGCAGCCCGGCGGAAGTTCAGCTGGTCCGCCACCGCCAGGAATGATTTCAAATGCCGTAATTCCATATCCAATTCCAATCTTCCTCTCCCTCTTTGTCTTCCTCTTCAGTCCCTCCTCTGGTCCATGGTGGATGAGAAAGACAAAGAGGCGGAGGAAGATGTTTTCTTGATGCCCATTCTGCATCAACTCATGCTGAAATTCAATTAGCCAGTTATCAGAGATTCTGGCATTTTCCATCCAACGAAAGAAACCACCATGGGCAAAACCCTCTTCCAAAAAGTCTGGGACGCGCACGCCGTCCGCACCCTCCCCAACGGCCAGACCCAGCTCCTCATCGGCACCCACCTCATCCACGAGGTCACCTCTCCCCAGGCCTTCGCCATGCTGCGGGAACTCAAGCTGCCGGTCAAATTCCCCCACCGCACCTTCGCCACCGTTGATCACATCGTCCCCACGGACAAATTCGAGGAGCCGTTCGCCGACCCCCTGGCCGATGCCATGATCAAGGAGCTGCGCAAGAACTGCGAACAATTCGGCGTCACCTTCTTCGACCGCCACTCCGGCAAGCAAGGCATCGTCCACATCGTCGGCCCCGAGCAGGGCATCACCCAGCCCGGCACCACCATCGCCTGCGGCGACTCCCACACCTCCACCCACGGGGCCTTCGGCGCCATCGCCTTCGGCATCGGCACCACCCAGGTCCGCGACGTGCTCGCCACCCAGACCATGGCCCTCGGGTCCATGAAAGTGCGCCGCATCAATGTGGACGGAAAGCTCCGCCCCGGCGTGTATGCCAAAGATGTCATCCTCCACATCATCCGCACCCTTGGCGTCAATGGCGGCACCGGTTTCGCCTACGAATACGGAGGCAGCACCTTCGACGCCTTCACCCAGGAAGAGCGCATGACCGTCTGCAACATGTCCATCGAGGGCGGGGCCCGGGTCGGCTATGTCAATCCCGACCAGACCACCTTCGACTACCTCAAGGGCCGCCCTTACTGCCCCACCGGCAAGGCCTGGGACGAAGCGGTCGAACGCTGGAAAGCCGTCGCTTCCGATCCGGATGCGGTCTATGACGACATCGTCCACTTCCAGGCCGAAGACATCGAGCCCACCGTCACCTGGGGCATCACTCCCGGACAGGCTGTCTTCATCAACCAGAACATCCCTGCCCCCGAGGACGTTCCGGAATCCGAGCGCGCCACCACCGCCGAGGCCCTCGAACACATGAAGTTCCAGCCCCGCACTCCGATCAAAGGCAAAAAAATCAATGTCGCCTTCCTGGGCTCCTGCACCAACGGGCGCTACAGCGACTTCGTCGAGGTCGCCAAAGTCCTCAAGGGCCGCAAAGTCGCCCCCGGCATCAAGGCCATCGCCGTCCCCGGCTCCCAGGGGGTGCAAAAACTCTGCGAATCCCAGGGCATCGACCAAATCTTCAAAGATGCAGGCTTCGAGTGGCGCGACGCCGGCTGCTCCATGTGCCTGGCCATGAACCCGGACAAACTCGTGGGCGACCAGCTCTGCGCCAGCTCCAGCAACCGCAACTTCAAAGGCCGCCAGGGCAGCATCACCGGCCGCACCCTCCTCATGAGCCCCCTCATGGTCGCCGCCGCCGCGGTCACCGGAGAAGTCGCCGACGCCCGTGAGGTGTTCTCCAACTAATGTGAAATGCGGAATGAACTGAACTCCATTTCGAATTCCCCATTTCGCATCTCGAATTAAGGAAAAAACCATGGCTCTCGAAAAAATCCTCCAAGTAAGCGGCCGTGCCGTCCCCGTCCCGGGCGACGACCTCGACACCGACCGCATCATCCCCGCCCGCTACATGAAGTGCGTCACCTTCGATGGGCTGGGCGAGTTTATGTTCTACGACGTGCGCTTCGATGAGCACGGCAACAAGAAGTCCCACCAGCTGAATGACCCGCGCTTTGTCGGCGCCCAAGTCCTGATCAGCGGCAACAACTTCGGCTGCGGCAGCTCCCGCGAGCACGCCCCCCAGGCCATCTACCGCTACGGCATCCGCGCCATCATCGCCGAAGGCTTTGCCGAAATCTTCTTTGGCAACTCCACCACCCTCGGCATGCCCTGCGCGACCGTATCCAAAGCCGATCGGCTTGAATTAACCCGGATGGTCGAAGCCGATCCCGGGCTTGAAATCACCGTTGATGTGGAAAAGAAGGAAATCCGTGCCGGGGGAATGGTCTTTCCTGCCGAGATCCGCGAGAGCGCCCGCCAGGGCCTCACCACCGGACACTGGGACCCAATCGCGGACCTGCTCGACGGCCTGCCCGAGGTCGAAGCCACCGCTTCCCGCCTTCCCTACCTGGCTCCCAAGTAAGGGCGGATTCATCTCGCGATTGCCTCTCCCAACTCAGGGGCTCCTAAAAGGTTGCTCTGGGCCGTGGATTCTTCCCCCTGGCTTCGGCGGGCCAGGCCTTCGTGAAGTCCTCCTCGCCCAGCCTAGGGCCTGACAAGGAAAGCCGCTGCTACGACGATCCAGGGAAAAGTTACGAGTTTGCCCTTCCGCCTATGGCCCCTCAGTGGAGCATTCGAAATTTCCAAATCGTATCCGCCCAAACCCCTTTGCGTCCCTTCGCGGACTTCCTGTTCAAAAGGCTCCGGAAATGCCCTGGTCTTGGATGAGTTGGACCAGACGGCGCTGATCCCGCCGGAAGACCAAGCGAAGGCAGGCCTCCAAACCCGAGGAAATGGCGGGCTCTCCATGGGCATTCAACCAATCGAACAACAAAACTCGCTGGCATCCAATCAAACCGGGACAGACGGAAGCAAGCGTTTGTTTCTTCCTGCTATCTGCGCTGCCGTCACACGGGAGGCCGGGATGCTCCGGTGCTGCATCGCCGGGTCCTCAAACGCGGCCCGCACGGAAAACTTGCGGCGTTCGTCCGGACTTCATTTCGGATTTCGTCACTTAGAGCCTATCCGGATAACTCCCGTGACCCGCGTGATGAGTGCCACCCGCCCGAACCCGAGGCGGAGCGACCGCGCATATCGGGACGAGATACGCAAGGGAGCGACAACGAAGGGGGC
>Ga0209172_10002452_pt1 | contig 32666 bp, 31 predicted proteins | sample LarsenN4metaG_FD_184113 | JGI IMG/M metagenome (GOLD analysis project Ga0209172, IMG submission 184113) | Hot spring sediment bacterial and archeal communities from British Columbia, Canada, to study Microbial Dark Matter (Phase II) - Larsen... ... | reverse complement strand
CCCTTATATTTATCCAGAGACACTCAAAGGAGACCTCGGATAAGATGAGCGGTGACCGGGACCAGACACGGAGCTCGCTGGCTGAGGACCGACCCTGCCCGATCCCTCGAGGATCTGGGAGAGACTGTCCCTCCCATCACCCGTTGCATTGGGAAGAGCAACGGGTCCCCGGGAGAGGGGATCAAGAATTCTGCCCCTCTCCCGGGTACCCCCTGGGTGTGGGAGAGGGCACCCAAGGGGTACCCGGTGAGGGTGGTATCAGGCATTCGTGCATAATCCGGGCTACAGCCGCATAGGAACGCCGCGCTCCGCCAGGTAACGCTTGGCCTCGGGGATCGTGAACTCGCGATAATGAAAGATTGACGCCGCCAGGACCGCGTCGGCCCTGCCTGCCACGAGCCCCTGGTAGAGGTGCTCCAGCGTCCCGGCGCCCCCCGACGCGATTACCGGAATGCCCACGGCCTCGGCGATGGCGCGGGTGAGCTCGAGGTCGTACCCATCCTTCGTCCCATCCCGGTCCATACTGGTGAGGAGGATCTCGCCGGCGCCGAGCTTCTCCCCTGCGACTGCCCAGGCCACCGCATCCTTCCGAGTCGGCGTCCTCCCCCCATGCACATACACTTCCCACGAGACCCCCAAGGACTCTTTCCCGCCTGCCGCCGGCCGCCGGCCGCCTATGGTGTTGTGGCTCTCCCCTCTTCGTTTCGCGTCAATCGCGAGGACGATGCACTGGCTGCCGAACCGCTCGGCCGCGCGCTGGACTAGGCTCGGCTCCTGCACCGCCGCGGTGTTGAGGGACACCTTGTCGGCACCCGCCTTGAGGAGGTCCCGGATGTCCTCCAGCCTCCGGATGCCGCCCCCCACCGTCAGCGGCATGAAGACTTCGTCGGCCGTCCGCGCCACCACGTCGATCATGATGCGGCGCCGCTCGTGTGACGCCGTGATGTCCAAGAAGACCAGCTCGTCGGCACCCTCCCGGTCGTACACGGCGGCCACCTCCACCGGGTCGCCGGCATCCCGGAGGTTGACAAAGCGCGTCCCCTTGACGACACGTCCCTCGGTCACGTCCAGACACGGGATGATCCGCTTGGTCAGCATCACGCACCTGCCGCGGCCAGGGCCGCCTCGAGTGTCAGCCGGCCGTCGTAGAGCGCCTTGCCGACGATGGCACCTACGATCCGTCCGGGGGCCACGGCCTTGAGCGCCTGAATGTCCCGCACCGAGGCAATCCCGCCGGAGGCGATCACGGGAATCCGGGTCGAGTCCGCCATGGCGGACAGTCCCTCGAGATCGGGTCCTAGCAGCATCCCATCCCGCTGGATGTCCGTGTAGATGACGGCCGCCAGGGGAAGGTGGCTCGTCTTGCGGGCCAGGTCCGTCGCCCGCACGGTCGTCGCCTCGATCCAACCGGAGGTTGCCAGCACTCCCGACCGCGCGTCCAGGCCCAGGGCCACCCGTCGGGGAAATCGCCGGCAGGCCTCCTCCAGGAATCCCGGATCGCGGATGACGGCGGTCCCCACCACCGCCACGGCGGCACCGAGATCCAAGACTGCCTGCACCGCGTCCAGGGTGCGCAGCCCCCCTCCCACCTGGGCGGGAATGTGGATGGCGCGGAGGATCTCGCGGAGGGCGTGCCGGTTGCCGGGTGAGCCTGCCAGCGCCCCGTCGAGATCCACCAGGTGCAGGCGTGGCGCCCCGCGCCGTTCCCACTCCCGGGCCACGGCCGCGGGATCCTCGGCGTACTGCGTCTCGCGGGAGGGATCTCCCTGGATCAAGCGGACGACCCGTCCGCCGCGCAGGTCGATGGCGGGGATGATCTCCATCGGCAGCGTCAGCCATCCACCACGGAACCGCCCATCCGGTTTCAATCTCAGGACGGAAGGGTTCCAGACCTTAGTACTGCGTTTGGCAAATAGAGCGACACTCATTTCCTCTCCCTCTCCCGGGTACCCTCTGGGTGCGGGAGAGGGGCGCGGGTGAGGGTGCGATTAGGGTCGCCGTACCGATAGTCCCCCTCACCCCAACCCTCTCCCACAAAGGGGAGAGGGGATCGAAAGTTTGCGTCGGGACGGGACGTCAGCGTAATTCAGATACGAAAGACTTAGCGCGCCAGGGTGGCAAAGTTCTTCAGGAGCTGAAGCCCCGATGCCTGGCTCTTCTCTGGATGAAACTGGGTCGCGAAGAGATTCTCTCGCCAGATTACCGAAGTGAATCGGATCCCGTACTCGGTCGTCCCGGCCACAACACCCGGGTCAGCCGGCTCCACGTAGTAGGAGTGGACGAAGTAGAAGTAGGGATCCTTGGGCAGGCCGGCCAGGATGGGGACCGGGCGCTCCACACGGACGCGGTTCCACCCCATGTGGGGCACCTTCAGTTTCCCGCCCGGAGACGTGGGATCGTGCATGCCGTCCAGGAATCGCCGCACCCGTCCGGCCAGGACATCCAGTCCCTTGTGGAGGCCGAACTCCTCGCTCTCCGAGAACAGGAAGTGGAGCCCCAGGCAGATCCCCAGGACCGGCTTCCCCTGGCCGATCGCCTGTCGGATCGGGTCGATGAAGCCGTGGGCCGTCAGCTTGGCGATGCCGTCGGCGAAGGCCCCCACCCCGGGCAGCACGATCCCCGCGGCTTCGCGCAGCAGCCGCGGGTCCTCCACGATCTTCGCCGCGTGGCCCACGCGGGCGAAGCCCTTCTCCACGCTCCGCAGATTGGCGATGCCCGAATCGATGATGGCGATCATGGAGAGATGCCTCAGAGTCTCCCCTTGGTGGAGGGAATGCTCCCCTGCAGCCGCGGATCCAGCCGGGTCGCCAGGTCCAGGGCCCGACCGGCCGCCTTGAAGGCCGCCTCGGCCATGTGGTGGAGATTTTGCCCGTACTCGACGTGGACATGCACGGTGGCCCGGAGGTGATTCGCGAGTCCCTGGAAGAACTCCCGGACCAGGTCGGCGTCGAACTCCCCGATCTTGCCCCTGAGCTGCGGGGCCTGGAAGACCAGGAACGGCCGGCCGGAAAGATCGATGACCGCGGAGGCCAGCGCCTCGTCCATGGGCACCCGGGCCGCGCCGTACCGGACGAGCCCCGCCCTGTCCCCGAGGGCCTGCACCACCGCATCCCCCAGGACGATTCCCACATCCTCCACGGTATGGTGCAGGTCCACGGGAAGGTCGCCCGTGGCCTCCACCGTGAGATCGAAGCGGCCGTGCCGGGCCACCTGGGCCAGCATGTGATTCAGAAACGGGATGCCCGTCTCGATCCGATGCTCCCCGCGGCCATCCAGGTCCAAGGCCAGCCGGATGTCCGTCTCGGAGGTCTTCCGCTGGATCGTCGCGACGCGGCCCATCTCATCCTCCGTGTCCCATGACAGCGCCGAGGGCCGAGAGGAAGGCGTCGTTCTCCTCCGGCGTCCCGACCGTCACCCGCAGGCAATTGGCGAGATGGGGCGCCCGGGAGAAATTGCGGACCAGGATGCCCCGCTCGTACAGCCCCCGGAAGACGTCGTCTCCCGGCCGATCGGTCCGGATGAGGAAGAAGTTTGCCCGACTGGGAAAGACCGTGAGCCCGGTGAAGTCCCGCAGCCTGCCCAAGATCCTCTCCCGCTCCCGGATGATGGCCGACGCGTGGCGCCGAACCACGTCCGGGTGCCGCAGGACGACCCGGGCGGCCGCCTGGCTGAGGGCATTCACGTTGTAGGGCATCCGAACCTTGTTGATCTCCTCCACGACGGCACGGCTCCCGATCAGCATCCCCAGGCGGATCCCGGCCAGGCCGATCTTGGACAGAGTGCGGAGAATCACCAGGTTCGGATACGCGCTGAGTGTCGGCAGGAACGTCTCTCCCGAGTAGTGGGTGTACGCCTCGTCCACCACCACCAGCGCGTCGCAGGCCCGCCCGCTGCAGGTGCGCAGGATCTCCTCGACCATCGGGGAACCGTACAGGCCGCCCGTGGGATTGTTGGGCCAGGCGAGGAAGATCAGGCGCGGCTTCTCCGCCGCGAGAACCCGGCAGAAGGTGGTCCCATCCAGATCGAAGCTGCCGTCCAGCGGGACGCCCACGAAGCGCAACCCAAGTACCCGGCTCCCGATCTCGTACATGACGAAGGTCGGCACCGGGGCGACGATCGTCACGGCCGGCCCCGCCACGGCCATCAGCAGCATCTGGATGGCCTCGTCGGAGCCGTTGCTGGCCAGGATCTGCTCCGGCGCCACCCCCAGGTCCTGGGCCAGCAGGCCCCGCAATTCCCGCGCCTCGGGATCCGGATACCGGTGCAGCTCCACGTCCGCCAGCGCCTTGCCCAGTTCCGCCGCCAACTCCTCGCGCACGCTATCCCCCAAAGCAAAGGGGCTCTCGTTGGCGTCCAGCTTTATCCGAGGAGGGGCGCCTGGGGGAACCTCCACCTGGTAGGCCCGCAGGCCTTGCACCTCGGGGCGAATCACCTTGGCCAGATCGAAGCTCATGCCGCGTCCGTCCGGATCGTCAGGGAGCGGGCATGGGCGTCCAGCCCCTCCAGCCTCGCCAGCCGGGTGATGGACTCGCGCCAGCGGACGAGTGCCCCCGGGGTGAGGGACAGGAGTGAGGACCGCTTCTGGAAATCCTCCACGGACAGGGGCGAACTCCAGCGCGCTGTCCCGGCCGTGGGAAGCACGTGGTTGGGACCCGCCAGATAGTCGCCGGCCACCTCCGGCGTGTGGGCACCGAGGAACACGGCGCCGGCATGCTGCACCTGTGGCACCAACGACCAGGGATCGGCCACCAGCAGCTCCAGGTGTTCTGGCGCGACAGCGTTGGCCAGGGCCACGGCGGTCCGAAGGTCCTCGGTGACGATCACCGCCCCGAAGGCCCCCAGGGCCTCTCGCGCCACACTCCCCCGGGGCAGGGTCGCGAGTTGCCGGGTGACCTCGGCGCGCACCGCCTCGGCAACCTCGGCCGACGGCGTCACGCAGATGGCGGAGGCCAGGGTGTCATGCTCCGCCTGGGCCAGGAGGTCCGCGGCCACCCAGCTCGCCGCCACGGTCCCGTCCGTGACCACCAGCACCTCGCTGGGGCCCGCCACCATGTCGATCCCGACCACGCCGAAGAGCAGGCGCTTGGCGGTCGCCACATAGATATTTCCGGGGCCCACGATCTTGTCCACGGGGCGAATGCTCTCCGTCCCGTAGGCCAGGGCCGCCACCGCCTGCGCCCCGCCGACCCGGTAGATCTCCCGGATTCCCACCAGGCTCGCGACCGCCAGGACGGCCGCCGGAACGGCGCCGTCCCGCCCGACCGGGGTGCAGATGACCAGCTCCTCCACCCCCGCCACGCGGGCCGGGATGGCATTCATCAGGACCGTAGACGGATAAGCCGCCGACCCCCCCGGCACGTACAGGCCCACCCGCGCGAGGGGGCGGACAAGCTGTCCCAAGAGACCGGTATCCAACTCGTGGTAGAACCAGGAGTCCCGGCGCTGGCGTCGGTGGAAGGCTTCGATGCGCTCGGCGGCCAGAAGCAAGGCCTTGCGCACCCCCATGTCCAGGGATTCGAGGGCTGCCCTTGCCTCGGCCTCGGGAACCCGGAGTGTCCCCGCGTCCAGGCGGACTCCGTCAAATTTCTCGGTATAGGACAGGAGGGCGAGATCCCCCTGTTGCCGGACGTCCTCCAGGATGGTGCGAACGGCCGCCTCCACCTCCGGTGTGGGTGCCCGGGACCGGTCACGCAGGGCCTCAAGAAATGCGGCCGCCTCCGGGGAACCAGCCCGGAGAATTCTCACCGGAGGCCTCCCCGCTGGGCCAGGACCCGCTCCCGCAGCGCCTCAATCACCTTCCGGATGGCCTCGTATCGGGTCTTCAGGCTGGCCCGGTTGACGATGAGCCGCGCGGACGCCCTCAAGATTTCTTCCACCTCAACCAGGCCGTTCTCCCGAAGCGTGCGGCCCGTGTCCACCAGATCCACGACCCGCTCCGCCAGGCCCATGCTGGGAGCCAGCTCGACGGAACCGGACAGGTGAACGATCTCTACCTGGATTCCCTTCCGGCTGAAGTGGCGTTCCGTGAGCCTCGGGTACTTGGTGGCCACCCGCAAGCACGACAAGGCCTGGGGGAGTTCGCGCACCCGCAAAGAGGCCGGCTCCGCCACCACCAGCCGGCAGGCGCCAAAGCCGAGGTCCAGGGGCTCGTACACGTCCCGGCCCTGCTCGAGGAGCAGGTCCTTGCCCACGATGCCCATGTCCGCGGCGCCGTGCTCCACGTAGACAGGAATGTCCACGGGCTTGAGGGCCAGGAACCGGAGGCCGGAGGCCCGGTCCTCGACCGTGAGGCGCCGCGAATCCAAGAGCGTCTTGACCCCGGCGAACCCCTGCGCCACGAACAGGTCCACGGTCTCGGGGAACAGTCGCCCGGTCGGGAGCGCCACCGCAATCAGGTCATTCACCATGCGAGGAGCCATCCCCCTGTGGTGACTCTCAAATCCCTCGATCATTCCGTTCACCCTGAGTCCCGCCAAGGCGGGATCGAAGGGTGAGGAATTCGGGCTTCGACAATCCTGTCCTGAGATTCCATTCGTCCTTCGACATGCTCAGGACGAACGGAGCCGCGTCAGCCTCGGACGCGTTGAATATCCGCCCCCAGGGCCGACAGCTTGCACTCGATGGCCTCGTAGCCCCGGTCCAGGTGGTAGATGCGGGACACCGTAGTCGTCCCGCGGGCCGCGAGTCCCGCCAGGATCAGTGAGGCGCTGGCCCGGAGGTCGGTGGCCATGACCGGCGCCCCCAGAAGATGCGGCACCCCCTGGACCACGGCCGTGTTCCCCGCAACGGTGATGTCGGCCCCCATGCGCAACAGCTCGTTGACGTGCATGAACCGATTCTCGAAGACGGCTTCCGTGATGACGCTTTTCCCGTCCGCAATGGCCATGAGGGCCATGATCTGCGCCTGCATGTCCGTGGCGAATCCCGGGAAGGGCTGCGTCCGAACGTTCACCGCCCGCGGCCGACCGGCCCCCGTCACACGCAGGCTATCCACCCCGGCCTCGATCCGCGCCCCGCTCTCCTCCAGCTTCGCCGTGATGGCCTCCAGGTGCGCGGGCTGACAGCCACGGACCCTGACGTCCCCGCCGGTGATGGCGGCAGCGATGGCGAAGGTACCGGCCTCGATCCGATCCGGGATGATCCGGTGCCGCGTGCCCCCCAGGGCAGACACGCCGTGGATAGTGATGGTGGCCGTCCCGGCCCCCTCCACCTTGGCACCCATGGCGTTGAGCAGGCGGGCCAGGTCCACGACCTCTGGCTCGCAGGCGGCGTTCTCGAGGATCGTGATCCCCTCCGCCAGCACGGCGGCCATCATGAGGTTCTCCGTCCCGGTGACCGTCTGGAGATCGAAGGCGATCCGCGCTCCCTTCAAGCGCGGCGCCTCTGCCTCCACGTAGCCCTGGTCCAGGCGGATGGAGGCGCCCAGCCTCTCGAGGCCCATGAGGTGCAGGTTGATCGGGCGGGGCCCGATGGCGCACCCCCCGGGGAGGGACACCCGGGCGCGTCCCATCCGGGCGACGAGCGGCCCCAAGACCAGAACGGAGGCCCGCATCGTCTTCACCAGCTCATAGGGGGCCTCGGGCCGGTGGAGGGCGCGGGCCTGCAGCCGAAGGGTGAGCGTCCGCTCGCCGGCGATCTCCACGCCCATGTGGCGAAGGAGCTTGGCCATGGTGAGGATGTCCACCAGCCGCGGCGCGTTGCCGAGCTCCAGGGGCTCTTCGGTCAGCAGCGCCGCCGCCATCAGCGGGAGAGCGGCGTTCTTGGCCCCGCCCACTTGGATCTCCCCCGTGAGCGGCTTGCCACCTCGGATCACTAGCTGATCCACCTACGCCCTCCAATGAAAATCTGAGAACTGATCAACCTCAGGTTGCAAGCGGGAGGGTTTGTCACTTGTCGGCTGGAAGCCGCTGCGGAAAAACTCTCCTCCCTCGGGTACCCTCTGGGTGCGGGGGAGGACACAGGTGGGGGTGACATCCGCGAACCTCTCACCCCCATCCCCGCCTTCCCCCATCCAGGGGGAAGGGGGAGGCCTGGCTCCACCGGGTGGCGAGGGAATTCGAGCATCCCCGAAGGGGACACGAACGAGTGATCAACGGTGTTCATTGGCCGGTTGTCGGTTGTCAGTTTTTCATTGTCAGTTGGCGGCGCGCCACGATGACACGGTCCCGTCCTGCGAGGTCCTGGATCACCCGGCATCCCTCGAAACTCCCTTCCGCCTCCACGACCCGGCGCGCCGCGGCTGCCTGGTCTGCACCGATCTCGAGGAGCAGGAAACCGCCCGATCGCAGATACCGGGGCGCCGTCGCGATGATCTCCCGGTGAAAGCGGAGGCCGTCCGGCCCCCCGTCCAGGGCCCGTCGCGGCTCCCACTGCACCTCGGGCATGAGCGTCTTGATGGCGCCCGACGGGATGTAGGGCGGGTTGGAAACGATCAGGTCCGCCTGCCGGCCCGGCATGACCCCGTAGAGGGCGCGCCAGAGGTCTCCCCGCAGAAACCTGACCCGGTCGGCGACTCCGTGCGCCTCGGCATTGGTCCGGGCGATCCGGAGTGCGCGCCGTGAGATATCCGTGGCAATCAGCCGCGCTGCGGGCAGTTCCCGCGCCAGGGCGATGGCGATGGCGCCCGTCCCGGTACACAGGTCAAGGATGACCTGCCGGTCCGAGGCGGGAGTCGAACCCTCGGCGCAGGCAGCCAGGGCAGCCTCCACGAGCGTCTCCGTCTCCGGACGCGGGATCAAGACACCGGGGGACACCGCCAGGGGGAGAGACCAGAACTCGCGAGTCCCCAGCAGGTAGGCCAGCGGCTCCCGTTGCTCCCGCCGCTGGAGGAGCCGGAGAAACCGCCCGAACTGTTCCCGGGTCAGGCGCCGCCCCTGCTCCAGGGCCACCAGCCAGCGGGGACAGGCAAGGACGTGGGCCAAAAGGCACCCCGCGTCCAGGCGGGCGCTCTCGATCCCCGCCCGCTCCAAGCGGAGCGTGCCGCTCCGCAGGCACTCCGCGACACTCGGGCCTGGACCCGGCGGATACGGGTCCAGGGGATCCAGGGGGGTCTCCGACAGTCGGGAAAACCGCGCGCGGATCACGACAGGGCCTTCAGGCGTTCGGCCTGATCGTGGGCGGCCAGGGCCTGGATCAAGTCGTCGATGTCCCCCTCCAGGATGCCGCTCAGATTGTGCAGGGTGAGGCCGATCCGGTGATCCGTCACCCGGTTCTGCGGAAAATTGTAGGTCCGGATCTTCTCCGCCCGCTCCCCGGTGCCCACCTGGCTCCGGCGGTCGCGGTCCATGGCCTCCTTCTGGCGCTGGAGTTCGCGGTCGTACAGGCGCGCCCGCAGCACCTTCATGGCCTTGGCCTTGTTCTTGTGCTGGGACTTCTCGTCCTGACACGACACCACGAGCCCCGTGGGCAGGTGGGTGATGCGCACGGCCGAGTCCGTGGTGTTCACGCTCTGGCCGCCCGGACCCGTGGATCGGAAGACGTCGATGCGCAGGTCGCTGGGGTTGACCTGGATGTCCACCTCCTGGGCCTCGGGCAGGACCGCCACCGTGACCGTGGAGGTGTGGATGCGGCCGCCGGCTTCGGTGGTCGGGACCCGCTGGACCCGGTGGACGCCGCTCTCGTACTTCAGCCGGCTGTAGGCACCCCGCCCCTCGACCGTGAGAATGGCTTCCTTTACTCCCCCGATCCCCGTCGTGCTGAGTGAGATCGACTCCACCCGCCAGCGCTTCCGCTCGGCGTACCGGGTGTACATCCGGAGGAGTTCGGCCGCAAATAGCCCGGCCTCCTCTCCGCCGGCCCCGGCCCGGACTTCCAGGATGGTGTTCCGTTCATCGGCCGGGTCCTTGGGCAGGAGCAGGCCCTGGAGGGATGCCTCCAGCGCCTCGCCTTTGACCGCGAGGGCCTCTAGTTCCGCCTCGGCCAGACTCCGCATCTCGGGATCGATGGTCTCCTGCAGGAGGGCGCGGGCGTCCTCCAGTTCCCGCCGGAGCTTCCGGTAGCGGGCGTACTCCTCCACCACCGGGGTGAGTTCCGCGCGGATCCGAGCCAATCGCTGATACTCCGCCGGATCCGCGAGGACGGCCGCCTCCGACAGCTTTAGCGTGACCTCCTCGTGGCGACGCTCAATGGCGTCGAGCTTTTGGATCAATGTGGACATCGAATCCCCTTGCAGGCGCTCTCCCGCCTGGCGGTGCGCCGGGAAACCCCACAAAAGCACTGGATGGACAAAGCCGGAGAAGCAACAGGGAAAGCGGGGGACCCGGTCCGCGCGATACGGGCTAATGGTGCGGCCCGTCGGCGGCCGGGGCGTGGTGAGCGTGCAGCGGGTATGAGGACAGGCGAACGGCGCACCCGAGACGCGCCAGGACAAACGAAAGAGCGGCGCCGCCCCAGGAGACCAGCGCGCGACTCGGGGAGGAGCGCGCGAACCGTTTACGCCTGCGACCCATCGGGGTCATCCCTCCTCATTGCCTTCAATCCCCGGACTTGGCAGGGGCCGCCTCGCTGCGCTTGCGGCCGTACTTGCGCTGGAACCGCTCCACCCGGCCCTCGCTGTCGATCAGTTTCTGGCGCCCGGTGAAGAGCGGGTGACACTTCGAGCAGATCTCCACCTTGAGCACCGCCACCGTGGAGCGGGTGCGGATGGTCTCGCCACAGGCGCAGGTGATGATGGCTGGCATGTATTGCGGGTGGATCCCGGCCTTCATGCAGTTACCTCCGTTCTGCGGAACCCTGGGTTCGAGAACAGCCGTAGTCTACCCAAATTCGGACCAGTTTCACAAGCAGAAAAGCCGCTTCACGGCAGAGCGGCCTGTCCGGCCGCGGCTCCCCGGGAGTCGCCTACTGGTTCATGGAGCGCAAGAACTCCTCGTTGCTCTTGGTCTCCCGGATCTTGTCGTGCAGCAGCTCCATGGCCTCCACCACCCCCATGGTTCCCAGGACCTTCCGCAGGACCCACATCTTGTTCAGCTCCGTCGGGGTCAGCAGCAACTCCTCGCGCCGCGTGCCGGAGCGGAAGATGTCGATGGCCGGGAACAGTCGCTTGTCCACCAGGCGGCGGTCCAGGTGCAGCTCCATGTTCCCTGTGCCCTTGAACTCCTCGAAGATCACGTCGTCCATGCGACTCCCGGTGTCGATCAGGGCGGTGGCGATGATGGTGAGGCTGCCGCCCTCCTCGATGTTGCGGGCGGCGCCGAAGAAGCGCTTGGGCCGCTGCAGGGCATTGCTGTCCACGCCGCCCGAGAGGACCTTGCCGCTGGGGGGAACGATGGTGTTGTAGGCGCGCCCCAACCGGGTGATGGAATCCAGGAGGATCACTACGTCCCGCTTGTGCTCCGTCAGCCGCTTGGCCTTCTCGATGACCATCTCCGCCACCTGGACGTGGCGGGTCGCCGGCTCGTCGAACGTGGAGCTGATCACCTCGGCCTTCACCGACCGCTGGAAGTCGGTGACCTCCTCGGGCCGCTCGTCAATCAGCAGGACGATCATGATGATCTCGGGATGGTTCTTCGTAATGCTGTTGGCGATCTTCTGGAGGAGGACCGTCTTGCCCGCTCGGGGCGGGGAGACGATGAGCCCCCGCTGCCCCTTCCCGAGGGGGGTGATCAGATCCATGACGCGCATGGAGATCTCGTCCCCGGTAGTCTCCAGGTGAAGCCGCTGGTTGGGGAACAGGGGGGTCAGGTTGTCGAAGAGCACCTTTTCCTTGATCAACTCCGGATTCTCGAAGTTGACCGCTTCGACCTTGAGGAGGGCGAAATACCGCTCCCCCTCCTTGGGCGGCCGCACCTGGCCCGAGACCGTGTCGCCGGTGCGAAGGTCGAACCGCCGGATCTGGGAGGGGGAGACGTAGATGTCGTCGGGTCCCGGGAGGTAGTTGTAGGAGGGGGCCCGCAGGAAGCCGAACCCGTCCGGGAGGATCTCCAGGACCCCCTCGGCGAAGATGAGGCCGTTCTTCTCCGTCTGGGCCTCCAGGATCTTGAAGATCATCTCCTGCTTCCGCAGGCCGCTCACCCCCGTGAGGTTCAGCGAGCGGGCGATGGCAGTCAGTTCGGCGATGGTCTTGTCTTTGAGTTCGGCGAGATTCATGGAGTTTCCTTTGGGTAGTTCAGCCGGTTCGCGCTCCCGAACCGTCCGGGTGGGCCGTTCCGTTCCACTGGGACACATGGTCGTTCCTCTGCCTGATGACGAGTTTACGCTGGCGCTCCGCACACAACGCGGATCGGATTACCCGGGAAGGTTACGTACTGTGTTACACCTGGCTGGCCGTAAGCTCACTCTTGGGCCCGATACAATTGCGGGTAAAATCGACCGTCGAAGCCTCGAGGGTGGATACCTTCTGCGGGCAGATGTGAGGATTGCTCGAAGTCGGCAGTACTTTAGGGAGCGCCCGGGGGTTTGTCAAGTCTTTTTTGACCCCGCTTTCCTACGCCCCGGGAGGTGGGGGAGGTGAGGGCGGCGTAGATCCGGTCCACCTGGTCCTCCGTCGCCGCCAGATCCCCGCTGTTGTCGATGACAAAATCTGCCAGGGCCGCTTTGGCGGCCGTCGGCCACTGGGACGCGAGGCGCTGCCGCGCCTCTTTCTCCGTCAGCCCGCGGATGCGCACCAGCCGGTCCATCTGAGCTGCCTGGGGGGCGGTGACCACCACGAGGGCGTCATACCGGCCCTGCCGACCCGTCTCCAGGATCAGGGCGGCGCTCACGACACATACCCGGTGCCCGGACGCTTCGGCGGCGCGAATCTCTCGCTGGCAAGCCTCGCGGATCGCCGGGTGCAGGATGGCCTCCAGATGCTTCCGGGCATCTGGGTCGTCGAAGACCCGGGCCCCCAGCCTCCGGCGGTCGATCCGTCCCTGCGCGTCCAGGACCGCGGCCCCGAAGGCCTCTACAATCCGGTGGTAACAAGGCTGGCCGGGCTCCTGAAGGGCATGCGCGATCCGGTCCGCGTCCACCACGGCCGCTCCCCTGGCCGCGAACATGGCGGCGACGGTGGACTTGCCCGTCGCGATCCCTCCGGTCAGGCCAACCACCAGCATGTCCCCTCACCAATGTAAAACTGACAACGGACAGCTGCACAACCACCGGCTCGGAGCGGACAACGGAAATCTTTCCTCCCCCTGGATGGGGGAGGACGAAGGTGGGGGTGGCATCCGCGAAGCTCTCACCCCCATCCCTGCCTTCCCCCATCCAGGGGGAAGGGAATTGTGAAGATTCCAGTTGGCATTGATCCGTCAGCGGATCAACGCGATGCGGTCAATGCAGAGCAAGTTGGCCTAGCTGCTGAGCCAGCCGGGAAAACTCCAGCTCGCGGCATAGCGCCAGCAGCGCGGGGAGGTTGGGCGCCTTCCGGGTCAGGTCGCCCGCTGTCCACGGCACAGCCAGGTCCGTTCGGATAGTGGCCAACCGCTTGCTCAGACGGGCCTGGTCCGCGTGCGTCCGCAGGGCCTCCCGCACCCTCGCCTTGGGCACCTCGGCCAGCCGATCCAGAACCCCCTCCAGGCTCCCAAACCGCTGGAGCAGGTCCCGGGCGGTCTTCTCCCCCACCCCGGGCACCCCTGGAATGTTGTCGATGCTGTCCCCCATGAGGGCCAGGAGGTCCGGAATCCGCTCAGGGGGGATGCCATAGCGCTCCTTCACCTCCCGAGGTCCCCAGGTCCGCTCCTTCATCGTGTCTCGGACGGCGATGCGGTCGCCGACCACCTGAAAGAGGTCCTTGTCGCCTGAGACCAGGACCACCGCGTAGCCCTCGGCGGCGGCCCGGACGGCCACGGCCCCTAGGATGTCATCCGCCTCCTCCCCGGCAAGCATGAGAATCGGGACGTGCATGGCCTCCAGCACCCGGTGGACGTAGGGGATCTGGCGGACCATGGCATCGGGCGTCTCGGGGCGCTGCGCCTTGTAGTCGGTGAACTCCTGGTGCCGTCTCGTCGGACCGGGCCCGTCGAAGGCCACCGCCACGCCATCCGGCTCCTCCTCCCGGAGGAGCTTCAGAAGCATGGTGGTGAATCCCAGCACTGCGTGCGTTGGGATCCCGCGGGAGTTGCTCAGCGGGGGCAGCGCGAAAAAGGCGCGATACAGGGACGAGCTTCCATCCACCAGGATCAGCCGCCGCGCACCCGCCATCAAACCCTCTCAGCCAATGCAAAACGGACAACGGACAACCGATCAATTCCAATTGAAAACCGACAACCGACAACTGACAACCGGTCAGTTCCGGTCATTGATCGGTTCTCGGTTGTCGGTTTGAAATTTGAAATTGCCGGTCAGCGAGGCAGCGGCAAGCGGACCCGCACCGTGGTCCCCTGCCCCTGGCCGCTTCGGAGGGTGAGTTGCCCTCCGTGCGCCTCCAGGATGGAGCGGGCCAGGGCCAATCCCAGCCCCAGGCCTCCGACCGGCCGGGTCGCACTCATGTCTCCCTGGGTGAACGCCTGCAGCAGCCGCGTCGCCCCTTCGGCCGGGAGCTCACCCCGCGAATTGGTGATGGCCACCTCCACCGATGTGCCGTCTTCCTTCGCCTGCACGACGACCTGTCCGCCGGGCTCGTTGAACTTGATGGCGTTCTCCAGAAGATTGAAGAAGACCAGGCGAAGCCGGTCCCCATCCGCCAGGATCGTCGGGAGCTCGTCAGACACCTCCCAGCGGAGCCCCACGCCGCGCTCTTCGCAGTCCGGGGCCAGGTCGGCGGCCGCTCGCCGGAGCGTGTCCTCCAGGCTCACCGGAACCCGATCCCGGGTGACCTGCCCGCGGTCAGACTCCACGAAGGCCAGGACGTTGGCGACCAGCCGGCCCAACCGGACGGCGCTTCCCCGGACGACCGACAGGCTGTCCCGTTGCTGACCCGCCAGCGGGCCAAGTTGGCCTCCCAGCAGGAGGTCCAGCCACCCGTGCATGACGGTGAGGGGCGTGCGGAACTCATGCGTGATGGCCGAGAGAAGGTTCGACTTGATCTGCTCAAGCTCCTGAAGGCGGCGGTTGATCTCGCTGAGCTGGAGATTCTGTTGTTTCAGGTGTTGCAGCTCCAGACCCCGCCGGACCGTGTGGAAGATCTCCGCCGCCGTGAAGGGCTTGAGGACGTAGTCGTAGGCACCTCCCTTGAGGGCGCGCACCGCAGACTCCACCGTGGCCCCGCCCGTCATCACGATGACCACCATGGCGGGGGCGATGGCCTGCGCCTGTTCCATCAGCGCCAGGCCGTCGAGGTCCGGCATCACCAGGTCGGTCAGGAGGACGTCGAACGGTTGCCGCTTGAGGAGCCACAGGGCCTGTGTGCCCGATGCCGCCCCGACGGCCTGGTAGCCCTCCAGGGAAAAGGCCTTGACCAGTGAGGCCTGGACTCCCTCTTCGTCATCCACGATGAGAATGCGGGTCATGGCACCTCCGGCCGTTGCGGTGAACCCGGAGTCCGTCCAGCCGTCCCCTCCGGCCCCCAGTCGCCGAGGATGGCCTGGACGATCGCCAGGGCCGCCAGGGCCGCAGTCTCCGCCCGGAGGAGGCGCGGCCCCAGGGAGGCAAGGCGTGCCCCATGGACGCGGAGACGCTCAAGCTCGCCGGGACTGAACCCGCCTTCGCCACCCACCAAGAGGGTCAGGCGGGTGACGTGACGGAGGTCCTGACATACGAGGGCCAGTGGACGGCTCCCCTCGGCCGACTCACAGGCGACCAGCGGGATCCCCGCGGGGTGCCGGCAGAGAAACTCCTGCAAGGGGAGGATCGGCTCCAGCTTGGGGAGGTCCGGTCGCCCGCACTGCTCCGCCGCCTCCTGGACGATCCGCCGCCAGCGCGGATCCCGCGCCGTGGCCCGGCGAACACTCCGCTCAGCCTCCAGGGGGACGATCCTTGAGACGCCAAGCTCGGTGGCCTTGCCCACCACGAGGTCCATGGCGCCCCCGCGTGGCATCACTTGAGCCAGGGTGACGGACACCGCCAGCGGAGTCGGCCGGGCTATCTCCCGAAGTACGCGGGCCCTCGCCCGGCGCGGGGTTGTCGTCGCCAGCGCGGCCACAATCTCCCGTCCTGTCCCGTCGAAGACTGTGACCTCATCCCCTGGTCGAAGGCGGAGGACCTGGGTCATCTGCCGCGCCTGCGCCGGCGCAAACTCAACCCATCCGTCCCCGATCTGTTCGGCGAGGACGAAGAAGCGTCGATGGTGGATTCGTTGGTCGCGCACCACACTACAATTCAATAAAGAACTGACAGTCCACCGTTGTCATTTGCGATTGGCGATTTTCGATTGAAGGGAAATCGGCAATCCGAAATCGCCAATCGACAATGATGATCAGGTGCCGGTTGGCGGTTTGAAGTTTGCAATTGGGGGGCTCAGTCAAAGAGGGCCTTCACCTTGTCCCAGAATCCCTGGACCAGCGGGCTCCCCGCTCCGTTCTCCAGGCGGGCATACTGCTCCAGAAGCTCTCGCTGCTTGGCCGTGAGGTGGGTGGGGACCTCCACGAAGATCCGCGCGACCAGATCGCCGCGCCCGTATCCGCGGAGGTTGGGCAGTCCCTTCCCTTTGATCCGGAATTCCATCCCGGTCTGGCTCCCCGGCGGGATCTTGAGGACGGCCCGTCCGGAAATCGTGGGGATCTCGATGTGGGCCCCCAGGGCCGCCTGGGTGAAACTGATGGGGACTTCACAGGTCAGGTCGTCGCCCTGGCGGCTGAAGATCGGATGCTCCTGCACCGTGATGACCACGTACAGGTCCCCCGGCGGACCGCCGCGCACGCCGGACTCTCCCTCGCCGGCCAGCTTGAGCCGCGTCCCCGTCTCCACGCCCGGGGGGATCTTGACCGTGAGGGTCCGCTCCGCTTTCACCTGTCCCATCCCACGGCAGGTTGAACACGGATGCTCGACGACCCGGCCCTCCCCACGACACTGGCCGCAGGTCTGGCTGACCGTGAGGAAGCCCTGGGAGTAGCGAACCTGACCCGTGCCGCGGCACGCCCGGCAGACCGCCGGCTGCGATCCCGGCTTGGCCCCGCTCCCGCGGCACGCGGCACAGGCCTCCAGCCGCGGGATGACGATCTCCCGCTCGGCGCCCGTTGCGGCGTCCTCGAAGCGGACCTCCAAGTTGTAGCGAAGGTCCGCCCCCCGCTGGGCGCCCCGGGTTCCCCGCCCCGTCCGACCCGTGAAGAAGCCCTCGAAGATGTCGTCGAAGATGCTCCCGAAGCCCGACTCGAAGCCGCCGAATCCTTCGAAGTCCCGGCTGGTGCCCACCGAGCCGAAGCGGTCGTAGGTCCGCCGCTTCTCAGGGTTCCCCAGGACCTCGTAGGCCTCGCTGATCTCCTTGAACCGCTCCTCGGCGGATTGGTCGCCCGGATTCTTGTCGGGATGGTGCTGGTGGGCCAGCTTGCGGTAAGCCCTCTTGACCTCTTCCTGGCTGGCGTCGGGGGCTACCCCGAGGATTTCGTAGTAATCGCGCTTCGGGCTCACGCCTGGGGATCCCCGTCATCGCGCCCGTTCCCTGCCACAGGCGGGGCGGCGCGTGAGACTCTGACCATGGCCGGGCGAAGGACCCGACCGTTGATAAGGTAGCCCTTCTGGACTTCCCCCACCACGACGCTCTCGCCGCCGTGGGAGGACTCGACCTGCTCGACCGCCTGGTGATAGCCTGGATCGAAGGGCTGACCTGCGACCTCCATCGGCTTCACCCCGGCCTTCTCCAGCACGCTCCGGAAGAGGCGCGCCGTCATCTCGACCCCCTCGAGCAACGGCGTCGAGCCGGCCTCGGCCCGGGCCGACGCGATGGCCCGCTCCAGGTTATCCAGGACCGGCAGGAACTCCAGGACGATCCCCTCGTGGGCAAACTTCAGGTACTCCGCCTTCTCGCGGGCCATCCGTTTCTTGTAATTCTCGAATTCCGCCTGGAGGCGCAGCAAGCGGTCCTGCAGCCGTCCCACCTCCTGGGATTTGGCGGTCACCGCCTCCCGCAGGGCCTCGGGAGATTCGACAACCGCTGCCTCTGGCGGCTCGGCCGAGGGGGGCACCCGGGGCGCGCCCGGTTCGGTAACAGTCGGGCTGGAATCGTCGTGTGGATCGTCCATAGCTCCAGACAGACAGAACGGGAGGGCTGCCAAAGCCCCCCCGCCTGGTGAAGGCCCTCAGCCTTTATCCCGAATATATCACCGCAAAGGGCGCAGAGACCGCAAAGGGCTAGCAGACCTCAGCAAATCCAAACATATGACTGTCCAGAATCTTCGGGACCCGCTCTCGGATTTCGGCTCCCCGGACGGAGAAATATCAGGGGATTCTCTGCGTGCTTTGCGCACCAACGGCGAGGCCGTTGGTACCGGCGGTTCAAATGCATTCTTTGGATCTAGGTCGGCTGTCGCGTGAGGGCGCGACTGAGCAGTTTGGCCGTCGTTTCCACCAGGGCCAGCGCCCGCCCGTAATCCATCCGGGTGGGCCCCAGGATGCCAAGAACACCGAGGGCGCGATCCCCCCGACGGTAGGGGGAGGCGATCACGCTCAACCCCTGGATGCCGCGCACGGGGATCTCGCTGCCGATGAAGATCTTGAAGTCCTCGCCCGTCAGGCAGTCGTTCAGGATCTTCACCAGCTTCGACTTTTCCTCGAACGCGGAGAACAGCGCCTTCATCTTCCCGATGTCGGCAAATTCGGGTTGGTCGGCGATGTGGGCGGCGCCGGCCACAAACACGTCCGCCTCCGCTTCGCCCTCCAGGGCCTTGACCCCGAGGCGCAGGGCCTGCGCCAGCATCCGGTCGTACTGGGCCTTCTCCTCGGCCATCTGCGCGATCAGCAGGTCCCGTACTTCTCGCAGGCTGCGCCCCTGGACCAGGTCGGTCAGATAGCGGGCCATCCGGTCCAGATCCTCGTGGGCCAGCGCCTCGTCCACCGCGATGACCTTGTGATGGACCAGGCCGGTATCCGCCAGCAGGATGACCAGGACACGATCCCGGGCGATAGACACGAACTCCACCCGGCGGAACTTGCCCTCATGCAGGCGCGGGGCCATGACCACGGCCACGTAGGGGGAGAGGACCGACAGCAGCCTCCCCACCTCCCGCAGGATCTCCCCCACTTCGCCCGTGGACGGGCCCACCCGCTCCTCGATCCGTTGGACCTCAGCGCGGCTCAACTGGGGTCGATCCATCAGCGCGTCCACGTACAGGCGGTATCCCTTGTCGGTGGGGACCCGCCCCGCGGACGTGTGCGGCTGGGCCACGTATCCCATCTCCTCCAGATCGGCCATGATGGTCCGGATGGTCGCCGGGCTCACCGAGAAGCCATACTTGCGGGAGATAGTCCGGGACCCGACCGGCTCCGCGGTCCGGATGTAGTCTACGACGATGGCTCGCATCACCTGCTGTTGTCGGGCGCTCAGCATCAAACCCACCTGACAGACTTGGCACTCTCCGGCCGCGAGTGCTGTGTTGCGTCTATAGCCTAGACAAGGCTCCGGGGGTTGTCAAGGGGGGCGGGCCAAAGTGTGGGTCAATCGACGAGGGTGCCGAGGCGGCCCCACCGGATGACCAGCGGGTGGGTGACCACGTAGAGCACACTGCGCAGCACGGACGTGTACGGGATCTCCTCGCTGCGGATGGAGAAGTAGACGATGAAGGCCTTCCCCTTGATCTTCCGTGCGTCCAGAAAGCCCCAGACCCGGCTGTCCATGCTGTGATCCCGGTTGTCCCCCATCATGAACAACTGGCCTGGGGGGATCACGAGTGGCCCTAACTGATCCCGGTCCCCGCCACGGGCAAAGGGTCCATCCGAGTAGACCGCGTATGGCTCCTGGAGCGGAATCCCGTTGATCAGGATCCGCTTCCCCCGGATCTCCAGCGTATCTCCTGGCAGTCCGATGACCCGTTTGATGAAGTCGCGCGTCTCGTCCTGCGGAAACTTGAAGACGATAATGTCGCCACGCTGAATCGGCCTGAAGGCGTAGATGAACTTGTTGACCAGGATGTGATCCCCGATCTGGAGGGTCGGCAGCATGGATCCGGAGGGAATCTTGAAGGCCTGCACCACGAACGTCCGGATGACCAGGGCCAGGAGCACCGCAACGATCAGCGCCTCGGCATACTCCCGCAGGACCGATTTGCCCACAGAGGCTGGTCTCGCCTGCTCCGTCTCCCTCTTCACCTCATCATCCCTTGGCCTCTGCACGCTCCGCCTCACTTTGAACCAGCCGATGCAAGACCGACAACGGACCGACTCCAATGTAAAACCGACAACTGACAACCGGTAATTTTCAGTCATTGATCGGTTGTCGGTTGTCGGTTTTCAATTTGAAATTCAGTTCTTTCCCACCTTGAGCATGGCCATGAAGGCCTCTTGGGGGATCTCCACGCGGCCGACCTGCTTCATGCGCCGCTTGCCCTCCCGCTGTTTCTCCAGCAGCTTCCGCTTCCGCGTGATATCCCCCCCGTAGCACTTCGCCGTCACCTGCTTGCGGAGCGGTGGGATACGTTCCCGGGCGATGACCCGCCCGCCGATGGCGGCCTGGATCACCACCTCGAACAGCTGCCGCGGGATGCGTTCCCGCATCTTCTCCGCCAGCAGCCGGCCGCGCGCGGGGGCCTGCTCCCGGTGGACGATGCACGACAGGGCGTCCACCGACTCCCCGTTGACCAGAATATCCACCTTCACCAGGGGGCTCTCCCGAAACTCCAGGAAGTCGTAATCCAGCGAGGCGTAGCCCCGGCTCACCGACTTGAGGCGGTCGTAAAAGTCCAGGACGATCTCGTTCAGCGGCAGCTCGTAGGCGATCAGGACCCGGTGATCCTGCAGGTGCTCGATCCCCCGGTGGACGCCCCGCTTCTCCTGACAGAGGGCAAGGATCGCCCCGAGGTACTCCACCGGGACCAGGATGGAGGCGGAGATGTAGGGCTCCTCGATCCTGGCAACCTCCTGCGGGGGGGGCAGTGCGCTGGGGTTCTCCATCTGAATCGTCTTCCCGTCGGTGCGGGTCACGCGATACACGACCGTGGGTGCCGTGGTCAGGAGGGTCAGGTTGAATTCCCGCTCCAGCCGCTCCTGGATGATCTCCATGTGCAGCAGCCCCAGGAACCCGCAACGGAACCCAAACCCCAGGGCCAACGATGTTTCCGCCTCAAAGGTGAAGGAGGCGTCGTTCAGCCGCAGTTTTTCCAGCGCCCCTTTGAGATTGAGGTACTCCCCGCTCTCTACCGGGTACAGTCCGGCGAAGACCATGGGGCGCGCTTCGCGGAAACCCGGGAGCGGCCTCGCCGTAGGCCGATCGGCTTCGGTCAGGGTGTCCCCCACGCGGCTCTGCCGGACATCCCGGATGCCGGCCATGATGTATCCGACCTCACCTGCGCAAAGCTGACCCACGTCGCGCATGCGGGGGGTGAAGATTCCCACCCGGCTCACCTCGAACGTGGCGCCCGTGGACATGAACTGGATCCGCATGCCCGGCGACACGGACCCATCGTACAGCCGGACGTAGGCGATCACGCCCTGGTAGCTGTCGAACCAGGAGTCGAAGACCAAGGCTTTGAGAGGCGCCGCCGGGGATCCCCGGGGCGGGGGGATTCGGGTGATGACGGCCTCCAGGACGTCCGTCGTCCCCCAACCGTGCTTGGCGCTTACGGGGATGGCCTCGGCAGCCTCGAGGGCCAGGAGGTCTTCGAGCTGCGTCTGCACCCGCGCCACATTGGCGTTGGGGAGATCGATCTTGTTGATGACCGGCAGGATGGCGAGGTTACTCCGCATGGCCAGATGGACGTTGGCCAGCGTCTGGGCTTCGACCCCCTGGACTGCGTCCACGACCAGCACGGCCCCCTCGCAGGCCGAGAGGCTGCGCGAGACCTCGTAGGTGAAGTCCACGTGCCCGGGCGTGTCAATGAGGTTCAGCACGTAGCCGCGGCCATCCTTCGCCTCGTAGGCGAGACGGACGGCTTTGGCCTTGATGGTGATTCCCCGCTCCCGCTCCAGGTCCATGCTGTCCAGGACCTGCTCCGCCATCTGGCGGGGGCTGAGTGCCCCGGTCTGCTCCAGCAACCGGTCCGCCAGGGTAGACTTTCCGTGATCGATATGAGCGATGATGCAGAAGTTCCGGATGTGATCCATTTCCCGAAGTTCAACGTTCAAAGTGCGAGGTTCGAAGTCTACGCCTCACAACATTGAACCGTGAACGCTGAACCTTGAACAAGGCGAGGGCCCTACCAGTCGCGCTCGCGGACGAAATCCACCAAGCGATGGAGGGCGCGACAGGCTGGCGAGTCGGGTACAGCCGAGAGCTGCGTGCGAGCCCGGGCCAGGTACTCGTCCACCAGGCGCATGGTGGCCGGCACGGCCGCGTAACGCTCCACCAGTGCGCGCAGCGCATCCAGGTCGCCATTGTCCAGGTCCGCCTGGTTGGCCAGCTCCTCCAGCACGGCCCGATCGGCCAGGGAGGCGGTGCGCATGAGGTGAATGACCGGATAGGTGATCTTCCCCTCCCGGAAGTCGCTGCCCACGGGCTTGCCCAGGCGCTCCTGGCGCGCGACGTAATCCAGGGCGTCGTCCACCAGTTGGAACCCGATGCCCAGGCTGAGGCCGAAGGCCGCCAGGGCCTCTACGGTCAGCATGGAAGCTCCCGCCACCAGCGCCCCGACCCGCGCGGCGGCAGACATCAGGGCGGCCGTCTTCCCCGTCACGATCCGCAGGTAGTCCTCCTCGCTGATCTTCAGGTCCCGCAGAAGCTGTAGTTGCAGGACCTCTCCCTCCGTCATGCAGACGGTGGCGTCGGCGAAGGCCTGCAGGATGCGCATGTCCCCGTCCGCCACCAGGATCTGGATCGCCCGCGAGTACAGGAAATCCCCCACCAGCACGGACACGTCGGCCCCCCAGCGGGCATTGGCAGATGGACGACCACGCCGCATCGCCGAACGATCCACGATATCGTCGTGGATGAGGGTCGCGGCGTGCATCATCTCCGCCACCGCGGCCAGCGTCACTGCCCGCTCCCGCTGGTCGGGGCCGCCATCGCCGCTGGCGCGAGCTGCCAGGAGCAGAAGGGCCGGCCGGATCCGCTTCCCTCCCGAGGCAAGGGCGTAGGTTGCGACTGTCTGCAGGAGCGCCCCGCTCCGTTCCACGGGCTCCTGCAACCGGTCGTCCACCGCGGTCAGGTCGGCAGCGATGACCGAGAACAACCCGTCGCGCGTCCGGACGGTGCTCATGGTGTCAGGCCCACTCCAACAAATCCAATGAAAAACCGACAACGGAGAACCGACAACCGGCCAATCCGGTCAATTGACCGGTTCTCGGTTGTCGGTTTGAAATTTTAAATTGGGTTCCGCCTGGCAGGCGGAGCAGTATATGGCATAGCCACCCCGCGATTTCAAGCGGAAAAGGCCCGGGACCTCGTTCAGCGGCGGCGCGTGAACGCTGCGGGTGATGACCACGACGGGTGGACCCGCCTCCGCCATTCGCCGGATCTCCTCCAGTGCCGTGGGGGAACCGGGACCGAGCGGCATCACCCGGCGCTGAGCGTAGAATACTATGCTTGGTGCATTGAGTCCATAGACGACAAGTGTTCCCTGCGGTCCCAGGATACGCCTCGCGTCCTCGGCAAATTCCCGGAGCGGCCCCTGAAGGATCGCATAGGCCCGAGGCACCATTGCGACCTCTGCCGTCAGGATGAGCAATCCCATCATCGCGGCAAGAGCGGTGAGACGCCACGGTCCCTTTGCCCGGAGGGCAGTCACGGTGCCCACGACCAGGAGCCCTGCCACCCACCATGCCGCCCCGAAGGGAAGCGCCACCTCGTCCAGGACGCCGCGCGCCAGGGGGCGAAGCCTCTCCAGAATCAGAGGGACACTGCCTGCCCCTACGGCCATGGCCCCACCCGTCAGGCCGATCACCCACGGCCCCACCTTCGCGAGCCAGGCTGGCGCATGGCTCGCGTCAATTGAAAACCGACAACCGACAACTGACAACCGATCAAGCTCCCCCCTCACTTCAGTCCTCTCCCCCTCGGGGGGAGAGGGGAAGGGTGAGGGGGCAACTGGCCGGTTTTCGGTTGTCGGTTTCTCATTTGAAATTGCGGAGGCTCCGACGAGGAGGGCCAGGGCCGGAAAGGCAGGAAAGAGGTAGCTCGGCAGCTTGGTGCCCGCGAAGGAGAAGAACACGAAGACGCCGATCACCCAGCAGGCGCACGCGACCAGTAGGCGGTCGGTCGGTCGGCCCGTCTGGCGCCAGCGGGCCGCCCGGCCCGCAGTCCACAGCGCCGAAGGGAGAAAGCCGCTCCAGGGAAAGAACCCGATCAGCAGGACGGGGAGGTAGAACCAGATCGGACCCGCGTGGCTCGAGACGATCCCGGTGTACCGCGTGATGTGGTGTTTGATGATGAAGCCCTCGACAAAGGCCCAGCCATTGGCCGCCAGGACCAAGCCATACCAGGGCAGCGCGAGGACTGCAAATAGCACCGGTCCCTCCCACGGGACCAGCCGGGCGAATGCCCTCCACCGCTCCCGAAGGAAGAGGAGCAATCCCCCCAGGGCCAACACCGGGATCACAACGCCGACAGGCCCCTTCACCAGGAGCGCCAAGCCCATGGCCGCCCAGAGAAGCCCTGCCCACCATTTCGTGCTGCGGGATTTCTGCAGCGCCTCGAGGCCCGCCAGGATCGCGGTCGTCACGAATAGTGTCAACAGCATGTCGGTCACGGCCGCCCGCGCCAGGAGCGGGGTGAGAAAGTTCGTCGTCAGGGCCAAACCGGCCCACAGGTCCGCAGGGGGCCCGAAAGTTCGCCCTGCCGCCCAGGCGACGAGAATAACCAGGAGGACCCCGGCCAGGGCGGACCAGGCCCGGACGGCGAACTCCGTGACCCCGAACACGCGGTAGCTCAGCGTGATGAGCCAGTAGAACAGGATCGGCTTGTCGAAGCGCGGTCGGCCGTTGAAGTGGGGCGTCACCCAATCCCCGGTCTCCAGCATCTCCCGGGCGGCCTGGGCGTAGGCCGGCTCGTCCGCATCGAAGAGTCCGGAGGTGCCTAGCCGGAAAAAAAAGAGGGTTCCCGATACCAACAGGAGAATCAGAACGATCGCAATCCGTTGTCGGCGATCCCGATCGCTCTTCCCGCTCATTTCAGGGGGTGGGACGGCTTACACGGATGAGTTGACCCGCGAGGAGTGCCTTGGATTGAATGGCTGCGTGGATTCGGTTGGCCAGCCCTGGAAAGTCCGGGTCAAAGGTGCACACGATGATCCCTTCGTGCTCCGGCTGTGCGCTGTGCAGGTGAACGAAATGCTTCCTGTTGAGGGTCAGCACTGCCCGTCTGTCGACACGAGCAGAAGCCAGGACGGCTTCATCGGGCAGTGATTGCCCCGCCTTGCCCGTCTCAGCGATGGTCAAGACGTCGTGCCCTAGACGACGAAGTTCCACGACGACCGGTAGCGGGAAGTTCTCGTTCGCGTACAGCCTCGCCATCAGCTATGCTGCCTCGTTTTCGCGAATCTGTTGCTCGACCTCTTCCCGGTGGGAGCGGACATAGGCCCAGGCGTTTGCCAGATCTTCCGCTCGCAATGTCGGATAACACCGCAGCAAATCCGCCTCGGTCGCGCCTAGCCGCCTTGCTTGTTCCAGCACCCAGACCGGAATACGGGTGCGGATGATGCACGGCTCCCCGCCACAGACACCGGGCGTGCTGTCAATCCCAGCGTAGGCGTCACCCAGGTCACGCACCACCCATTGAAGCAGTTGAGCCTTTTCTCCGCGCGTCATCGTAGACATAAGCTTCTCAGCTTCCTGGAGCGTGCTCATGGCTTGAAACTCCAGCCTGGCTTCCGGAAAACCCGTCAAGCTTTCCTTTTGCATCCCGCAAGCTTGCCATCGCACAATTTGTAGCATAGCCTCGCGGCGCCTTCAACCGCAAAGCCTTCAGCCCAGTCTCGGGGAGATCCGATTCAGCCATTGCTGGCTTTTAGTTCGCGAAGCTCTGCCTCGAACGGAAACACCTTGTACCGGCCGAGTGCCATGAGGAACTCCACGCGCGGCATCCCCGCGAGTTCGGCAGCGCGGCCAGAGGAAAGGCGGCCTAGCTCGAAAAGCTTAATGGCCGCCAGGATCCGGACCTCACGGGCGAACGTCGCCTCATCGGTCCGTTCTGCCTACAGTATCTTTTCGGGGATGTCAATGACGATCTGTCGAGTACCCATCTCTCACTCCTAATGAACAATCCCCGGCTCCAACCCCATCCCCGCCTTCCCCCACACCGCACCCAAAGGGTACCCGGTACCCGGGGGAAGGGGATGGATCTGGCCTCGCCTGAAGGTGCGGATTTCAACCATCGCCGAAGGAGACACGAAAAACAACGCCATCATCGGATTAGATGCTGGGTCTCCGAGCAGACATCGCGGACCAGGAAGCGCCTGAGCTGCTGTGCCAGGCGACGAGCACCCGCCCCCGGCGGCCCCGCAAAGATCCGGCCATTCGCGTCGTTGAAGCGGTACTGATAATAGAGATCGAAACGGGTCTCGGTCCCCGCGGTCTTGAGGTCGAGCCGGAAGGCCGACACTTCGTTCGTCCAGAGCAGTGCGGCCGGGAGCGCCGCGCTTGTTGCCGACACTTGCCGGTCCCGGTCATCCACACCGACCAAGTCGAACTCCAGGAACCGGATCCCCTGGGACGACCAGGGGTTGTGGGCGACGCCCTCCACCCGAAGGATGCCAGGCTCCGGTCGCGTGCAGTGCCAGTACAGCACGACCTGGTTCGAGCTGACCCGATTCGTGAACCCGGCGGTCGGATCCCCCCTCATTGCGGAACTGAAGAATTGGCTGGATGGGTACCCGACCGCACAAGCGGAAAGTGAGAGGGCCGATGCCGCTACGAGCCACACCCGGCAGATTCCCTTCGATCCCATGTGACGCCACCCCCGAAACCCTGATGACCAAAGACACAAGGACCAAATCCCAATGAGTCCTCAGAACCCATTGGTCATTGGCTCATTGGTCATTGGTCATCTGAGTTGGAAATTGGTGCCTCCGGGCCGCCGGCACGTAGGCGTGAACCCCCAGTGCGGCCGCCGTGCCGATCAGTGCCCCAACCCAGACGTCCACGGGAAAGTGGGAGCCGAGAAGCACCCGGGACAGCCCCACCAACAGGGCGAGCGCCAGGAAGATCGGGGCCCCCCGCGGGTACCACAGGGCCAGGAACACCGCGGCGGCGAAGGCGGTGGTCGCATGTCCCGAGGGAAACGAGGCGTAGGCATATTTCGCGGGGAAACAGGGAAAATTTGTGAAGAAGGCCCCCGCCTCCGGCGCGCTCGGCCTTGCCCGGCACGTCACGTTCTTGATGACCTGCTCCACGAGGCCCGCCCCTGCCACGGCGGCCCCCCCGATCAGCCCCCGCCCCCGGAGTCCCCGATCGTCCCGCCACCAGCCCACCAACCCGAGCAGGATCAGGCCGCCGATGTCCACGGCGCCGTCCCCCAGACGGGTGATCATCTGCATGGCCGCTTCCACTCCAAGCGTCCGGAGGGCCGTCAACTCCGCCTGGATGCGGAGGTCGAGGAGAAAGACAGCAGGCAGCGTGACGACCCCGAGCAGCAGGCCGGCTCTGAGCCACCCTTCCCATCCGCGGTTCAGCACTAATCCCAATCCTTTCTCCGCAAAGGTAGGCGATGTGCACGGGGACTTTATCAAGGGCTGTGGGGGCTGTCAATCCGAGGACCCGGAAAAAGGAGCATCCTGGAACGACCAGCGCTGCAAAAATCACAAGTTATAAAGGCCTGACCCCTACCCCCCACCCCGAGGGAAAGAAAAAGGCCCCAGGGAATCACTCCCCTGGGGCCTCTTGGAAGGTGCGAGGGTTAGAAGTTGTACAGCAACTGCAGGATATACTCCTGGGCGGTCTCGCCGTTTGGCGGGAAGAGCCAGCCCATCATCCCCTGGACCTTGAATCCGGTCCAGACGTCCCAGTCCGCCCGAAGGAAGAGCTCGAGCCCGGGGCCGCTCTCGCCCACCTCCGACGCATAGGAGGGGCCAGCGCAGGCGGTAGCCGGGACCGTCACGACGGCGCAGTTGCCGTTCTTCTTGTGGAAGCCGGCATAGGCAATACCCGCTGTCGTCAACAACTGCTTGACCGGTCGGTAATCCGCCGTGAAACCGATCGTCCAGAGGTTCGTCGGAGAATCCTGGGTGAACTCCACAGCGTCGAACGGGCCGCCGCTCCCAATGAGGTGGAAGAGGCCGCCCGGCCCGTTCCAGCTCGGGAGGATGGTTGGGAACGCTTCGCTGTCGCCGCCATCCCGCTTGTCCCCGGTCCCGAGCGAGCCCACCAGGTTCAGCATGACGGGACCGACGGCAGCGTGCACGCCACCGTCAATGGCGAAGCCCTTCACATCAACACCGGTTCCCGCGCCACAGGCGGCCGCGCTAGGAAACGTCCCGGCCGGGCCGCACTCGGCTACCCCATACACGAAGTCGAAGTCATACGAGACGATCCCGACTTTGCCCGTGGCCGTAAAGCCAAAGTAGTTGCTGTCGGCACTGATGCCACCCCCTGCGGTCGCTCCGGTGGCCGCATTCCGGCCATAGATGTAGTAAATCCCCGGATTGATGAACGGGGCGATGGCCACATCAACCTTGAACTGGTAGAAGTCGTAATTGTTGTCGAAGGCGTTGCTCGTCACGGTCGGGCCAGCCGCACCCGCAGGCGGAGTCGCTGTCGCCGGGCCGCCGCTCACCCGGTACCAGGCCACATCGTAGCTCACCGGCTTGGTCGTCCCGTAGAGGCGAACGCCTACAGTGTCATCGTCAATGATCAAGCCCTTTGGCAGGAACCAGGGCTGGAGGCCCGCCCGCACGCGCAGCGGCACGCCGAAGGGGAAGGCCGCGTCGATCCACGCCCACTTGGTCTCGACGTTCACGCCGTCATTGCCCGCCCCGCCGCCTGCACCGTTACCTACGCGCGCACCACCTTGGGACACACCCGCCGCGCTTCCGGCATTCGTCACACCCGCGGCACCGCCGCCGTTCCCAAACTCGATATCCCCGATCTCCAGCCGCAGGAGCCCCTGGATATTTCCGTTGTCATCGGTGACGTTGAAGAGCGGGCGGATGCGGATCTGGGCCCCGCGGGGATTCGACCCGGCGGTATCCACGAAATTCCCCGGAGCCAGGATATTCACACCCGAATAGAACCGAACCCGGTACTCGGCGCCGAACTTAAACTCCAGCGCCATCGCTGGGACCGCCATCGCGAAGACTAGCGTTCCCACAGCCACCACCCACAAAAACTTTCTCATCAGGTTACCCTCCGTTTCTAGCTCGATGCTTTTCGATCCTTGTGGAGCTTCCGGTAAACCCATAGAGAAAGCGTCGTGTCATGTGGTTTCACATCCCCCCTTTAGGAAGCATTCAGCTCTCAGCTCTTAGCGCTCGGCCTCGGGCCGACTGCTGATTGCTGATTGCTGACCGCTGAAGGCCTGCGGAGATTCTTCAACCCCGTGAATTATAAGGCTGACAGACGGGCGGGACGTTATCAAGCGGCCAGCCCCGTTGTCAACTGTTTTTTTCTCCAAACCGGACAAACCGCTTGCAGCACGTATGCCACCGCTGAGGTCCCGCAAGACCCTTCTGAAAATCAGGGGTTACGGCATCATCCTCTGAGGTGCCCACGCTTCTTGTGGCCGGACTGCCACACATGGTATCTCACGCGCGCCACACCCGTCTCTATTCGGATTGCGGATTTCGGAATGCCCCCTGTCACACGACGCCCCCAGATACCCCGGGAGAGGGAGCGACCGCCGGGTACACCCGGTGTTGGCCCGCTCTCCCCTACGGCTTGGAATCGCCTGGCATTGCCGAGATCACCGAGCGCAACAGTGCGTTGACGGATTCCGACGATTTGAAGACCGCTGCGACGTCCGGATCCAGGACCACTGCGACAGCTCCGGCTCCCATTTGCGAAGCAAAGCGGTTAGGTTTAGCCTTCTTGTAATCAAAGCGATATTCCCGCCGCATGTCCTCGACGGCCGCGGGCGACTTCCTACGGGCCGACGTTTTCCTCATAGTCCTGCTGCTCCCTCCTCGCCGCCTTCCGTGCACTAAAGATTCGGATCGAATTTCCCCGGGCAGTGAAGCAGACCAACAGCAGACGGTGCTTCGCAGAGTGCCCTATAATGATCTCGCGCTGCTCTTCGATTGAATGATCTTCATCATCGAAAATACGAGCCAAGGGATCCGAAAATACCGTAACGGCTTCTTCGAAGGAGACACCATGGTTCTTGACGTTTGCCGAAGCCTTCTTTGGATCCCATTCGAAATCTAGACTCATTAGCCAATTTCAGATTTCGGATTTGGCTGACCTCTGGCTCAAAAATTCGAAATTCGACATTCGAGATTCGAAATCCGAAATGGGCGCCCGCCTTAGTACTGCCGAACACAAATACGGTGACACTCATTTCTACGCCCTCTCCTTCGATGGGAGAGGGATGGGGTGAGGGTGCAAAGAGGGCCGCGATTCCGACGCTCCCCCCTCACCCCGACCCTCTCCCGCAGCGGGGAGAGGGGGTTCAAAGGTTGCCTCGGGAAAATACGTCACCGTAATTCTGGCCAGAAGCACTCAGGGGCGGAGGTCCAGGACCACCACACTGCTGCGCGCTTTGGCCATCCCCAACAGGTTCGTCTGGACCACAAGCATGATCAGTTTCCGGTTCCCATTTCCCTCTGGATCGACCAGGGCAAAGTCCGCGACGTACCCGGGAAGTTCCCGGGTTTCCCAGACCGCCTGCATGCCCACGCCGTCCCAGTTCAGCCCGAAGATTTTCCCCTTGTCATACATGCGGGTCTGAAACATGTATCCGGTGGAAGGCGTATTTCGCGGAAGGACAAGCTGCTTCTTGCCGTCTCCCAGGATATCCTGGAAGTACATCCGTCCCTGGACAATGACGCGGATCGGCTGGATCCCGGAGCGGGGGTTCTCCCCAGCGCGGCTGGGGTCGTATTCCAAGAAGAGTTCGGAGCCCCCGTACCGATCGCTGCTCCGATAAATTTCCGATCCACTCCGATCAAACACGCGGAGATAATCGTTCGGGTCCAGAACGAGGATCTCGGGCGCTCCGTCCCCGTCCAGGTCGGCCAGGCTGAAGCCGTAGAGCATGTTGAGCGGTTTCGGAAGAGAAACGGCCACCCCGGGGACGTAGCGATTCCCCTGCCAGGTGTACTGGCGGACGGGACCGTCAAATGGTTTGTCGTTGCCGGGCCCCTGGGCATAGAGCTGGGGCTTGCCGTCCGGACCCTCCAGGACCCGGAAGTGCAGGCGGGCCTCGTCCCAGATCTTCCCGAACTTCCCCTGCTGGTATTCGAGGACATATGACCGAAGGCCCGCCGTGGTGTAGTTGGTCACAAAGATCTCGGCCACGCCGTTGCCGTTGATGTCGGCCGCATCTACGGCGATCACGTTATCCGAAGTGAGTCCCGCCACGCTCGCGATCTGCTTGATCCCCCCCTTGTCCAGGTCATAGATAAATACCCCCTGACCATCGGAGATGGCCAGCTTCATGGTCCCGTCCCCGGTGAGCTCTCCCACCGCCATGGCCTGGCCCTTGAACGGAACCTCCTGCGAGCGAAGGGCAACCTGGTCAATCCGCGGGGCCTCGCGTCCCGCGAACGACCCGCCCCCCCGACCTCCGGTCGAGGCAAACTTCGGGGCGACCCCCTTCACCTCGGCGCTGGCTAGCGTGATGGAATCGCCCCGGACCGTGGAGATCAACTGTGCGTCCCACTGGACCGCCTTCTCCATGAGGCTGAGCTTGGCCAGGAGGACCGCCGTGACCCGCAACCGCTTCCACAGGGCCTGCAGCACCGCAGGGTCGGCAAGCTGATCCGGGTTGGGCACTTTCTCTTCCTGGAGGGCCGCGCGGATCCGCGGGTCGGGCATGACCTCGAACCGGCCCGTCTTGACCAGGGCATTGAGAAGATCCCGGGTCACCGATCGGGTATTGGCGCCGGCCACGTCGCTGACATCCACGTTGGGGAGGGCCAGGATGACCCGCGCCGACGTGACGCGAACCTGGTCGCCCTGCTGAACCATGGTCCCTTCTGCCTGCTGGATGATTTCCGCCGCCGAGAAGTTCGGATGCACCTCCAGAACCCGCACGCGGCCGACATCCCGGTCCAGCTTCCCCAGGACCTGTCCGCTGTACGGATGTTTGAACTCCGGTCCTTCGCGGTAGACCTGGAGTTCCAGGCCGGGGATCACCCGGTCCTTCCCCCCGAGGTCGAGCAGCACGCGCTCGCGCTCGAGGCCGATGACGCGGCCGGTGACTTTTGGGAACGCCGCGGCGATCCGTTCGGCGATCTCCGTCGCGGCCGTTCCGTATGCCGGATCCTGCGCCAGCGCGGGAGTGATCCATGCCAACCAGATCATCGCGAGCACGCCCGCGACGCCCCGCCACGACTCTCTTCCGTGCATTTGTTCCTTCTCCTGCTGCGCGTCAAAACACGGCCACCATACCCCAGCCTGGTCAATCTCGTCAAGTACCTCGCCCCTCCCCCCACCCTCACCCTCCCCCTCAGGTGGGGAGGGGAAGAGAAGGTGGGCCTCCCCCTCAGGTGGGGAGGGGAAGAGAAGGTGGGCCTCCCCCTCAGGTGGGGAGGGGAAGAGAAGGTGGGCCTCCCCCACGGGTGGGGAGGGGAAGAGAAGGTGGGCCTCCCCCACGGGTGGGGACGGGAAGAGAAGGTGGGCCTCCCCCACGGGTGGGG
>Ga0209172_10002451_pt1 | contig 32678 bp, 24 predicted proteins | sample LarsenN4metaG_FD_184113 | JGI IMG/M metagenome (GOLD analysis project Ga0209172, IMG submission 184113) | Hot spring sediment bacterial and archeal communities from British Columbia, Canada, to study Microbial Dark Matter (Phase II) - Larsen... ... | reverse complement strand
GGTAGTGTTGCCATAGCCAGCGGCTCGTCCGAGAAACACGTTAGCGGTCCCTGCCGTATTACTTGCGCCCGCTTCCATTCCGAAGAAGGAATTATCATCAGCATTGTTGCTCGAACCGGCGCCTGTGCCGAAGAAGGCATTGAACCGGCCAGCGCTGTTTGCCATTCCGGCGCCTAAGCCGAAGAAGGCATTGGAAGAACCCGTGCTATTACTACTGCCAGCCAAGTAGCCGAAGAAAGAGTTATCGCTCGCCTTGTTGTTTACCCCGGCAAAATAACCAAAGAAGGAATTATTTTCGCCGGTGATATTTGCCGCGCCAGCCTGAAAGCCGACAAAGGTGTTACTATTGCCGGTAGTGTTGCCATAGCCAGCGGCTCGTCCGAGAAACACGTTAGCGGTCCCTGCCGTATTACTTGCGCCCGCTTCCATTCCGAAGAAGGAATTATCATCAGCATTGTTGCTCAAACCGGCGCCTGTGCCGAAGAAGGCATTGAACCGGCCAGCGCTGTTTGCCATTCCGGCGCCTGTGCCGAAGAAGGCATTGGAAGAACCCGTGCTATTACTACTGCCAGCCAAGTAGCCGAAGAAGGCATTGGAAGAACCCGTGCTATTACTACTGCCAGCCAAGTAGCCGAAGAAAGAGTTACCGCTCGCCTTGTTGTTTACCCCGGCAAAATAACCAAAGAAGGAATTATTTCCGCCGGTGATATTTGCCGCGCCAGCCTGAAAGCCGACAAAGGTGTTACTATTGCCGGTAGTGTTGCCATGGCCAGCGGCTCGTCCGAGAAACACGTTAGCGGTCCCTGCCGTATTACTTGCGCCCGCTTCCATTCCGAAGAAGGAATTATTATCAGCATTGTTGCTCAAACCGGCGCCTGTGCCGAAGAAGGCATTGAACCGGCCAGCGCTGTTTGCCATTCCGGCGCCTAAGCCGAAGAAGGCATTGGAAGAACCCGTGCTATTACTACTGCCAGCCAAGTAGCCGAAGAAGGCATTGGAAGAACCTGTGCTATTGCTTTGGCCGGCTAAACTGCCTACAAAGGTGTTGCTACTGCCGGTGTTCGCTGCCCCAGCATTTGCGCCCACGAAGAGATTGCCTGTTCCCGTCGTACTCAACACACGACTGCCGCCAAGATTGTACTGGGTTGTAGCATTGACAATATTGCCTGATAGCGTGCCGCCCGCTGTGCCGTTGCCGCTGATGTTGAAGTTGGCGCTATTCTGCTGCGTCGTCGAGTTCTGAATGTAATTGCCGCTGCCCGCCGTCGGCGCCCGCGCATCCGTTAGCCGCGCATCATCCGTTTTCACAAATTCGCTGGCTGCTACCCCGCCCAGTTGCGTGGCATTCGTGGCCGTGGTCGCGCTCTCGGCCGTTGCCGCCAATTGCGCCCGTATCGCATACGGCGTCGGCGTGATCGGCTGGCGCGGGCTGAGCGTAGTAAACCCGTCCGTGTTGTCGAAGGGTCGCACACCAATCTCAAGGTAGATCGCTGCCCCGCCGGCGAAATGGCTTGCACCAAAATCCAGTTGCACAGTGAAGACGCCATTGGTAACTGTGACATCTTCTTTGATCACTGTAGCCAGCGCCGTCCCGTTCTCTGCGACAGTGAAAAGCCGGAACTGCAAGTCATATTTCCCGTTGGCCGGCGCATTGTTATCCGTCAACCGACCTTGATAAGTGAAGGCCGTGATCTGCGCAATTGCAGCGCCAGCCGGACTCAACTGGACTAGCAAGAAAACTATGATCAGCGTCAGAACCGGTTGTATCTTCGAGTCTAATCGCATAATTTGCTCCTTTAATTGTCCTGTCTACTCTTTGCTGCCGGCAGCTTTGAGCAATCGAACGATTTCGCTGTGGTCTTTTTCTATTGCCAGATTCAATGCTGTCCAACCATCCGAGTCTTTAATGTTTACCTCTGCTCCGTGACGAAGCAGTATCCTCACTACCTCGGTGTGGCCCCACAGACTCGCTTTGATCAAAGCAGTCGATCCATCCGGCGCCTGAGCATTTACATCAGCGCCTGCATCAAGCAATAACTTCACTATCTTGTGATGGCCGCCCAGGGTAGCAAACATCAGAGGGGTCCACCCATCAGGGCTTCTCAAGTTCACATCTGCTTTAGCGGCCAGCAGCTCTTTGACAGTCTTTGTGTCACCTCGATAAGCAGCTTCTGAAATGGGCTTCCCGGCTAATTGAGGCTTGGTAGTCTTGGTCATATTCCGCGTCCGTCCAATCGATTCAATCGGCGCTCGTCAGGCGCTTTTGAATCTTGTCTCCTTCCCCCTGATGTTTATTGCCCTGTCTGTTTCGCCAGTGGCATTGAGCCAGTTCTGTGCCAGAAGAGGTGATGTGAATAATTCGTGTGAGAAGAATAGGTAAGCGGGATTTTGACGATCTGTTACAGGCGTCCAGTTGTAACAGGAAGTGTTTCAGAGGTGTAACATGTGTTCACCAGCGTGTTACACCTGGCCGCCAAAAGTGGCCAGCCAAATCTTTAGCTATAGACTTTAAGAAAAAGATTGCGGTTAGTTCGGGCGGCAGTCTTATTTTAAATCTGCTTTGAGGACGCAAGAGCGCCCGAACCGGAAAACGTTTTTCCTGAAAGCTATAGAAGCTATAGAAAAGAAGATCAGAGTCGGTTCGGGCGGCGCGCCGCCCGAACCGGAAACAGTACCACAAGGCCCAGGACGTTTCTCAGTCCAGATCGGATGTCGAAGGGGACATTCTACCTACTCATCGTCCAACCCTAACGCCTTTAATCTCCGATACAATGTAGTTCGACTCACTCCCAGCATCCGCGCAGCGGCTGCTCTGTTGCCATTTGCACGCGCTAGCGCATCAAGCACACGCTGCCTCGCTTCTTGCACATCGTCAGTAAAAGATTGTCGATAAGATCTGGTAGAGGCCTCAAGCGACAGGTCGCTGCGTTGCACTATCGACCCCTTGCACCGTATTACAGCAGACTCAATTGCGCTCTTCAATTCGCGCACATTGCCAGGCCACGTGTGCTCCATCAATATCTCCATGACCTCGTTGCTCACGTCATGCACCACCTTTCCTGTAGCCGTGCGCGCCTGCCCCAGGAACCACGCTACAAGCAGCGGAATGTCTTCGCGCCGATTGCGAAGGGCCGGGAGCTGTATCTTCGCTACCCGAATCCGGTAGAGCAGATCCTGGCGAAATGTCCCCTGAGCGACTGCTTGATTCAAATCTCGGTGAGTTGCGGCAATGATTCGCACATCTATCTTTCTCGGCTTTGATTCGCCCAGGCGCGTGATCTCCCGTTCTTGCAGCACCCTCAACAGACTGGTTTGAACGCTCATTGGAATATCGCCAATCTCATCGAGAAACAGGGTGCCCCCGCCGGCTGATTCAAACATGCCGATATGATCTGAAACAGCGCCGGTAAAGGCCCCTCGCTTGTGGCCGAATAGCTGGCTCGCCAGCAACGATTCAGTCAACCCGGCGCAGTTGACTGCGATAAATGGCTTATTCTTTCTCAGGCTTGAATAATGGATCGCTCTTGCCACCAGCTCCTTGCCCGTTCCTGTCTCCCCTTCAATCAAGACGGTAGTATCCACGCGGGCCACATCTTGAATCTGCTTATAAACAACCTGCATCTGGATGCTCTGGCCGACCAGTCCTTGAAACTGCGCTTTTTCATCAAGCAAACTTCTCAGATCATAGATTTCAGAGACATCATACAGGAAGAATATCTTTCTCTCAGGGTCGCGCGGATCGTCTTTTACTTCGATCTCCATCCAGTAGCGACGCCCGCTGCCGGTTCGCACTTGCAGCGGGAGCTTGGCGCGGCGCTGAGGAGGAAACTTGAGGATCGTCTTGAGTTGCGATCTATCCTGCTCGTTGACAGGAAGCAACTGCTCCCAGGGTATCCCCAGCGCCTCTTGTTGAGTCATCTCAAGAAGATCCTCTGCCGTCTGGCTGAGAAATGTGACGACGCCATCTCTCTCCGTCAAAACAACGCCCAGGCGCAGTTGATTGAACGTTGAAAGCAGATCATCATTGGCGCGCTCAAGTTGCGCATTCGCCTGCTCAAGCTGAGTGTTCACCTGTTCAATCCGGCTATTCGTTTGCGTCAGCCTGTCTTTCTGTTGCATGAGTTCCAAAGTTCTCTCGCTGACCTTAGTTTCCAGCTCTTGCGTGCGGCGCACAAGATGTTTGACTCGCAGGCGATAGCCCCCCACTCCCATCATCGCCAGCGCAATAACAGAGAGAGCATAGAATGTCTTTGTCTGGTAGAAACGGGGCGGTAGATAAAACTCATAGCCTGCTCCCGTCTCGTTCCATACACGATCGTTATTGCTAGCAATAACTCTGAATGTGTAGCTGCCGGGCCAGAGGTTGGTGTAATAAGCTGCCCGGCGCGTGCCCGCGTCTATCCAATCCCTATCATAGCCTTCTAGCCTGTACTTGAATCGCACCTTATCAGGAGCGACGAAGCTCAACCCGGTGTAGTGAATCTCCAGGTCCCCTTGCCCTGGCGCTAACTCTGTCTTTTGCCAGAGGTCTATCTCGGCCTTATTAATAAGCACTTTCTCAATGGCCACTACTGGAGGCAGCGAGTTGATCTTGTTCGGATCGACGACGACAACTCCCTTGATCGTAGGGAACCACAGCTTTCCATCTCTAGCTTTCCAGCCAGCAGGTTGCCCCCCGCCATTGCATTCGCTGGTCTTCATCCCATCGGCGACGCCATAAGAGGCGCAGCTTATCGAGGCGATCTTCCCATCGGCAAAATCATTAAGCTCTTTCAGGCTGGCGCGAAAGATCCCTCTGTTGCAGCTCATCCAGAGATAGCCACGATCATCTTCAAGAATGCGCGAGACGACGTTGTCGAACAAGCCATCTTTAGTGGTGATATGAACAAGTTTACTGTCTTTGAATCGGTTCAAGCCGCCACCGTAAGTGCCTATCCAGAGCGTCCCATCAGCAGTCTGGTGAACCGCTCGAACGTGATCGTTGGATAGTCCGCCGGCAGTAGTGTAGTTAGTAAACTTCCCATCTTTGAATCGGCTCAATCCCCCTAGAGTGCCGATGAGGAGCGCCCCATCCATATCTTCGGTGATGAATCGTACCTCGTTGTGCGCCAGCCCCTCTTTGACCTGATACTGAATCACATTACCATCTTTGTAGCGAAGCAACCCATTTCTCCCGAACCAGAGCGCCCCCTCTCGGTCCTGGTAGATTACCGTCGCTCCACCGAAGCCGCACACCTTTCCATCAGCACGGTATAGAAAGCTGAATTGCCCATCTTTGAGCCTTCGCACCCCGGAGAAATCGCTCAGCAACAGGCTGCCATCGCGCGTCCAACAGAGCGCCCACAGCGCCTTCCAGGATGTGTAACGAGTAAACGCTCCGCCGTGGAACCGGAATAGCCCGCTATTGAGCGAGCCGATCCACATTCCTCCCTCACTATCCTCAGTAATTGGCACAATGCTCTCATCAGGCAAACCATCTTCTGAAGCGTAAGAGATCAGTTGCGCTTCTTTTAACCGATGAAGCCCGCTAGCGTCGCTGCCAATCCAGATATTCCCTTCACGGTCCTCGATTATTGACCGCACGCCCTGCGGCATGCCCTTGATGTCGAACCTAGTCACATTCCCATCTTTGAATCGAGCAAACCCCTTTAATGTGGGAATGCAGATATTCCCCTGGCGATCTTCGCAGATTGGAACAGCCAGATCGCCTGGCAGATCTTCAGATAGTTTATAAGTAGTGAAGGCATTGTCGCGGAAGCGGATAAGCTCGGCATTCGCTGTGATGATCCAGATGCTTCCATCAGATCCTTTACATATCTTATAAGACGAAGAGAGAGGGATCCCATCAGCTGGGCCATAGACAACAAAGCGGCCCTTATAATATCTGATGATCTTATCACCGGAGAGGAACCATAGACTGCCATCTGCTGCTGCGCGAAGTGAATGGACCGAATCAGCAGGGAGGCCATCTCGCGTTGTATAAGTGGTGAAGCTATCCGCTTTCAGCCGAACCAGTCCTCTTTCCGTCCCGATCCACAAAGCCCCTTCATCATCCTGGCAGACCGAGGTCACCTGATCATCGGGCAGACCTTCTCCGGTAGTGTAGGCAGTGAATTTTCCCTGAGCATACCGGGTTAATCCATTGTGCTCGGTTCCAATCCAGAGATTGCCTGCTCGATCTTCAAAGAGTGAGACTATTCGATCACCTTTGAGTCCAGGGCTGTTCCCCGAATTGAATACAGTAAACTTGATGCCATCGAATCGAGCCAGGCCGCCGAATGTGCCCAGCCAGAGATAACCGTCGCGGGTCTGAATGAGAGCAGTGATGGAATTCTGGGGCAAGCCATTCTCAGTCGTCCACAGATCGTGCAGATACCTGGCAGTCACAGTCAAGGGGCCCTGAGCCAGAGACGCTTTCTCTGAGATCAAATACACAGATGCCGCCAGCAACAGGATCACAACCTTCCAGAAGAGCGAGTGTCTACCTGTGAAGCGATGAACTAGTCCGGCATTCATATTTTTTATTCATCCAGATAGCCTATCCGCAAGCTCGCGCAGCAGCTTTGCTCCATCGCCATGCCATGCGCTCCCATGCATGCAAGCGAGCGTAGTCGGATTGGTAGAAGCCAGCCGCTCAATTAACCCGCGCGCATTCCTGGTGTGCGAGTAATAATCCATTGTCACGCGAAACGCCTCGCTTGGCTCAAGTATATCTGATTCGGTTATCGGCGGATTATCAGCGCCGCCTTGCGTGAACAGATCGCCGCATAGAAGTGTCCCAGTCTGTTTCTCAATAATGTAGCCGCACTCCCAGGCATGTGGCAGGTGAGGCGCATCAATCCACTGAACTGAATGTCTGCCGAGCGAAAGCGCCTCTCCATCAGCCAGGGCGCGTGGTGACCGATCAGCAAGATCTTCAATCGAAACTATTGCAGCAACTTGCCCGCAAAGAGGCACAGATTGAGGCGCCACGGCGAGCCATTCATTGAGCGATCCGCATTCATCAGCTTCGACATGTGAAAAGGCAATGTAGCGAAGCTGGTCAACCGGAATCACGCTTGTTACTGCCTCACGCACAAGCGGAAACATCTTGCGCGGGCCAGTATGAAATAGCAATGGCTCATCATCGACGATAAGATACTGATTGAATGAGAAACCGCCTGGCGCCACGCTTGGGGGAATTGGAGTATTAATGCGATAGATTCCTTCGGCAATTTCGTGGACGTTTGTTCCTGATTGCGTATTCGTTATAAACATCTTCTCCTCCTTATTGCCGATCTAGTTTATCCGATTGCATCATTTATTATCAACTTTATATCCGATTGCTTCCGAGGGCGACTGGGAGACCGGCGCCTTAATACATCCGCAAGATCCGTTCCAGGCGCGACAGGTTGAAGCTGCTGTCTGCCTGTGCTAGAGTAAGCAGTGTTAGTTCCTGACGAGGGTATACGCGATGTCACAATCATTGGTTAACGCTCAGTATGTTATTGATGAGGACCTGCGCCGCCAGATTGAGCAGGAAGTAGAGAAATTGATCACGGAGACCGATGAGCCAGTGGATAGTCTCTTCTCTGAGAAGCAGCAACGCCTCTTGACCGGCACACTCTACAGCTCATGGACTCCGCCGGCGAGCGAAGAACAGCCGGAGACGCCGCGCCCGTTTATAGCAGCAGCTAATGTAGGCATCTTCTATGGACTCAATCGTCCACCGCTGGTGCCTGATATGTTCCTGAGCCTTGATGTGCAAATTGCTGAAGACTGGTATGCCAAGAACCACCGCTCATACTTTGTCTGGGAGTTCGGCAAAGTCCCTGAAGTGGTCATTGAGATTGTCTCGAACCGCGAGGGGAACGAACTAGGCAGCAAACTACGCGACTATGCGCAAATAGGCGTGAGTTACTATGTGGTGTATGACCCACTGCAACGATTGAGTAAAGATGAGTTGCGGGTCTACGAGCTGGCAGCAGGCAAGAGGTATCGATTGCGCGATAACAGGACAATGCCTGATATCGGTCTGGGATTGACCCTGTGGACGGGGATCTTTGAAGCTAAAGAGGCGACCTGGTTGCGATGGTGTGATGCGCGAGGCCAGGTTATTCCCACCGGCGAAGAGCGCGCCGCCCGCGAAGCCGAAGCGCGGCTGCAAGCAGAAGCGCGGCTGCAAGCAGAAGCCGAAGCGCGGCTGCAAGCAGAAGCGCGGCTGCAAGCGGAGGCAACGGCTCGACGCCAGGCAGAAGCTGAATTAGAGCAATTGCGCAAGGAGCTCGCCCGCTTGCGCCCGCCCACAGCGGAAGAGTGAACATCCCTGATAGAGGTCTCCAGCGACAGGACCAGGTGTTGCACTATCGGCCCCCTTGCACTGTTGACCTGCGACTTTTGATAATTTTCTCTTGTCATTCGTCATCTGCCGCTGAAGATTTCACAGTGCCGCCTTCAGGCCGCCCTTTGCCTGATCAGGGGGAAACCCCGGCTAAAGCCAGTACTCCAAACTTGCTGTTCAAGATTCTCCTGTGCAACAATTCAACGCCGTTGCCTATGCAGAATGAAAGTGATAAGGAAAAAGAGGATCTGCGGGCAGAAGCGGAGGATCTGGCGCTTCGGGCCATGATCATCCAGCGCTTCGGTTATGTCAGCCTGGTCGGCGTTGGACTTTGCATACTCTACTTGAAATATCGCCCTCCGCGGCGCGCCGATCTGCTCTTGATTATGGCCGTTGTGTTCGCCATCAGCGCGGCAATCAAATGGTATCTGGCATATCGCTGGCAGAAGCGCGCGGACGAGATCAAAATCAAATTGAGGAGATGATCAAAGAGAGTTTCTTAATAGCGCAGGAGAATGCCGGGACGCGGCTCGACGAGTTCCTGGAACGCAAATACCTGAATATCTCTCGCACGCGGCTCAGACGCTTTATCGAAGGGCCCTGTGTGCTGGTCAATTCTGCCATCTCGCGGCCGGGATACAAGCTCGCCGTCGGTGATGTAGTTGAGGTCGAGATTGCCGAGCTGCCGGTCACAGCAATGATTCCTGAGCCGATAGAGCTTAACATCATCTTTGAAGATGAACACCTGATCGTCATTGATAAGCCAGCGGGAATGCTGGTTCATCCCAACGTCGCAGTCAAATCAGGCACGTTACTCAATGCCCTTTGCTATCACTTCAGCAAGACAACCGGAGGCACAAATCGGATTCGCCCCGGCCTGGTTCATCGCCTGGACAAGAACACTTCGGGCATAATGGTTATTGGAAAGACTGAGCGGGCTGTTGGCGCTCTTTCCAAACAGTTTCGCCTGCAAAGAGTGAGCAAGGTTTACACCGCCCTGGTTCATGGCTGCATTAATGAAGATGAAGGAGTGATAGAAGCTCCGATTGGATTTGATCTCAACACCTGGCCTCGCTGGCAAGTGATGGAGACTGGGCGGCCGGCGCGCACTCGCTACAGCGTGCAGGATCGTTTTGATCGCTTTACCCTTCTTGCCCTCGCGCCGGAAACCGGGCGCACCAATCAGATTCGCATTCACTGCGCTCATCTGGGCCATCCATTATTCGGCGACGCCGTGTACGGCAAGGCTGAGAATGAAAGGTTCTTCAGTTCCCCTCAAGGCCAACTGCTCAAGCTTGACCGCCATTTCTTGCATGCCTCACAGTTAAGTTTCCGCCATCCCGTCACCCGAGAAGACATTACCTTCAATGTCCCCCTCCCGGCAGAACTATCGAGACTGTTGGAATCGATAGGCTCGATAACGGCCAAAAAATAGCAAAGCTGCATTCGGCCGTTGCCGATAAAATTCAAGAAGATTTCTAGGAAACGTCCGCGACGCTAGCCGTGAGCGCACGATCTGCTTGAAGGCAGGTCGGACATTTGCTGAGGGGCAGGGATAGATTGTATCGGCCAGTAGATATGGAAAACTCTTTATATATAAACGGCGCACAGACTCTTAAGTCGGAGACTGAGTCACAGGTTGAATGGCAGCAAGCAGCTTCCGCAGATGTGAGACTTAATCAATCCACCGCCTGGGCGCAAGCAATGGCGGCGGCTGTCAGATCCGGTTTCTCCAGCGAGCGTCTGGTGAAGATGCTGCTGGCCGGTTGGGAGCCTACACGACTATTGCTGGTTAAGATTATCACCTGTTTGCTATCGCTGCTGTTTCCCGTAGTCTGCTATCTGTTGGGGATTGAGGTCCCACTGCTCGGCAAGATTCTGCTCTTCTTGCTCATCGCTGCTCCTACAACTCTTCTGATGATCACCTATGAAAGAGAGCTGAAGAGACTCAAAGGGTTCCGCGAAATCTTCACTCTAAATCCAAGCGAGCGTCTGCGGGTAGCAGTCAGTATTGCGCTGGCCAATCCTCAACTTCCTCTGGAGCTTCAGAGGGAGCTTGCCCTGCGCCTCGTCTATAAAGCATTTCCCGAAGAGTGGGCCATTGAATCCCTTGGACTGTTGCCCATCAGGGAACCGGCGCTGGTGGATGCTTTATTCAATCTCATCTCCAGCAATGATTATCAGTTGCGCTGCGCGGCCATCGAGGCGCTGGGGGTTATGCAAATCAGCGATGAGCGCGTCCTCGGGATGCTCACTTCTCTGCTCGAAGACGAGCACAGAGCGGTGCGCCGCTCGGCGGCCAAGGCGCTGGGATTGCTCAGCAACAAGAACACTCAGGTGGCTGAAGTGTTGTCTGATGCGGTGAGCGATAAGGACTGGCAACTGCGCAAGAGTATTATTCAGTCGCTGGGCGAAACGGATGTGAAAGATCCGGTGACCTTGAAGATTATATGCGAACGATTAAAAGATGAAGAAGAGGAGGTTGCCCAGGTAGCTTCCAATGTTATCGTCAGACTGGGGGCCCGCGACAAGGCGGTGGTCTCTTACCTCCTCAAAACATTTGCCGATCTGGAGACGGCGCCGGAGATGGTAGCAACAACATTGAGAAAAGTGGTTGCTCAGAACCCGGCAGCGATTGAAGTCCTCACTGCCCGCCTCTCTTCCCCTCAATGGCAATTGCGCCGCGCGGCAATCATCGGCATAGACATCTGCAACGGGTTTAATGCTCATAACCTGGAGCTGCTCTGCCAGAGGTTAGGGGATCAGGACTCTAACGTTCGCGCAACGGCTCAGAAGACGCTTATTCGCATCTGTAGCCAGGATGAGCAGATGATGCGAGCGTCATTTGAATCTCTTAAACGGACGAAGGCGCTGAGCCTGCAACGCTCGGTCATAGAGATCCTCTGCGCCGTCGGCGCAAGCAACAGCCGCTCATCTTCGATTATCAATACTCTGCTCTCCGATCCCAACTGGCAGATTCGCCAGGCAACCGCGCAGGTTCTGGGCGATATGGAAACTGTAACCGAGCCGGCCATCAAGGCGCTCTGCTCTCGCATTGCCGACCCTGATGTTCGCGTGCGCAAGACGGTCCTTATAACCCTCAAGAAGTTCAGCGAAAATCCGGCGCTGATTTCCGGCCTGGCCGGGATGCTTGATAGTGAAGATTGGCAGGCGCGACAGTCAGCAATCGCCGCGTTTTCGGAACTCAATATCAAAGATAGATCCGTCATTGAGCTTGTTGCTCTTCGCATCGCCGATCAGGACTGGCGCGTGCGCGAAGCTGCGCTTGAGTTTCTGTCCCGAGTGAGAAATGAAGAAGTCATTGTCGATGTTCTGAAGTCTTTGCTCGGCAATGAAGATTTGCAGGTTCGCCAGGAAGCGGTCCGATTGGTGATTCAATTTGGGATCAAGAATCAGGCGATTATCTCAGCATTGTGCGAGCGATTGAACATCGACGGCGAGAGCGAGATCCGTGAAGTGGCAGCATTCGCGCTCGGTCAGATGGATATACAGGATGATACCATCATTAAAACGCTCTATGCGCGGCTGCTCGATCACGATGGCCGCGTGCGGGCAAAGGCGGCTGAAGCTCTGGGACTGCTGCACCCATCAGATCCGAGAATAACAAAGGCGCTAACACGGATGGCCGCTTCGGATAAAGACAACTACGTCCGCATGGCCGCGCTCAATGCCCTGGAGAATATAAATATCAATATCAACTTGAAGAGCAATCTCGCTTCACAAAACAGGTTCGATGTTGTCGATAACGCTCCGGTAATCGTAGTAGAATCAGGGGCCGACTAACGAATCAGGAAGGGCCCCTGCCAGGCCGAGAGATCATTCACTCTCTCCAGATACCATCGGCTTTAGCCGAGTGGAGTCTCAGTTTCAACCCAAGCTATCAACGCCGACTCTATGGAACTAGAATAAACTTCTCATTATTTCCGTGAGAGTTCTTCTGGTTTCAACCTAAGCTATCAACGCCGACTCTATGGAACTCTCTGACCGCCTTCTCCGCCTCGGCTTGAAGATGGGGTTTCAACCTAAGCTATCAACGCCGACTCTATGGAACTACCCCCCTGATAGAGTGAGGGAAAGAATTGCATCAAGGCTGAAACTTTTTTGTCGCTTATTTCGTGTATAGATGCAGTTGATCCAGGCGTGTCCGATACCTCCTGTCCAAAGGGTTGTTGGTTAAGGTGAGAAATCTTCCTTATCTAACACGCTTGGATCTATTCTCTTATCTGAGGTGTCCGCGTAAACATCTCGGCAATGTAATCATGCAGGCAATCATATAGTTGTCTTTGAAACGCCCAGGGGAACCCCTTCCCTTTCAAGTCGCGCTCTATCAACAGAAAGTAGTAAGGATTATCATAGATCCCTTCTGGTTTAAGAGTGATCTTGACTGCTATTCCTTGCTCCACCAATTGGGCCGAGAAGTTAAATAGCGGATGCTCGTAGCGCGATAGTTCCCTTTCCACCTGTTCCAGGTATTGTATCATCTCGTCTACTGCGTCTTGCGCAGACTTCCCACAGTAAGCTTCCTCTCAAGAAGATGAGAGTTATTTGCCCCCCTGCCCGATGTTTGCGCTGTCGGGCCTCCTTGCGCATGCTCTGCCCCGGTGTGGGACATGAAATCTTTCTGCAACATCGTCGCCTGGACGCGGTCGAAGCGACTCAGTATATCTACCGCCTCGGCGATATGTTCTTTCTCTTCATTCATTATATGCTCGATGAACTGGCGCACTGCGCTATTTGTTGCCTTCTGCAATAGAGCGAAGTAAGTATTTACCGTTTCCAGCTCGCGCGCCATTATCTCGCGCACCAGCGCCATGTCATTCTCAATAGCATCAGCCATCTATTTACGCTGCCTTTCTTAAACTGCGGCCCTGAGCGCCGTTGCCGCAGCAGCGATACTCAGGAACTATGACCTGAATCTATATTGAACCAACCTCTTTGTCAACTCAGCTACAGCCGCCGCGCAGTGTCCCATCCTCTTGCCATAACTGAAACGTCTCTGATAGAGTTTCTGTCTTGTGGTTCCCAGGTCATCTTTATACGGAGAGAGCATACAGCTATGAGCGTTGATGTCATTATGCCACAGATGGGCGAATCGATCGCCGAAGGCACTATTACCAAATGGCTGAAGCAGGTTGGAGACGAAATAAAAAGAGATGAGCCGCTATTCGAGATCTCAACGGATAAAGTTAATGCTGAAATACCTGCCCCAGCATCAGGCATTCTTACTGAGATAAAAGTTCAAGAGGGCGAGACTGTACCTATTAACACCGTCGTTGCAGTAATTGATGGTGGACAGCCAAAAGCTGCCCCTGCGCCTCAGAAAAGGCCGGAAGCGGCGCCACAAGAGGTTGTCTCTGCGCCTCCCCCGCCGCCGCAAGCTCCAGCCGAGCCAGCAAAACGCGCTAGAGCAGAAGCGCCGCCGAGGGCCCCAGAGGCGGCCTCAGCCAGAGCAGAAGAAGTTGCGCCAGCTATCAAAGAAGAGGTCCCATCCAAAGAAGAGATACGTCGCAAACGCTCATCTCCGCTTGTCCGTCGTATTGCCAGTGAGCATGGCATAGACATCAGCCAGATCGAAGGCACCGGATTGTCAGGCCGAGTCACCAAGAATGATATATTGAGCTACATTGAAAATAGAGCTGCTATTGAAGAAGCAGCGCGTGCTGCTGCGGCTGCTCCTGCCGCAAGACCGAGCGCGCCTCCTGTGGCCCCGCCTCCAACGCCAACGCCTTACCCCCCGTACTTGCCAGGCGAGCGCATCGAGATCGAGCCGATGAGCCCTATTCGCAAGCGCACTTCTGAGCATATGATCCTCAGCCGCCGAACATCGGCGCATGTCACTACCGTCTTCGAGATCGACATGACGGAAGTGGTCAAACTCCGCGAGCGATACAAAGAAGATTTCCTCAAGCGCAACGGCACAAAATTGACTTACATGCCTTTCATTATTGACGCCGCAGTTAAGGCGCTCAAAGCGTTCCCCATAGTCAACTCATCGGTCGATGGCGATAATATCGTTTACAAGAAGGACATAAACATAGGCATTGCCGTAGCGCTCGATTGGGGGCTGATTGTGCCTGTGATCAGGAACGCCGATGAAAAATCTCTTCTCGGACTGGCACGGGCAACTAACGATCTGGCAGAACGCGCTCGCAGCAAGCGCCTCAAGCCGGAAGAGGTTCAAGGGGGGACATTCACAATCACCAATCCCGGAGTCTTTGGCAGTCTGTTTGGAACGCCGATAATCAATCAGCCGCAAGTTGCCATACTGGGCGTTGGAACAATTGCCAAACGGCCGGTAGTTATCAACGACGCAATAGCGATCCGCTCGATGGCATATTTCGTTCTATCGTTCGATCACCGGGTGATAGATGGCGCCGTCGCCGATCAGTTCATGGCACATATCAAACGCACCCTTGAAGAGGCCAGGTTTGCCGGATTGGAGTGAGAACAATCCACTGAGGGTACGCAGTTAAAATCAAAGAAATAAGCTTGACTCTGTCTTCGCTTCTATAGTCATTAAGAAAAAGATTGCAGCAGGTTCGGGCGCCAAGCGCCCTCAAAACAATTCAAAAATAAACTTGTTTTGAGGGCGCTTGGCGCCCGAACTAAAGAAGGATTTTTCTTAAAAGCTATGGCCTGGACTCGCCGCCAGTATTAAGGTGAATGGATAAATCAATCGAGAATCTTGAAACCCCATTAGTACAGGAAGGCTGGCTCAACAGATTTGCACGAGTGATCGGCAGGATTGTGCCGGACGCGATCACAGCCTCTGTCCTTCTCCTCGTCCTGCTTTTTGCCCTGGCGATTGCGCTGGGCAATTCGCCGGCGAAAACGCTGGAGGCATACTATCAGGGGCTGTGGATGTTGCTGCCGTTCACCATGCAGATGACGCTCATAATCGTGCTCAGCTCTGTGCTTGGTGCAACCCCATTCTTCAAAAAGGCCATCCTCTCGTTTTCTCGCTTGCCAAACACAAAGGCTCAGGTGATTGCGCTATCGGTCGCGGTCACAGCGATGGCCGCTTACCTGTACTGGGGGCTGGGCATTGCACTCACTCCGCTGATAGCCGTTCATTTTGCCAGGCAGGCTGAACGCAAAGGCATCAAGGTAGATTTCCTCTTCCTGCTGGCTCTGCTCTGGGCAGCCAACTCCTGCTGGCAATACGGGCTGTCGGCCAGTGCTCCATTGTTAATGGCCACGCCGGGCCACTTTCTGGAAAAGACGACGGGGGTGATCCCGCTTTCAACAACTATCTGGTCCCCGGCTGCGCTCATTCATGAAGCCGGATTCATCGTAATTCTAATTGCAGCAGGCTGCCTTTTGATGCCCAAATTCTGCCGGCCCATCTCTCAGTTCCCCGAAGCTTACAAACTGACTGAAGAAGCAAAGGCAGATGTTGCGTCGCCTCGCTACCTCTCTGAACGGCTAGAACACACTTCGCTGGTATCGGCTGTGCTCTGCATCTTTCTGTTTGGCTGGCTGTATTATCATTTCGTAGTGAAACGGCTGGGCCTCGACATCAATTCGCTTAACAGCATTCTTCTGTTTCTCTGCCTCTTGCTGCACCGCAACATTTATAGATTCACAAAGGCACTGCAACAGGCTGTGATTTCTAGCTGGCCAGTTGTGGTAATCTATCATCTGTACGCCGGGGTTGCAGGTTTGATTCAACACACCAGTGTCGGCGAATCAATGGCCGGCATCGTTGCTTCTATCTCAACACCCTATACTTTCCCGCTGCTGGCGGCTATTTCAGGAACTGTCATCTCCATCTTCGTCCCATCCAGTGGCGGGCAGTGGGTGATTCAAGGTTTCGTCACCTCGAAAGCAGCTATGGGGGTCGGCGTCAGCATTCAGCGAGGGCTGCTGGCATTGAGCGTTGGAGATCATATGGGTAATCTCACCTCCCCGTTCTGGTATGTGATAGTCGCTGGAATCGCGCGCGTCAATTTCAGAGACTTTTTCGGTTACGGCTTGATCTTTGCCCTACTCTGGTTTCTTCTCGGCGTTGTGGTGTTCACGTTTGCGCCCTGTTAGCTCGCTCAGGAGAAGCCTTTTCGTTGTCTGATGTTGTAATGGGAGCACAATGATATACACATTGAAGAGATATTTCATCTCTCAATTCTATAAATAGTTCGCTCCTACGGAGCTAAGCGCTGTCCCCGCTGAGCAGTTACTTTTACCTTTTGATTTTGCCATTATGTACTGGTCTAATTGCTTTATACCTACACTGAGAGAGAATCCAGCAGGCGCTGATACACCAAGTCATCAACTATTGCTGCGCGCAGGCATGGTGCGCCCCTTTGCCCCCGGCATCTACACTTATCTGCCGCTGGCTCAAAGATCATTGCTCAAGATACGCGCTCGTATACGGGAAGAGATGGAACAAGCAGGCGCGCAAGAGTTCTATCTCCCTGCGCTTCATCTAACCGGTACGCTCAAACGGCTAGGCCAGAAGGAAGAGAGCCACAACAGCGCCGGTTTCAGTTTCGCGGCGTCAAGCCAGCAGATATTCGATCAGATTGCTGGCAACGAGTTGCGGTCATATAAGCAATTGCCCCAGGTCTGGTATCAAATCAGGCCCGATTTCAGAGACGACTCTCAACCAGCGTCCGGCCCGCTGCGATTGCGCCAGTTTACTCTGCTAGAAGCGTATTCGTTTGATGTCGATCTCTCAGGTTTGAACAGATCATTTCAGCTTATGCGCGAAATATTCGAGCGAATCTTCTCGCGCTGTGGCCTGGAATTGATTATCGCTGAAGCCTCTTTGCCTGAAATTGGCGCGCTTGAAGCAAATAGATTCATGGTGATCAACAATGCAGGGGAAGAGACAATTGCGCAATGCGACAGTTGCTCTTACACCGCAGATTTGGGCAAAGCTACTTCGCGCTTGCCTGCGATTGAAGATGAAGACTGGTCCGAAGCTCCGGTTGAGTTTCCTACTCCAGGCGTGCGCACAATAGAGGCGCTGACGATATTTCCCGGCGGGGCCCCTGCCGAACGGCAGATCAAAACGCTCGTCTACCTGCTCGACGGCCAGATGGTCCTTGCGCTCGTGCGCGGCGATCATCAGCTTAATGAAACAAAGCTGGCGGCAAGCACAGGGGCGAAAGAAATTCTCCCGGCGCAGCCAGATGTTATCAAACAGGCGCTGGGGGCCTATCCTGGCAGCCTCGGCGCAGTCGGCGTAACACGATTCCCGATCATTGCAGACCATGCGCTAAAAGGGCGCAAGAACATGACCACAGGCGCCAATCGCGATGATTTCCATCTTCGCGGAGTGTCACTGGAACGCGATATAAAGGTGAGACAGTGGGCCGATCTGAGGACTATCAGTGAGGGTGAAGGCTGTCCTGCATGCGATGGCCGATTGAACCTTGCCGGAGCAGTTGAAATCGCCCGCATCAGCAAGCTCGGCCAGAGCGTGCTTTCGGTGCTTGATCGAGAAGGCAAAGGGACTTCTGTCGCAGTGGGCAATTACGTTATAGTCATTGAGCAAATCTTAGTTTGTATTGTGGAGGGCCACTATGACCGGGATGGGATTATATGGCCGCTTGCAGTAGCTCCGTTCTCTGTGATCATAACCCCTGTGAACTACAAAGAAGATGCGCTCGGTGAAGCAGCCGATGAGATCTACCGCAAGCTTACTGAATCCAACATCGAGGTTCTGCTCGATGATAGAGATGAGCGTCCAGGAGTGAAGTTCAAAGATGCCGATTTGATTGGAGTCCCTCTTCGCATTACCATTGGCTCAAAGAAGCTGCAACAGGGCAAGGTCGAATTGACCGTGCGCAGCACGAAAGAGTCTCAAGATATTGACCTGGATAGTGTGATAGATGTGGCAAGAGAGAAGCTAAAATCTGTCTTCGTAAAATGAATTGTTGGGCTATTTTCAAGCCTCCCGCCGGGACGGATTTCTCATAACCTATTTCGTGATCTACCGGTAATGCGTGATGCGTAAAACATCTCATTTGATGGCTATAACGATTATCTGGCAAGATGTCGGCCAGTGACCGTTCATGGCATAGATCATTCCGATCTACAGTCTGTCGATGAGAGGCTCCTTTGCAGTGAAACAGTTTTTGATCAAGTCTGGCACCGCATTTTTCACATTTGTAGTGGGCGCTGGCATTACGGCAATTTGGCGCATTTATCAAAACCCCGTTATGTATGTTCTACCGATAACGATTCTGCCTGAGAATGCCGCAGTGCCAGCAAGAAAAGTTGATGGATCTCTCACATTCCGCAGCAGTAGCTCGCGGATGCGGTGGACTGACAGCCGATGGCGGTCGAGATGCCTGGATAACTGCCTTCAAAGCATCAGATGGAACCGATCTGTCGGTTTCTGGCGCAGAATATGGTTCTCCTCAACAAGCCCAAAAGGCTCTGCTAAGGAATTTAAAGCGAGTTGCAGTGATTATTGAAAGAGGGGCCAGGTTAGACGGCGAGGGAAACAAGATAGGAGAAAGAGCAGTAGTCCTTCTTAATAAAACAGGTTCCCAGGCGGCAATCTTCTGGACCGATGAGGATCTGCTCCAGAAGATTTATTGGCCAACACAAAGGCACGTCCTGGCACTTGAAAAGTCCCTGGATAATTAGGGACTAAGGGTCCTGAAAAGGCGCAATAAGGTAGCCTAAATCAGAACATAGAAGATTGGTACAGTGCCACGCTTCAGTCCCGTAGGGACTTCTGATAATAGCCCAGCGATTTATCGCTGAGGATTGATCGCCAATATATCGCCAAGTCCCGTAGGGACGACTGAATCACTGCCCACAGCAACAAGCTTTCAGTCGTCACACCCAGAGGGTACCCGGGACTTTAATGATAATTGACATTGCTTCCCAGCACTAAAGTTGCTGGGCTAGTATCATTATGTCCCTACGGGACAAAGAAACGACTGTGTACCATCTTTGCCTGGTTTGATTTAGCGCAGGTTTGTGTTTGGCCTGAGCGAAAGCGGCGGCGTAGCCGCCAAGGGCCCCTAGATCATCATCCCGGCGAGTCGGAGACTCGCCTCACATCAGCGCGGCACAGCCGCAAAAGCTCCTGCAACGCTAAACACATACAGCGGCGAGTCGGAGACTCGCCTCACATCAGCGCGGCACAGCCGCAAAAGCTCCTGCAACGCTAAACACATACAGCGGCGAGTCGGAGACTCGCCTCACATCAGCGCGGCACAGCCGCAAAATCTGCTGCAACGCTAAACACATACAGCGGCGAGTCGGAGACTCGCCTCACATCAGCGCGGCACAGCCGCAAAAGCTCCTGCAACGCTAAACACATACAGCGCAACGCGCAGGGAAAGATTGAGCGACAATATAAGCTTTAAAAGGGGATGTTTCCGATCGTATTCACGATCACAGAAAGAATAGATCAATCCAACTTCCGGATGACCTGGAAGAAACACTCAAATGAGCAGATAATATTGTTGCTTGACTAGCGGCACGTTCTGAAACCGTTTATAAGGGGGCACAATAATGATGAGGAAGAGAATATCCTGGGGGACCATTTCAATAGCCGTCTGGCTGGCAATCTCATTCGCCATGCTCACCGAAGCTGCTTCGCAGTATCAAACCTCTCCATCTTCGACTGCGCCAACGCTCAACTACAATCCGGTGAAAAAAGCTTTGAAAGAAGGCAAGACGGTAATTGGCGTGACAATCACTGCCGCCAGTCCCGAAACGGCCGCATCTCTGGCCGGTGCTGGATTTGACTTCCTCTGGATCGAGATGGAGCATAGCCCACTCACTCTCGAAACTGTACGCTCGATCATCCTGGCTACGCGCGGGTTGAAGGCCGTTCCCATTACTCGCGTTCCTTTCAACGAACCCTGGATGGCCAAACGGGTGCTGGATATAGGCAGCCTGGGGGTGATCTTTCCTTTCACCAGCACCAGGGAGTTAGCTGAACAAGCAGTCAAATCTTGCAAGTATCCGCCTCTCGGCATTCGCGGCTTCGGCCCTGGAATGGCTTCATCTCGCTGGGGCATGAGCGGGTCAGATTATGTGAAGTTCGCCGATGAGAATGTCATGGTCATTACCATCATCGAACAGAAGCAGGCAATTGATAACATCGAAGAGATCGCTTCTGTGCCCGGCATCGATGTGTTGTTCATAGGAGCCAATGACCTCTCGTTTTCGCTCGGCGTAGGCGGCAGGACAAATGACCCGATAGTCGAGGAGGCAGTCAGCAAGGTGCTGGCCGCTGGCAAAAAATACAATATCCCTGTGGGGTACCCGGCGGGCAATCCAACAGAGATTAATAAGAGAATTGCCCAGGGCTTTCGTTTCTTTCAAGCATCCAGCGATCTGGGCTTGATGATGGCAGGAGCGCGCGATCTTCTCACCAAGATCCAGGGGCGATGAGAAGCACCAGTCAGTTACCCGGCTCCAACTGCTTTTGCGCCATGAGGCATTCCAATGCCTGTCTCTTGCACTGCTTCGTTCCAGATGCGCTCAACTAAACTGCGCATCAGTTTCGCTTGCTCCCAGCGATCGGATATCTCTTTACCATTTAGATCCCGAATAGAATAGTTCGGGGGCCCCAGCTCGACTCTGAAGATGAATATGTCTCCATTGCGCGCGCCCTTCAGCCAGTGAACCATTGTCCTCTTCCATAGCTCAGCAAAATACCTGGCATAATTGTTGTCCGCAGCCGGCCCCATATCTACCTGGACTTGCTCTCCATTGGACACCCGCCCATCGAGCATCGCCGCTCGTTTCATTAATATATCAAATAGCTCATCCGCTTGAGGCGACAGCTTGCCCCCTATCTCACCGGCGACAAAGTAGTGCGAGAAATCCAGGCAGAACCTCAAATCGGGAATAGCTCTGGTATAAGCGACGGTGCGAAACAGATCCTGAGTCACTCGCCCGCGATGCGTCTGCACCATCATTGCAATCTGGGCGCGCTTGCAACGCTCTGTCATCGCCTGCAGAAGCTCCGTCGCGTCTTTTTCCGGAACGTAGTAGTTGCCGACATGAACGTCCAAGTAAGGAGACTTCATTCGCTTGGCGATTATCAGCGGGTTCTCCAGGTCTTCAAGTTTATTGATTGAAGTCTGAAGGCCGATGCCAAGCCCATACTTGGCGGATAGAGCCAGCCACCGCTCCTCTTCTTCATGCTGTTTGGGAACACCGGTATCGAACGCATCGAATCCGGCTTCTTTTATCCGCGCAAGCTTCTCTTCGATTGTCCACTCTGCTTCTCTCGTAGGCAGGCTGATCATGCCCCACAGCGCCTGTACAATCATTAAACGAGGGGCCCTGTTTGAACCATCATTGGCATTCAGGGATTGAGCTGAGATGGTAATGCAAAGAGCTAATAAGATGATCAAAATCGTTAATTGCTTTCTAAGCATTTATTGTAATCTCCTCAGAAAATAGTAGGCAGTAGGCAGAAGGCAGTAGGCAGGCGCTCCTTCTTCCAACTGCGCTGTTCTCATTGTTTCTCTCGCGTTGTCGCCGACCGTCTGAAAAACTCCTCAGAAAGTGCTCTGGGGGCGCCTCTCATCTTGCCTGCTTACTCGCGACATAGCTCAACATGAGCAGGCAAGGATGCCTGCGCTCCCAGGATTTTCATTGTTTCTGGCTATCGCACAAGCGACATGAAAAACTCCTCAGAAAGTGCTCTGGGAGCGCCTCTCATCTTGCCTGCTTACTCGCGACATAGCTCAACATGAGCAGGCAAGGATGCCTGCGCGACCCAGAGGGTGCCCCGAGGCTTTTCATCATTTCAGGGCGTCGCCTGAGGCCGTCTGAAGAACTCCTCAGAACGATTCTGCCATCAATTATTCCGCTCTATTCCTCAGAAAACAGTCGGTACTCGAAACTCAATGCTAAAGCTGAAACCTCTCCAAATAATCAGGGACCTCTACGCTCCAACCAAATTTCTCTTCTATCTTCTTCTTCAGCGATTCGCTTGCTTCGGGTTCGCCATGCACAATGAATGTCTTGCGCGGCGGCTGGCGGAAATTTTCCAGCCAGCGCAGTATCTCGCTATAGTCAGCATGCGCCGATAGATTGGCTATATACTCAACTTGAGCGCGAATGGGGATCATCTCGCCATGTATCTTCACCTGTTTAGCTCCATCTAAAATAGCGCGCCCGCGCGTGCCTGCTGCTTGAAATCCAACGAAGATGATCGTGTTCCTCTCATCGGCCCCCCATCTCTTCAAATGATTCAATACTCGCCCGCCAGTCATCATCCCGCTTGCTGAAATGACTATCATCGAAAGATCTGTTTTGGACAATACTTCAGACTCCCTCATAGACCTTGCTAGCCCAAAAAGCCTTGTCCTGAGCGGATTGCGGCGCTCATCGGCCAATCGCTTCATATCCAGATCGTGATCTTCTTTATGATCTATGTAAAGCCTGGTGGCATTAACAGCCATAGGGCTATCAATGCAGACTGGCAAAATGGGAATGCGATTCTCATCTTCAAGCTCGCGGATATAGTAGATCAATTCCTGTGTGCGACCGACGGCAAACGCTGGAATGAGAATGCGGCCGCCTCTGGCAGCAGTCTCGTTTATTATCCTCTCAAGCTCTGCTTTCGGATCGGTATTGGAATGCAAACGATTGCCATAAGTCGATTCAACTATCAGGTAATCGGTTGAGCTTACCGGCTCGGGATCGTTGATTATAGGAGCATCATAGCTGCCCAGGTCCCCCGTAAACAGCACTCGCACAGGCCCGCTATCTTCGTTGATAGTAAAGCTGACAAATGTCGATCCCAGGATGTGGCCCGAGCAAACAAGCTCGAAAGATAGGCTCGATGTGAGATTGATGCGTTCGCCATATTTGACCGTCCGGCACAGCTTGAGAGCTGCCCTGGCGTCTTTCTCCGTGTAGAGCGGGAGTGCAGGCGCGTGCTTTGAGAATCCCAGCCGATTGGCGAGCCTGGCATCCTCTTCCTGCAACTTGCCTGAATCAGGCAAAAGGATGCGAGCCAGGTCCACAGTGCCAGGGCTACCGTAGACTGGACCAGAAAAACCGCTGCGGACAAGCCTCGGTAGATACCCGGTATGATCTACATGTGCATGAGTCAGGATTACGCTACCAATTGATCCTGGTTCAAGCGGCAATGGCTCCCAGTTGCGCAGGCGGAGTTGTTTCAGCCCTTGAAACAACCCGCAATCGACCATTGCGCGGTAGCCATCTGTTTCCAGGACAAATTTCGAGCCTGTGACCGTTCGCGTCGCGCCGAGAAAGTGAAGTGTAGCCAATAGGGGCCCCCTAGTTTAGATTGCGGATTGAAAACGGTAATGCGTAACCGCGTAACCGGTACGCGAGCTATCTTTCATAGCGCAATGCTTGTATCGGGTCAAGCCTGGCGGCGCGGTTGGCAGGCCATATACCGAAAAATAATCCAACGCTCACCGAGACCACCAGACCAGAAATGATGGACCAGACTGAAAAGCCAGCTTTAAGCGAAGGGAAGAAGAATTGGATCAGAAGACCGATGCTGATGCCCGATACTATTCCCACAATGCCGCCGAAACCTGTCAGTATCATCGCTTCAACCAGGAATTGCCCTAAAATGTCGCGCCTGCGTGCTCCTACCGTTTTTCGGATCCCTATCTCGTTGGTTCTCTCGGTTACCGATACCAGCATGATGTTCATCACACCGATGCCGCCGACGATCAATCCGATAGATGCTATTACGATCATCACCAGAAAGATCCCGTCGGAGACCTGATGCCAGATCTGAAGAAATTGATCGGGAGTGAATGTGGTGAAGTTGTCAGGCTCGTCAGCTTTGAGGTTCCTGCGGCGTCGCAGGACATTGGTGACTTCCTCTATCGCTTGATCGACCTGGCTTGGCTCATAGGCGCTACAGATGAATTGCAAGAATTCTAGATCCCTTTCATTTGCGTATTTGGTGAACGTCCCAAATGGAATAAGCACCAATTGATTCTCCGAGGGCCCCTCGATCAAGACTTCACGGTGTTCAAGCACGCCTATTACCTCGAACGCTCGGCCATCGATCCTGATCTGCTTGCCAATAGGATCTATATTATGGAACAGCCCGTCTACAATCGCTGATCCCAGCACGCATACTTCGCGGCGATGAAGAGAATCGGCATCAGTAATGAAGCGCCCCTCGATTACGTAATGCCCGGTGGCATCCATATAAAAAGGATCTACGCCGCGCACAATTGGATTCTGCGCCTCTTCGTTGCCGTAGCTCACAATAGGGGGCCTGGAAAACAGATTCGATGTGTGAAAAGGGCTGACAACTTTAACCGATGGGCAGAACTGTCTGATAGCCAATACATCTTCAGGCTTAAATGGCGGACGTTTGCGCAGCACCTCTTCAAAGTTGCCTGAACCAAAGTCTTCAAATCCGGCGCGCGCTACGATAAAGATATTTGGACTGAGCCTCTGAATTGCTGTGGCCACCGTATTGTTGAGCCCTTCAATCACCGAAACAACTACTATTACTGTGGCGACGCCAATTATGATCCCAAGCAATGTCAGAGCCGATTGAAATTTGTGCTGGCCAATAGAACTGATAGCAAGATTGAGCGTCTCGCGCGCCTCCTGCTTGAGCGGCTGCATGCGGATAGAGAACCAGAACCAATATCTACTCATATCTTAATGACTCGACTGGATCAAGCCTGGCGGCCTTGACCGCCGGATAGAGGCCGAAGAAGACCCCCACAAGCGTGGAGATGAAGATCCCCAGCACAACGACCAGTATGCGGATATTTGCCGGAAAGGGGGTCAGCGCCTCGATCAACTTGGCAATGCCGAGCCCGGCAATAATGCCTATAGCTCCACCGGCCAGGCACAATATCACAGCCTCGATCAAAAATTGGGCCAGTATATCGCGGAAGCGTGCCCCCACAGCTTTCCTTATTCCTATCTCGCGCGTGCGCTGTTTGACGCTAACAAGCATTATGTTCATAATCACCACCCCGCCTACGAAGAGTGAGATGGAGGCTATGATAATCGTCACAAGAAAGAAGGCAGAGGTGACTGTTTTATAGATGCCGATGATGCTCTCAGCAGTGCTGATCGAGAAATTGTCTTCTTTACCATAAGGCACATGTCTGCGCGCGCGTAAGATTCCCCGGACTTCGTCAATGGCTGAAGGCAAGCCGTCTTTGCTGCGCGCCACAGCGTAGATATAGAGTGGGCGGCGCGAGCCGTAGATTTTGAACATGGTAGTGATAGGTATCATCACGAACTTATCCCGCGAATTGCCAAAGACGGTGCCGAGCCGCTTGATTGTGCCAATAACCAGGAACCTCTCTCCGCCAATGCTCAGATATTTGCCTATGGGGTCCTCTCTTGGGAAAAGCTCGTCAGCTATATCGGCTCCCAGCAGGCAAGTATAAGCGCGCTGGCTGAGATCCGTCTCGCTGAAGAATCGTCCTGCCTCAACCTCTTTCCTCTCTATATCGATTATGTTAGCAGTCAGACCACGAATCCTCGCGTCTTTGATATGATGATCACGATATTTGATGAGGTCGGTCGCGCTTGCTGCCGCCCCAACTTCGCGGCACTCCCGGCTTTTCTCTTTAATCTCCAGATAATCTTCATATTCGATCCGTTTCCATTTCTGCGCCTTGATGAACTCATTGAAATTGACGAAGACGCGAGGGGCCTGTGATATTTGGAAGACATCGGGCCCAAGATCGGCTACTTTGTCAGATATGTAAGAATTTGCCCCCTCGATCAGAGTAACAATAGTTATCAGAGTGGCTATGCCAATTATGACGCCCAACAGAGTGAGGCATGATCTCAGCTTCTGCGAGACCAGAGACGTTAAAGCAATTAATATAGCTTCCTTTAAAGACATCTTACGTAACCAGCGCGCTTTCTCTCAGCAACAGATTTAATTCCCGCCTGCAATACAATCGGGCGCGAGAGTAACTATAATTCTAAAACACTTTGCTCTATCAGGTATACGATCCCTCGCGCTTGCGCGTCCGAAAAAATGGGTTCATCTCTCTCCCAGCAGTAAACTGCTGGGCTACTATCAGTCGTCCCTACGGGACTGGTTATTTTTCATCTCCTCTCTAACTTCTATTGCTCGATGCCGAAGTCGGGGGGAACCTGTCCGCTGGCTTTTACCTGTAATTGTTCGATAGCGAACAGACAAACACGGTCTCAGTTGCTATATTGCCCCCCATAGGGGGACCCTAATGCCTGTTCATGAGAAAGCTAGTCTCTCAATGCGAAATCGGATTCTTGCTGCTTTACCCAGACAGGACTATCAGAATCTCCTCAACCATCTTGAGCCCGTCTCAGTAACTCGCAACCAGTCCCTTTATGAGTCTGGGGAACCCATCAAATATGCCTATTTTCTGACCAGCGGTGTAGTCTCTCTTCTCTGGACTACTGCCAAGGGTGTGACCGTTGAAGTGGCCATGGTAGGCAGTGAAGGAATGGTGGGCATCCCCATAATCCTGGGGGCAGAAACAATGCCTATGTCGGCAGTTGTGCAAATCGCAGGCAAAGCCATGAGGATGAAAGCAACGGCGATCAAAGAAGAGTTCCGTCGAGGCTCCCTGTTCCACGATCTGTTGCTTCGCTACACGCAAGCGTTGTCCGTACAAGTCTCGCTATCAGTCGTCTGCAACCGCCTCCACACACTTGAGGAGAGGCTATGCCGCTGGCTGCTGATGATTCACGACCGAGCCGAGACAAACGAACTCATGCTGACACACGAATTTATCGCAGGGATGCTGGGCGTGCGCCGTTCTGGTGTGACTATCGCTGCTAGGCTCCTCCAGAACATGGGCCTTATTCGCTACACGCGCGGCAGGATCACTATTCTTAATCGCCAGGGACTGGAGTCTGTATCCTGCGAATGTTATAGAATTGGCAGAGAAGAGTTCGATTGTTTCCTAGCATTTGGTCAATGAGTGACAATGCAGCCTAGAGAGAGTTTTTCATGCTGCTGGCGCGATGCCCTAAAACCTAGGAGCGCCTCTCATCCTTGCCTGTTTAGGTTGTAGGCAGGCAAGGATGTGAGGCGCTCCCAGAGGATTTTCAGAGAAGACAAGATAATCTCTCTTCATTCAACGAGACAAAACCATGTCTCTGGTAAAAGCGGCGCGCATCCTTATTGCCGAAATGCACACTGGTATCGATGCGCCTGATGCCCTGTTGAGCCAATTCTCTTTTCAACTGCTCAATCAATGCGCCCCCAATGCCCTGCCCTTGCCTGCCGCTCTTTACAAATACATCATCGAGCTTAGCTACTACCGAGCCCACAGATGTGGAGATAGCAAAACAGACTACACAAACACCAACTGCCTCACTTCCGTCATAAGCCAGCCAGACAAATCCCAGCTCAGGCCGGGCAAGGAACAGGCCAAGAGCATCTCTCAGGGCCATACTCCCGCTATCGCCATACGCTCGGCTGCTGTCGAGATAATATTCATCCTGGCTAAGAAAGGCGCTTAGCATTTCAAGAGCTTCCATCAACGACTCGTGCGTCATTCTACGACATTCGATCATGCGAACCTCATCACTTCATCACATTCACTCTCAAATGCGAGCTGAGATTCACTGAGCGATAGACCCGGTGCATAGCCTTCTGGAAATCGGCTTCAGTGGCATTGTAGATGTCCACGAACTTTTGCGGATTGCGGTCTACCAGGGGGAACCAGCTACTCTGAACCTGAACCATTATCCTGTGCCCCTTGAGAAATCGGTGATGAATATCCTGCAAAACAAATGAGACCTTCGTCGGACGATTAGGGACCATCGGCTCCGGCTTCTCATAGCTGTTCCTGAACTTCGCTCGTAAACAATCGCCTCGAACGAGCATCTGATAGCCACCCATCCTCACTTCTCGCGGATTGGGGTGATTGTCCGGAGCATCGTTGGGATAGACATCAATCAGCTTGACTACTACATCTGCGTCGGTGCCCGTAGTGGAGAAGAAGATATTAGCAGTTATCGGCCCGGCAATCGTGATATCTTCTGTCAGCGGCTCCGACTCGTAGACGAGCACATCGGGGCGCATTGCAGCGAAGCGTTGATCTTCGACCATGTAAGTTACAATGCCTCTTCGATTGGTGATCTCCGGCACATAAGGCACAGGCTTGCTAGGATCGCTCAAATACTCGTCAAATGCCTCTCCGCCTGTCTGCGGCGGATCGAATGACAGCTTCCCGCCCGAATGAAAATAGAGCGCCTTCTCTTGAACGCTTTCTGGCGGCCACCGATCATAGGACTTCCATTCATTGGCCCCGGTCATAAATGCCGACGCTTCAGGCAATCTCAATTCGCCTTTGCCTTTCAAGTAATAATTGAAGAACGCATATTCTATGTTCTCCCGATAGTAGCTGGCTGTCTTCGAGCCGAACTGAATATTGCCCAGCATCTCGCCGTCTCCGCGCGCCCAGCCGCCGTGAAACCACGGCCCCATCACAAGGATGTTGTATGTCCTGGGGCTCTGTCTCTCCGTCGCTTGATAAGTTTGCAATGTGCCGTACAGGTCTTCGGCGTCGAACCAGCCTCCAACAACCATCACCGCCGGAGCGATGTTCTTCAGGTGCTGCATCACATTGCGCGCTTTCCAGAAATCATCATAGGTTCCATGCTTCATCATCTTGTTCCAGAAAGCGATCTCGCCTTTGAAATACTTCTTATTGGCGTTCGGCAGGGGCCCCATATCGAGGAAAAAGCGATAGCCATCGGGAGTGCCGTGATCGAAGCCAGGGGGCCGCGCAGTGGTGGGCTTCGGGCGTGGCTGTCCCACTGTGGAGTAGAAATTGAACGCATCGACCAGGAAGAACGCGCCGTGATGATGCCAGTCATCGCCGATGAACCAATCGCCGATGGGGGCCTGCGGCGAGGCAGCTTTGAGCGCCGGATGCGCTCGGATCATTCCCATCGAAGTGTAAAACCCCGGATAGGAGATGCCCCACATTCCCACCCGCCCGTTGTTGTTGGGAACATTTTTGAGCAGCCATTCGATTGTGTCGTAAGCGTCGCTGCTCTCATCGATCTCTGAGGGGCCATTCTTGTCAGGATTATATGGCCGCGCGTCGATGAACTCCCCTTCCGACATGAATCTGCCACGCACATCCTGATAGACGAAGATATAGCCGTCCTTAGCCATTTGAATTGACGGGCCGAGTGGGGCCCTGTAATCATCAAGGCCATAAGGAGCAATGCTGTAAGGCGTGCGATTGAGCATGATCGGATACCTCTGCGAAGTATCTTTCGGAGCATAAACGGCGGTAAACAGCTTGACTCCATCGCGCATCGGGATCAGATGCTCTGACTTTGTGTAATGTGCTTTGACATCAAAAACAGCCGGCCCTTGCTGAGCGCGTAAAAATGGATACACGCCAGCTACAATCAATGTGAGCACAAAGACAAGCAGGAATATCCTAAAGTAATTGGTTGGTTTCATTGCTCCCCTCTTTGATCTTTAGCTCTTAAGAAAAATAGTTTTTCGGTTCGGGCGCCAAGCGCCCTCAAAACAAGTTAAAAATAGAACTGTTTTGAGGGCGCTTGGCGCCCGAACCTGCTGCAACCTTTTTCTTAAGGTCCATGTAATTGGGACTTTCATGCTATCATCAGTGAGACAGAACAGATTAATAATAATCTGCTCTGTAGTCAATCGGCTCCGAAAAACGTAGAGCAACCTGTCAGGTTGCTCTTGACTGGACGAATAGCTATTGTAGGGGTTAGGCTCAACTCCGTGAGCGCGCGACAAACTAAAGTTTGTCGGACATTCTCTGAGGAGATAAGATATGCGGCGACGCTTACTACTGATCTTGTTGATGCTTCTCACTTGCGGGGGCCCCGCCTGGGCCCAATTGCCGGCAGATGCGGTCCAACTCGATAAGCTCAAGATCCCAGAGGCGCAAAAATCCATCGATCTGTGCCCCGTCTACCTGGAGCCATCCGATCCTAATCTGCCCACCTGGACTTATAAAGGAGTGATCTATCGCGGCAGCAAGGCGGACGCCAAAGATAAGTTCCTCCAGGATCCTGATAAGTACGCGGAGATAGCTAAAAAGCAACGCTTCATCAATAACTTCATGATGGCAATGAGCACCGTCTGGTGCCCCGTGACCGACCAGGTGACCCCAGGCGGGATGCTGCAGTGGCAGAGGTTCGGCCTTACGTTTGAAAGCTGCTGTGGATTCTGCGACGAGAATGCTAAGGAAGCAGACTTCCAAAATGGCCTGGAACGGCTCAAGAAGCGCGCAGAAGAGACTTATCGGTTGATCGGAGCAAAGTACACCGAGGGGGCCAGCAGCCCGGTCGAAGGAGCAATTAAAAAACCTTAAGCTATAAAGAAGACATCCCGCAAGCCCCAATGCCTGCGGGATGTGCGTAAGCAAGGATGAGAGGCGCTCTCAGGAACTCAAGCTGGCAGGCAAGGATGCCTGCGCTCCCTGGCCTGCGCTCCCTGGAACTCAAGCCGACAGGCAAGGATGCCTGCGCTCCCTGGCCTGCGCTCCCTGGAACTCAAGCCTCAATGCCTGCGGGATGTCCTTTTGATCGGCATTAAAATACAATGCCGATCTCGGCCAGCAATAACCTTATCGCCCAAAGCTCCATCCAGAAATCCACCTCCGGCTCACTGACAAGCTGAACCGTTGGAGATGGATCATCTGCCGGTTCCAGTTCAACCATTGTGATAGGGCTAAACCCGCCGTGACTTGGATGTCCATCGCTCTGAGCAAATACCGGAAATGCCAACAGGCAAACTAAAAGTAGCGTTCTCGCAAACTTCATAATCGGTCTCCTTTGTGTAACGTGGGATTCTAAACCGAACTTTTTCGGGTTCGAGTTCGGCGTAACATTAACACAAAGAAGACTTTAGGAGAAGATAAATGGGAAATTGCTTAAATCTTATAAAGCACCCTCTTCTCGGTGACGGTCGCTTTGGAAATCTTTAACAGCTTGGCCGTTTCAGTCCCGCTGTAGTTTGTCTCTTTGAGAGCCGTTTTTAGCAAGAACATCTCCAGGCTTCGCTTTGCCGCTCTCCAGGTTGGAAGCTTCTTTCTATGGATAACAAATGTATCTTCATCGACCTCGACTGGATTAGCATCAAGCTTCTTCTTAATCGCTTCTGCTTGAGCTATAAAATGCCTGTCAGGATATTCGGTCAGCAATTTGGCGGCAGCATCGAAGTACTCTCTGGCTTTGCGACGGTCTGTATTGATCATAATATCCGCCAGATACAGGTATGCTTCGATCTGGTCTCTCTTTCCGCCGCTCTCTGTGGCTAATTCTATAGCTCGATGCAGAACTTCAATCGCTCTCGTCCTATCTTGCTCAGCAAGGCATCTTCCCAGGATAACCAACCCTCCAGAAATAACATAGCTATTTTGGGATAGCTCTGCTACCTCTACTGCTTGCTCGGCGTAACGTGTTGTTTGCAATATATCATTCTTTTCCAGGTAAATTTCCGCCAGCAATCCGAGCACATAGCTTTCTCTCCCAGGATTGCTCAATCTTCTAGATAGCTCTAAACAATCGGTCAATATCTCCTCTGCTTCTCTATATCTTTTCAATCGAATTAGCGCAAAGCCGATATTGATCCTTGAATGAGTGAGGTCTTCCAATATAGCTTGCTCGTTGAAAATCTCTGTGGCTTTGGTGAACAAAGACAAAGCCTCCTCACATCTCCCCAAGCACAAAACAGTACCGCCCAAACTGTTAAGCGCAAGGCCGTAGAACCGCCCGGACTCGACTGTTTGAAGCTCTTTCACCGCTTTTCTCAGTATCGCTTCGGATCGGTCAAGCTCTCCGAGCATCTCGCAAATCACTCCCAGATTGAAATCGATGAGCGATTTGAGATACCTGGCTTTATGGCCCGTAAGCCCTCTCAAGAGCTGATGGGCTTTGTTCAACAGCTCTTCTGCGCCACTGTGGTTGCCCCTCTTTCTTTCAACGCGGGCCAGACCATAATAGGCGCGGGCAATACAGAACGGATCATTGAGCATCTGTTCGCTCATGTAGAGCGCCGCTTGAAGATGCCTTTCAGCCTCTTCATAACGGACGCGCCAGTAACAATACTCCGCTTCTGCAAATACAAGCTCAGTTACCTGAGAGACCGTCATGCCCGCCCTGTTAGCCGAAAGCTCTTGCAAAAGATGCTCAGCCTCATCAAGTCGATTGAGATAGAGCGACTCTTCAATTGCCTCAAATTGCGGCGCGAATGCGCCTGAATCTTCAACCATTAATAGGAAAGCAGGCTTGCTCCGCTTCCTTGTGCTTAGTACCCCATTTCATAAATACGTGTGGGGATAGATAGTGTATGATACCAAGTGTATACACCAGATATTTCGAGGTCAATAAAGGTCAATCATGCCTGGCCCATCTTCACTCTATCGCCCTCTATTCA